>JGI24712J26585_10000121_pt1 | contig 61385 bp, 53 predicted proteins | sample BioPla3DNA2_FD_26585 | JGI IMG/M metagenome (IMG submission 26585) | reverse complement strand
CCAGCCGATGCCCTTTTGGCGGGCTTGGAAGCGGTAGCTCCACCAGGAGTATTGCTCCTTGTCGGGGTTAAGGTGACGGAAGGTGTCGATGAAACCGGAGGCAAGAAGCTCGGTCATTTTTTCCCGCTCCTCATCGGAAAAGCCGGGGTTGCCGACATTGGTTTTTGGGTTTTTTAGGTCAATTTCCTGGTGGGCGACGTTCAGGTCACCACAGTAAATAACGGGCTTTTCTTTTTTAAGTTCGCCAAGGTATAGCCGCATATCATCTTCAAACCGCATGCGGTAGTCAAGGCGTTTAAGCCCATCCTGCGCGTTGGGCACATAGCAGTTGACCAGGGTAAAGTTGGGATAATGGAGAGTTAATACCCTGCCTTCCTGCGGGTGGTCGCCATCAAAGCCGGTCACCACTTTAAGCGGCTCTTTTTTGGCGAAAACGGCCGTGCCCGAATAGCCTTTCCTCTGGGCCGAGTGCAGGTAGGTGTAGTGGCTGTCGGGGAAAAAGGGCATTTGCTCAGGCTGTAGCTTGGTTTCTTGCAGGCAGAAAAAATCGGCGTCGGCGGCCGCGAACACCTCTTCAAAGTTCTTTTGCATTACGGCGCGAAAACCGTTGACATTCCAGGACACAAATTTCACGAATAACTCCTTTCGGGGTACAGGTTGTTATGCAGCTTAACCGCCAGCACAACGGCGAGGGCGGCAATGCCTGCGGCCAAAATAAGCGGCCACGATAGGTTGATGCTTGACAGCTTGCCTGCGAAAACGCCCATGGGCGATGAAACGAACAAGCATATCGTGTAAGAAAGGCTCAGTAATTGCGCCCGATTATCATCCGGCAAGGTGGTTAGCAAAATGGAAGTAGTTAGCGGGATTAAAATGGACATGCTGAAGCCCTCCAGCGCCGACCCTAAAACAATGAGGGGCAGACCCAAGACGGGTAATAATACATAGGTGATATTGACCATAATGTAAATAAGTAAGGCGGTAACTGCCGGATAATGGAAGCGGTCAATGCGCACCTTGGGCAAGAAAATCAAGGTTGATAGAAGCGTAATGAGCGTTTTCAGGGTGGAAAACAGCGAAAGTTGTTCGTTGCTTTGCCCGACAAGGCCGGTGACATACAGGGGCCAGAAGTTATCGGTAATGTTTTTCATGATTGTGTAGCAGGCCATAATGCCCACGGCCTGCATGATTTTGGCGGAGCGGAACATGGTTTTCAGCAATTTTCCGCTGCTGAACACAATGCGCCGGATGGGAATGTTTTTAAACTCGGCCATTTTTTCTTTGGCGACTTGGGTATCGTAGCAAAACCTATAGATAATCCAGGCTTTGAAAGCCATGGTGCAAAACATGGTCAGATAAATGCCCCGAACGGCAGGCACTGTGTCAAAGCGCTTGACTAAAATAAAACTAAGCGGCGCGAAAAAGCCCGCCATCATGGCCGCGATATTGGTGAGCGAATAGTAGTGCACCAAATTATTGGGGTCGGTGTCTTCGGACAAAAGCATGGAATAGCCGATGTTGCTTGGCCGCCACCAGCCGTTGAGAACGGCGGCCACCAGAAAGCCTGTGTAACTTGTCCAGAACGACCATATCAAAAGCGGGGTACACCAAGCGATCATATCAAAAATTATCAGGGTTTTGCGCCTGCCCCACTTGTCGGCGAAGGCGCCCGATACTGCCGAAGCCATCATTTGGCTGAGCAGGTTGACTGTTGCCAAGGTGCCGATCTGCAGGGGGTTTAGCCCGCAGGCTGCCATGTACACTGCCGCAAGGGGCATGTACATATAATAAAGAACGCCAAAGAGCGGCTCGGACAGCAGGATAACCCGCTGGTTGCCTTTGGCTGATTTGAGGGATTGAAGCAAAGCGTTACCTGAAGACTTTTGGCGCATTAAGGTTTACCTTTCGTAAAAATATCAGTGATAAAAGAAAAAGCCTGGGGAAAGGTGTCGGAGGCCATTTTGAGCATTAAAAGGGTAAGCACTACAATTAAAAGCAGACGAATGAGCTTGACGCCCTTTTTCATCGCTAAATTGGAGCCAAGGTAGTTGCCCAGCATGTTAAAGAGGGCGGCAGGAAGCGCCAGCGTAAATAATATCGTTCCGGCGGAAAAGTTTTGCATCAAAGCCCCAAGGCCGGAACCGAAGTTAACCAACCGCGCGGTACCCGAAGCGTTCAGAGCCTTTAACCCCAAGACCGAAATAAACAGCAGCTGCAAAAACGTGCCGGTGCCGGGGCCGATAAGGCCGTCATATACGCCGATGGAAAGCCCGATTATAAGGCTTACGGGAAGCAAGGCCTTATCCTGAACCCGCTGTTTGGGCTCCATCGTTTTTTTGCCGAACAGCACAAAGGCCGCAACCAAGGGCAGGGCAAAGAGAATAACTTTTTGGGCAATACTTTTGTCGATGACATGCAAAAGCCGCATTCCCACGTTGCCGCCAAGGAGGCTCCCCAGCAAGGCGGCGCTGGCTAAGTCTAAGGAATTTAGGCACAGAATGACAGACAGTAAAATAGGGACAAGCAGCCACAGCTCAGGCGATTTCGCGCCCATGTATAGACCGGCTGATAGCCCGATGATGGCGGCTACAAGATAGGGCAGGCGGCTGTCCGGCTGCTCTTGTTTTTTGGAAAAAACCTGCACAGAAAAAGCTGAGAGCGACAGAAGACATACCAAGACATTTTCCATGACGGTTGAAATGACTTTGCCGGCTCCCATCCCCAAAAGAAAACCAACCAACACCGCCAATCCCTTTTGCCACTTGACATGGCCTTTTCTTGCGTAATTAACGGTGGCAAGCAGGGTGCCGGGCATGACGCTTAGCTTGTTGGTGCCCGCTGCCAAGGAGGGTTCAAGCCCCACAGCGTAGTATGCGGGCAAGGACAAAAGACCACCACCGCCGGCGATGGAATCGATAAAGCCGGCCAAAAAGAGTGCTGCGCACACAAAGACCGCCTGTGTGAAACTAAACTGCATACCTAAAAACCTCCCACACAATACATGATAGTCATTCTATCATTTAATGAAAGACGGGACAAGCAAAAGCCCATCAGACCAGCAAAAATCGCCACACCCCAAAGGAATACGGCGAAAATAAAAATAACGGGAGGTTTAATTTGCAGTTTGTTCGTTCGCGTACTGTGTCATGATGTTCAAAATGGTTTGGTCGGTGGCTACCATGCCTTCGTAGGCGATGCGGCCGAAATTGCGCACGGTTTCGTCCACATTTGCCCCTACGACTCCATCGCCCGCCTTAAATCCGAGGCCTTTTTTAGCCATATCAAGGGACAGAAAAGCGTCGGCCAAAGCGGAGGCGATTTTCTTGGCGCAGGAGCCCTTGGCGCCGTCGCACACCAGACCGCCCACCGAGCCCAAGGTGTTGGATAGCGCCATCTGGATGGTGGCATAGTCGCAATTTTGCAGGTAGGCCACCCCGCATACACAGGCGGCGGCGGCGCTAACCGCCCCGCAGTAGGCTGAAAGCTTGCCGATAAACTGCTTTTGATACAGCCCCACCAAGTTGGAAAAGGTGAGAGCCCGCAGCAGCAAATCGTGGCTTTTGCCTAATTTTTGGGCAATGTAGATGATGGGTACCGACACCGTAATTCCTTGGTTGCCAGAGCCCGCGTTGATGGTTACGGCGGCGTCCGAGCCTGCCATGCGGGCGTCTGACCCAGCTGCGGCGTGGGCGATGGCTTCCTTAATTAAGTCGCCTTCGGAAATTTCCAAAATGGTTCTGCCTACTTCCTGCCCAAAAGGTTGTGACAGGCCCAACTTCGCAATGCCGAGGTTGGTCTGGATTTCCTGCTCCATGAGCTTTTTAAGCCGGGGCCTTTCTTCAAAACACAGGTTGTTTACCCATTGATAAATACCTTTGAGCGTTACTTCGTTCCAGTTTTCGGCGTTATTTTGTTCTTTTAGCTCTTCATCCAAAGATTTAAGGATTTGGCCGTCCAGCGATTTAAAGCTGATACGGTTGTGACGGCCGGAAACGACGGCGCTTGAACGATGGTTTTGACCTTGCAAGTCCACCCTGATGTAGACATTGTCCACATTTTCCTGGTGATGCAGGCGTACCTTGCCTTCTTCAACCATTTGCACAGCTTTATTGAGGATGTTGGGGGTTACTTCCTCCAGTACTTGCAGGGATCTATCAGGCCGCTTGCTCAGGGCGCCCAGCGCGGCGCTGATAGGGATGCCTTGCCTGCCGCCCGAATGGGGTACATGCACGGAGTACGCGTTCTTGATAATTGAGCCTGAGGCATGAACGTCAATGGTTTGCGGCTCCTCAGGCAGCAATTGCCCAGCGCCTGCCGCCGCTAAGGCGATGGCGATGGGCTCGGTACAGCCCAAGGCAAGAACCAATTCATCCAGCAAAAGTTGTTCGTAATCCAAGTGAAGCGACCTCCTTGAAGCAATGATATTTATTATAATACTTACCCCTATGGTAGACTGAACAGGCAAAATTGAAAATGTACAATAAGGCCACCTAAAATAACATGCCAATCCAAATGGAGTAATCACGGACAAAATGTTGACGCCTCAAACAAAGAAGTGATACTATCAGAATGGGTATTTGTTTCATCAACGCCCTGCAAATATTACAGCAAGCCTTTCTGCTTGAAAGGAGGAAACCATGAAACTGCGTGAACAGGCGCAAACCATTATTGACCGTGCCTTAGAGGCCGCCCAACCCAAGACGGCCGTACAAAAGGCGTTGAGCGATTGGAACCTTGCTCCCTTTAAAAATCTCTACATTGTAGCTGTTGGCAAGGCGGCCTGGTCCATGGGCGAGGCGGCGCTTGGCGCCATCGACCGCCCAATCAAAGGCGGCGTGGTTATCACCAAGCACGACCATTCCATGGGCGATCTAAGCCCCCTTCAGGTGTACGAGGCAGGGCACCCCGTACCCGACCAAGACACCCTCACTGCCACCCAAGCTGCACTGAAGCTGGTTGAGGGTCTGACCGAAAAGGATGCCGTCCTCTTCCTTGTATCGGGTGGAGGAAGCGCCTTGTTTGAAGACAGCGTCGTAGCGCTTGATGAGCTGCAATCCATCACCAAACAGATGTTGGCCAAGGGCATGAACATTGTGGAGATGAACACCATCCGCAAGCGTTTGTCAAGGGTCAAGGGCGGACGCTTTGCTGAAAAATGCGCCCCTGCCAAGGTGTTTTCCATTGTCCTGAGCGACATTATCGGCGACCCGCTGGATATGATTGCGTCTGGTCCCGCCTATCCCGACCAATCCACCAGCGAAGATGCGCTTAGCTACGTACAAAAGTACGGGCTGGAACTATCCCACGAGGCGCAGGAAGCCCTCAAGGTGGAAACGCCCAAGACTCTTTCCAATGTGGAAACCAAGATTACCGGCAGCGTCAGGGAGCTTTGTCAAAGCGCCATTGCCGCCGCCCAAGAGCTTGGCTACGAAACCATCTTCTTAACCGACCGCTTAGATTGTGTGGCCAGGGAGGCGGGCGCTTTCTTGGGCGCTATTGCCCAAAGCCGCCAAGACACAGAAAAACCCCTTGCTTTTATTGCCGGTGGTGAAACCATCGTGCACCTGAAAGGCAAGGGCATGGGCGGGCGCAACCAGGAACTGGCTCTAAGCGGCGCTAAATATTTAAGCGAATGTAAGAATACCTGCCTGTTCTCCTTGGGCTCTGACGGCACCGACGGCCCCACCGCCGCCGCCGGCGGCTATGTGGATGAAAACACCCTATCCAAGCTTGAAAAGGCCGGCATTTCTTATGAAGCCGTTTTGGATAACAACGACGCTTATAACGGTCTAAAGGCAGTGGACGGCCTGATTATGACAGGCCCCACCGGCACCAATGTAAATGACGTGACCGTACTTTTAATTAACAGATAAAAGCAAACATAACGGGCGGTCATCCGCCCGTATTTTGTTGCAATCAACATAGAAGGGAAAACCCATGAAAACCTGTCTTGTGTGCGATTTTGGCGGCTCGTATGTGAAATACGCCCTGGTTGATGAACAGGGAAATATGAGCGAAAACGGTAGACTGCCCGCTCCCGTTCAGTCGGTGCAGGCCTTTGCAGATTGCGTTCATTCCTTGTACGCACGCTTCCAAACGCAAATAGGCGGCATTGCCCTATCCATGCCCGGCTATATCGACCCCCAAGCTGGCATCTTGGCCGGGGCGGGGGCTTACCTGCACCTTTACGGGCAAAACTTGATCCATTTGACGCGGGAAAAATGTCCCGTTCCCGTCACCGTGGAAAACGACGGCAAGTGCGCTGCCCTTGCTGAAAGCTGGCAGGGAGCGTTAAAAGACGTGAAAGATGGGGCGGTCATTGTGCTTGGTACGGGGCTTGGCGGTGGCATCATTAAGGATAGGAAAATTCATGGAGGCAGGGGTTTTGTAGCGGGCGAAATCAGCTATCTGAGTACCGACCTTGACGATTTATCTGAACTGTCCAACGCTTTCATGTCCTGCGGCATGATGGGCATTACCTACCGCATGTGCAAGAAAAAGAACATCGATCTGGCGGCGCAAAATTCCGGCGAATTTTTACAAAAATTGGATAGGCGGCTTGGCATTCCTTACCGTTTTCCGGATGCGCCCTTAAAGAAAGAGAAAATGGACGGGATTCAATTTTTTTCTTTACTTTCGCAGGGCGACAGCGACGCAGAGGATGTGTATAGGCAATTTATCAAGGCTTTAGCGTGGGTGGTTCATTCCATCCAAGTAATCTATGCGCCGGAAAAAATTGCCGTTGGCGGGGGACTCAGCCGACAGGAGTGTGTGCTGCGTGACTTGAAACAAAGGCTCAATGCCCTCTACCACGGTATGCGCCTTGGGGATGAGTTAAAGGCCGACATTGTTCCGTCCGTATATTTCGACGAATGTAACCTACTTGGGGCCATGCGCCACCACTTACAACAAACGGGAGGTTAAACGATGATAAAACCGGACTTTTTATGGGGCGGCGCCTTAGCTGCCCATCAGTTTGAAGGGGGGTTGTTCGGCACCGACAAGGGGCTGAGCGTGGCTGACGTGCTGACAGCCGGCAGCGTGGATACGCCCCGGGAAATTACCAAGGGCATTGTCCCCGGCAAGCACTATCCCAACCACGTCGGCATTGATTTTTATAATCGGTACGAAGAAGATATCGCCCTTATAGCTGAGTTGGGCCTCAAGTGCTTTCGCACCTCCATTAACTGGAGCCGCATCTATCCCAAAGGCGACGAAAAAACGCCCAGCGAGCAGGGGCTATTGTTTTACGACAAGGTGTTTGACTGCCTGTTAAAACACGGCATCCAGCCCGTGATAACCCTTTCCCACTTTGAGATGCCCTATCACTTGGCGACGGAATACGGCGGCTTTTCCAACAGAAAGACCATCGACTTTTTTCTGCGCTTTGCCAAAACTTGCTTTAAGCGCTATAAAGACAAAGTCAAATATTGGCTCACCTTTAACGAAATCAACAACCAGATGAATTTTGGCAGCGACCTGTTTGGCTGGACCAACGCAGGCTGCCTGTTTTCAACGTTCGATAATCCCGAAGAAACCATGTACCAAAGCGCCCACTATCAATTGGTGGCAAGCGCCCTGGCGGTGAAAGCGGGCAAGAAGATTAACCCGGACTTTCAAATTGGCAACATGATTGCACTCACCCCCTATTACCCCATCAATTGCCACCCCGACAATATCCTTTACGCCAACGAGCGTATGCATGAAAAGCTGATGTTCTGCGACGTGCAGGTGAGGGGACACTATCCAAATTACGCCCTCAAATACTTTGAAAAGCAAAATTTTAAGCTGGACATTACCAAAAAAGACCTGAAAACCCTGAAAAAAGGCACGGTGGACTATATCGGCTTCTCTTACTATATGAGCAACGTCGTGGACGTTTCCGTTCCAAGGGACAAGGGCGCGCTGACAAGCGGTGTCGAAAACCCCTTTACCACCGAAACCGACTGGGGCTGGACAATCGACCCGGTGGGGCTTCGGTACACCTTAAACCTCCTCTACGAACGCTATGAAAAGCCCCTGTTTATTGTGGAAAACGGCTTTGGCGCCGTCGATGTCTTGGAAGAGGACGGAACCTGCCACGACCCCTACCGCATCAAGTATCTAAAAGAACACATCACAGAGATGAAAAAGGCCATCGAAATAGACGGGGTGGATGTCATGGGTTATACCCCCTGGGGCATCATCGACTGCGTGTCCTTTACTACCGGAGAAATGAAAAAACGCTACGGCATGATCTATGTGGATCGCAATAACGACGGCTCCGGCAGTCTCAAACGATACCGCAAGGATTCCTTTGATTGGTATAAAAACCTGATAGTACAAAACGGAAAAGGTTTATTGTAGAATGTATACAGGATGTTTTTTGTATACACTGGACAGAAAGCGTCCCGTCTGTTACAATGACTGTGAACAAACATCGGGATAACCGGTGAATAAAATTGGAGGAATTTTTCATATGAAAAAAGTTCTAGCGTTACTTCTTGTCGCCATCATGGCTCTTAGCGTGGTTGGCGGCGCCCTTGCGGAAGGCTCCGCAGTTGTTTCCTGGTACACCTTTGGTGACGTTTACCTTACCAGTGTACGTAATGCCCTTGGCGAAGCGTTTGCGGCTCGTGGCGTCAAAGTGACCGACAAGGACGCCAACGGCGTTCAGCAAACCCAGCTGGACGACATCAGCACCGCTATCGTCAGCGGAACCGACGCCTTGGTTATCAACCTAGTTGACTCGGGCGCCATCGGCACTGCCACCACCCTGCTTGAGAAGGGCAAGGAGCAGGACAAGCCCGTTGTATTCTTTAACCGCGCTGTTTCCACCGACAACGCTGATGCCGAAGCCATGTTCGCCAGCTACGAAAAGAGCGCCTTTGTCGGCACCGACTTTGAAGAAGCCGGCAAAATGCAAGGCGACCTCATCGGCGCGTATGTGCTTGAAAACTTCGACGCCCTGGACCTTAACGGCGACGGCGTCATTTCCTATGTCATGTTCAAGGGCGACGAAGCCAACCAGGAAGCTATTGCCCGTACCAAGTATGGTGTGGAGAATGCTGACGCTATCCTGACTGCTGCTGGCAAGCCCGCCCTTAAATTCTATGACGAAGCCAATGCGTCCAAGTATCTGGTCGACCTGAACGGTACCTGGTCCAACGCCGCTTCCTTTGACTATATGCAGACCATTCTGTCCCAGTACAACGAGCCAAACGGCAACATGGTTGAGTTGATCATCGCCAACAACGACGATATGGCCATGGGCGCCATCAACGCCCTCATGCAGGCCGGCTACAACACCGGTGAAGAAGGCGTCAAAGTCATCCCCGTATTCGGCGTAGACGCGGTTGACGATGCCAAAGAACTCATTAACCAGGGCAAGATGACCGGTACCGTCAAGCAGGATGCCGTGGGTATGGCCGAAGCCGTTGCTGTTATCACCGACAACCTCATTCAAGGCAAAGACAAGTTTGAAGGCCTTGCAGAAAACGTTCGTGTTATTGACGGCTGGTTCGTCCAGATTCCCTATGCTGTGTATACCGGCGAATAATCCAAGGTTTCTTGCGTACTTTGTGATTTGCACTTAAGCAACAAGCAGCACGGAGGGAGCTCTGCTTCCTCCGTGCTGTGTGCCGTATTCATTAAGAATTCAATCCTAAGGCGGGCGTTTCGAGCCGCTTTAGGATTGAATTTAACAAAACAAACCTAATGAAAGGAGCCTCTGAGGCATGGGACAAGAAAAAGTATCGCTGCGCAAAGAAGGGATAGGTCAGACTTTTTCCGGCGTTCAAGAGTCACGGGATAAGCAGCGACAAGAAATATTGCTGCATATGGAAGGTATGAACAAATCTTTCCCCGGCGTAAAGGCGCTTGATAACGCAAGGCTTACCGTTCGCGCGGGCAGCGTGCACGCTCTGATGGGTGAAAACGGGGCAGGTAAATCCACCCTGATGAAATGCCTGTTCGGCATCTACTCCAAAGATTCGGGACGGATTTTCTTGGAAGGTAAGGAAGTCAACTTCAAGTCTTCCCGTGAAGCGCTCGATAATGGCGTTGCCATGGTGCACCAGGAACTAAACCAGGCTCTCAAGCGCAATGTCATGGATAACATCTGGTTAGGTAGGTACCCCAAAATGAAGGGCTTGCCTTTGGTGAGCGAAAAACAGATGTACCAAGATACCGTTGAGGTGTTTGAAAAACTGGGTCTTGACATCAACCCCCGCACTATCATGAGCAAAATGCCCGTATCTCAGCGGCAAATGGTGGAAATCGCCAAGGCCGTTTCTTTCAACTCCAAAATCATCGTGTTGGACGAACCTACCAGCTCGCTGACCGAAGTGGAGGTTGAGCACCTGTTTAAGATTATCAATATGCTTAAGAGCAGGGGATGCGGTATCATCTACATCAGCCACAAGATGGATGAAATTTTGCGTATATCCGATGAAGTTACCATCATGCGGGACGGGCAGTATATCGCCACCAAGGATGCCGAGAATTTAACCAAGGAAGAAATCATCCGCCTGATGGTCGGCCGTGAAATGACCAACCAGTTTCCCCAAAAGATTGATACCGTCCAAGATGAAGAGATTTTACGGGTGGAGGGATTGAGCGCCCAGTATTCGCTGCTAAACGATGTGTCTTTTTCCCTTAAAAAAGGCGAAATCTTGGGCATCGCCGGCCTTGACGGCTCAGGGCGCACCGAGCTACTGGAAAATATTTTCGGCGCGGCTACCAGGCGAGGCGGCAAAATATATAAAGAAGGTCAGCTCATAGATAACGCCTGCCCCAAGAGCGCTATCGGGAACGGCTTTGCCTTGTTGACCGAAGAACGGCGGGCGACAGGTATTTTCAGTATTTTAGATGTGAAAGAAAACACCGTGGTAGCCAGCCTTAAAAAGTATATGACTTTTATCTTTTTGAACGACAAAGCTATGGAAGACAAGACCGATGAAATGATTAACGCCATGTCCATCAAAACCCCGGGGCAGAAAACCAAGATCAGGGCGCTGTCTGGCGGCAACCAGCAAAAGGTTATTTTTGGGCGTTGGTTGCTCACCGAGCCGGATGTTCTCCTGCTTGACGAGCCGACCAGGGGTATTGACGTTGGCGCCAAGTACGAAATTTACCAACTGATACAAAACCTTGCCAAGGAAGGGAAATCCGTCGTGATGGTGTCTTCGGAAATGTCCGAGTTGCTGGGCGTTTGTAACCGTATTTTGGTTATGTCCGGCGGCAGGCTTGCAGGCGAGGTAGACGCGGATAACACCAGCCAGGAAGAGATTATGACCCTGGCGGCCAAATACGTATAAAGGGGGACAGAATCATGTCTCAAACAAAGGTAGAAAATCGTCAGCCTGCTGATGTGCTGAACTGGATACTGGATCGGGCAATGATTATCCTGATTATTTTGCTGGCCATTGTGGTGGCCATATTGCGCCCGGCTTTTATTAGAATTCCTTCCATTGTTAACTTGCTTTGTTTAACAGCCGCGCGCCTTCCTATGGCGCTGGGTGTTGCCGGCTGTATTGTACTTGCGGGCACCGATCTTTCAGGCGGGCGCGTAGCGGGCTTAACAGGTTTTATATCAGCGATTTTACTGCAATCGGCAGGCACTGCCACCAGATTTTTACAGGGTGGACAACCTTTGCCGGTGCCGCTTGTTATCCTAATAGCCATGGTGGTGGGCGGCACAATCGGTGTTGTCAACGGTTTTTGTATGGGCAAGTTTAAGCTGCACCCCTTTATCGTAACGCTTGCAACGCAGCTAATTACCTATGGCGTGTATCTGACGGTGTCCAACTCCAAGCAGGTATCCAGCCTTGACCCTTCCTACAGCACCAATTTTGTTATTAAGCCTCTGTTTGAATTTACCGTAGGCGGTATACGCACGGTGGTACCCATGTATGTGCTGCTTGCCATTATTTTAACGGCTATCATGTGGGTGGTATGGAACAAAACCGCCTTTGGCAAAAATATGTTTGCCGTAGGCTCCAATGAGGAGGCGGCCAGGGTATCGGGCGTCAACGTGCTGTTTACCATTGTTGTGACTTTCATTATTGCCGGCGCTCTCTATGGCTATACCGGCTTTATTGAGGCGGCCAGAATCGGCACCTCCGGTCCCTCACTTGGCCTGAGCTATGAAAACGACGCCATTTCGGCGGTGGTTATCGGCGGCGTCAGTTTTGTTGGCGGTACGGGAAAAATCAGCGGCGTTATCTTAGGTGTGTTTATGATGCAGCTGATCATTGCCAGCATGACCTTCCTTGGTATTTCCGGCAGCATTACCTACATTATCAAGGGCGGGGTCATCCTGATTGCCTGTATCTTGGATATGCGCAAGTACCGCACCAAAAAGTAAAAGACTTATAGGCCTTGGCCACCGGGTCAGGGCCTTTTTAGTGGGAGGCGTTATGGATCAAATACTGTTCAGCATCCAAGCGGAATATAATAAGAAAAACCAAGCGTCCTGTTATGTGTGTCATGATAGGGTAGTGCTTGAAACCCGAAGCACCAACAAGTTTTTAAGGGTGTATTTGAATAAAAACAGGGTCATTCCCATTCGGGACATTGTCAGGGTAGAGATATCGTCAGCCAGCAGAAAAGTATTTGCGCCTCGGCCCAACGCCATTCACTTTGTGGTGAAGGATTCGTACCGTACCTTAGACCAAATGTATCGGGATACCCGCTTCAAGGCCCACCAATATATTGACGAGGGCGTTCAGCAACTGTTGCCCCAAGGTTCCGATGACTTGATGAACAAGCTGCTTGTCGCTGGCAAAATCAAAGATTTTATCGACAGTGAAATACAAAAACGAAATAAAGAAAGTTAAAACATAGGCTTGGCTGCGCTTGGTTACATTTTGAACATAAGAAAAAGGCTCCCATCCGGGGGAGCCTTTGTTGGTTGTCGGAGCGATTATTGCAGGGGTTCTACTTCCAAACGCTCGCCTAAAATCAGGAAGCGGGCTTCATTAAGCGCCTTGGCGACCTGATCGGGGCAGGAGGAACCATCCGATGCGTGGCAAGGAATGCCGAGGAAACGCTGGATAATGTCGTCCACCTCAGAGCCATCCGCCAGAGCGGCAAAGCCGCGGGCATTGCCGTCGCAGCCGTCATAGACGACCAAGTCATAAACGGTCATGTCTGCTTCCTTAATCACAAAGGTGATTTTGGTGGAACAGGTGTTGCCCTGGGTGGTATAGGTGAAGTTACGGATGCCTTCCTTGTCGGCGCCCGTTTCAACGATTTGCTCAGAGGGATCGGGCAGTGCGGGGGGAACATAACCAAGCTCTACGGGGTCGGTGCCCGAAGCCTCGATAGCTTTTGCGACGGCTTCAATCAAGGCGTTTCTGGTTAGGGTTGCCTGGGCGACGGCGTCCACTTCAAAGGTTTGCCTTTCGAGGATGTTGTTTTTAACGCCCTCAAGAGCCCTTTCCCAGAAACCATCGGTTTCTTGGTGTTCAATTATTTCGATATCTTTAATGCCCGTTTCATCGATGGTAACTTTTACCTTTACATCGCCGTTGCGGCCTTCGCCAACGCCTTCGTACTCGCCGGGGGTGAGGGCTGCCAAGGACGAAATGCTCATCACAAGCGCTAAAATCAGCGCTAAAATGGTAGTAAATTTTTTCATGTCGTTCTCTCCTTACAAGTTGCTATTACGCGTTTGCGCATTTCATGTTGCGGAAGTTGCCTGCAAAGAAACAATAAGTGCAGGCATTACCGGTGATGAGCCTGTCTGCCTGCTCAACGGCATTTGCCAGCTGGTCGGGGCATGAAGAACCGCTCTGGATGAGGTTGCACTCCAATCCCTTCAGGCGGCTGACGATAAACTCTACGCCTTTTCCGTTGGCCACACGGGCAACGCCCATCGTGCTGCCGTCACACCCGCCGGTAAATTTGATGTTGTGCACGGTATTGTCTTCCAGCTTCACATCAAAGGTGATCAGAGTGATGTGCGCGCGGTTGTCGGGCGTGTACTCAAAGGAGCGATAGCCTTCGGGTGTTTTGTCATCAGTGATTTCTTTAATCAGCTCACAGGGCAGGGCGTTGGGCACCCACTTGAAAGGAATTTTTTCCTCTTCGGCACTTTCTGCAAGCACGCCTTGGATGGGCGCTGTGACGCTCAGAAGGGCAGCGCCTGCAGCGACCTTACCAAAGGTCTTTAGAAAATTGCGGCGATCGTTGTTTGTATCCATGATACTCCTCCATTCTTTGATTGGTATGGCTTTAGGTACACGCGAAAGCATCGTGTACATAGTAAAGCCGTACTATCTTGATACTTTAAATTATTGCCTAATACTATACATTCGTCAACCAAAAAAATGGAAAAAACGGAACTTTTTGAAAATATTTTTACAAGACCGGGACGGAGTGTGTCCCTCCTAACTATTTAAAACAGAAGATGATAGGTCGTTAATTTCATCTTCTGTATAGACTGGCAAGTCGTTTTGCGTACACAAAGCAGCGAAAACGCCGTTGCCTTCTTTGAGTCTCCCTTGAAAGCTGCCGTCATACACTTGCCCCTTTCCGCAGGAAGGGCTGCGGGATTTAAGGACGGCAAAGACACAACGGGTACTTTGGGCGATGGAAAGGGCAATTTGAGCGCCAAGCTTAAAGGCGGCGCTTACATCTTCGTTCAAGATATTGATTACCCGCCCATCCTCCTGTATTTCGGCCGGGGGTCTGGGCGTTGCAAGGCCGCCCAGCTGTTCAGGACAAACGGGAATCAGGGTGTGATTTTTGCTAAGCTCAATTACGCCTGGATAGGGCTTTGCCTTGCCGTCATAGCGGGTGCATAGGCCCATCAGGCAGGCGCTGACCAAAATGTTCATGCGATTTCCAGGGCGATTTCCATCATCTGGGTAAAGGTTTCCCGTACTTCTTGCGGAGTGAGCGATTCACCGGTAAAGGGATTGTCGGAAATTTGTAAGAGGGTCAACGCCTTTTTACCGGAAACAGCAGCATTCAGGTACAGGCCGTAAGCTTCCATTTCCACCGCCAATACGCCCAATTCCTGCAATTTAGGCAAGGGATTGGCGGCGTTGTAGAATATGTCGGTTGAAAAGACGGGGCCAATCATGGTGTGCATGCCTTTTTCATCTGCCAAGTCGGCGGCAGCGCGCAGCATGCCATAGTCGGCGCAGGGGGCGAGGGTGCCGTCAAAGCCGAACTGCTGGCCGTAGTTTGAGTTGGTATAGGCGCTCATGCCAATGACAAGATCCCGCACCTTGAGTTTGGGGCTAATCATGCCCGCGGACCCGACACGGATAATTTGTTCCACGCCGTAAAAGTTGTACAGCTCATAGGAATAAATACCAATGGAGGGAATGCCCATGCCCGAACCCATGACAGACACTTCTTTTCCCTTATAGCTGCCGGTATAGCCGTGAATACCCCTGACATTATTGACAAGGCGGGCATTTTCAAGGTAGGTTTCGGCGATGAACTTTGCTCTGAGCGGGTCGCCCGGCATAAGCACGGTGCGGGCAAACTCGCCCTTTTTGGCGGTGTTATGAAGGGTGGGGGTTGAATTAGACATGGTGGCTCCTTTCAAAAGTTCAATGAGGAATTGGAGTTAAAGCTCTGCTTCCAGCCTCACAGCTTTACCGACAAAGGAAATATCCGAAAGATTGACGATTTCGCTGTCAAAGGAGGCGTCAAAGGCTTGCAGCATCACTTGGAAACGGGGCAAGGTTTTAACCATGCGCAGTGTCATGCCGGTGGCGGTCTTCACCAGCATAAGCGCTCCGTCCTCAGACATGTTCTGGGGAATAATCAGCAACAAATCGCCTTTTTTCACCCGAAAACCTTGCAGGGCGTTATCGGGAGCTTGATAGTAAAAAACCTTGTCGGCGGAAACGCCTTCAATTTTGCCCTTTTCCACGGGCAAAAGTCGGCGGCCAATTTCTTTCATGGCGGCGTTATAAATGGGAACTGAACGGATGACCGAAGAAAGGGCATCCAGCCAAATGGAGCCGGCCACCTTTTCTTGCTTACCGTCATCATTTTTGGACGCTTTGCTTTTTTGCGCCTCCACTTTTCTTTGTATGGGGGCGGCGGTGTGTAGGTCCACGGTGTTCGCGATTTCCTCCATGGAAAATTCGGCGCCCGTGGGACTGTCCGCGCCGATTTTTTCAAGAATGCGCCTGGCTTCCCTATCGGAAATGATACGCTTGCCTGCTTCCACGTCCGCCAAATATTTTTCGCTTACCGCTACGAGCCTTGCCACCTGCTTGAGGCTCAGCTTTCTTCTTGTGCGCTCAAGGCGCAATAAGTTGCCAAGTCGGCTCATAGAATTCTCCTAAAAATTATTCAGGCTCCCCGTAACGGGTGGGGCTAAAGTAAACGAGATTGGGTTGGGGCTCAATGCCGCTATCGAGCAGAAGCTCGTCAACCGTTAGGAACATAAAACCTCTGGCTGCTAGGGCTGGAAGCACATCGGGAAGGTGCTGCGGCGTTAGGGGATTTAAATCGTGCATCAAGACAATGTCACCCGGTTTTGTAGAATAGATAAGTCGGTTGGCAAGCTTTTCCACCGTTACTCCCTTTCCGCAGTCGCCGCTGCTTAGTGACCAGTGAATCATGGGGTATTCTACGCCGGCATTAACGTATGGCTTTTCAAAACCGCCCGGCGCCCGCATGAAAACCGGATACAGACCGGTGAGTTCGCATAGAGTTGTACGGAACAACTCCCTTTCTTCAAGAATTAAATCCTTATACTTCACTGAATTATAATAATAATTATGTGTCCAGGAGTGATCCTGAAGGGAATGGCCGGCATTGTGCTGCCTGAAAACATTGTATTCATTATTGGCAAATCTTATACCCACAAGAAAAAAGGTGGCTCGGGCGCCATAAAACTGAAGGGCGTTAATGACTCTCTTGGTAATACCGCCTGCGCCGCCGTCATCAAAGGTAAGTGCTACCTTGGGATAGCGGCTGTTATCCGTTTCTTGATGGGCCAAGGGGGTCATGTAGGGATTCAAGGCTTGGTAGGGAATAACCACATGCATGAGCGTTTCACGCCCGGCATAAAGGCTGCTTGCGTGGAAGCTCAGGCGCAGGGTGGCGGCGCTAAGCTGCGGCTGCATTGCTCGAATCTGCTTAACAGTGTTTAGTGTTTCAAGGGCGGCAAGATCGGCCTCGTCATTCGGGTAGTAGTCAAGGAGTTGCTTATGAATTTCTGCTTGTAAAAAGTCGTTTGCTTCTTCGTTATCTATCAAAAGATCGTCGATGGTAACGGCGTTTCCCGTTTCCATGTCGAACAGGTATGAATCATAATGAGCAAACACCGGCTTAACGCCTGCCGTATATTCGGACAAAACCAGGAAACCCATCATCTTGGTTCCGCTGATGTAAATATTGGCGCCGATATGTAATTCATGCCGGATGCCGCCGCTTTTATCGGGCAAGTGAAGGCTGTCTTGCGCATAGAAATTGTCGATGGAGGCGGCGATTTGCGCGTCCACTAAGGGGTTGGAGGTGGTGGGGTAGGTACGGAAAATCTGTATTTTATCTGCCACATCTTCACGAATGGTTTTTTGTGAAAAAACAAGGAGTGCAGGCATTTGGGTATACATTTCATCTTGTGCTAAACTTGAAAACGGCAAAAAAACAACCAAAGCAAAGCTCATGAACATTAGGAAAAAGCGCTTCATAAAAATCCTCCGCATAATCAATACATATATTTTACCGTATCCTTGCTTGAAAGTGCAACCAAGCCTTGAAGCGGTGAAAGAAAATTGTTATTATGAACAGCGTTGGAGGACAAAATGAGAAAGATTTTGATATGTTTGTTGGTTGTTTTGCTTATAGCAGTTGGTGTCCAGGCACAGGAGGGATATTATCCCAAGGAACATATTGTTTGCTTACATGCCCCTAAGGCGGGTGAAGCGATAATAAGGCTTAGGGTTTCCCATAGGAGCGCGGAGGCGCTATTGACGGCGACTGTTCCATTACAGGAAGGGTTTAACGACCTGCCGCTTTGTAACATACTTTGGACAAGCAGGGAACTGCTGGTTAAAGGCATAAAAAACACGGCCGATGCTAACCGGATGTTTCATAAGCTTTTGGCTCTCTATGAACAGGAGGGGTGGCTTTTTGATGAAGAGGGCGCAAGCTTTCACATTGCGGAGCCTGCCATGCTGGCCCGATCCTCGCTGTGGCAAGAGGATGCGGTACTATCCCTTGAAATGGACGGGGAGATACTTTTTTCTTGCAAGCTATTTGAGTTGGAACAATTAAACGATCATCAGCCTGTTAATCAAGCCGAGTGTTTTGGCATCGCTACAGGCGTTGGTGGTTGTAATTTACGCTCAGGCCCCTCGACTGAATACGAAAAGGTGGGTACACTGCAAAAAAATGAAAGCCACCCCGTCATTGGAAAGGAAGGTACTTGGTTTAAGCTTAAGCATCCCGAATTCGAAAACTGCTGGGTGTCCCAAAATTTAGTAACCTTTGCCCCAAGCAAGAGTTTGAGCGATGCCTACGATTTGTTTCAAAAAGGCGATATACAGCAGGCTCAAGCCATTTTGGAAAATTTTCGTTATTTTTGGATAGCCGATGAATACTTTTACTATCAAAACTATTTGCATGCGGAAAAAATGAACCAATCGGGCGATTATATGCAAGCCCTTGAAATATACAAAGCTCTTGGCGACCGTTTTGGAGCGGCGCAGAAAGCAGAACTGCTTCACGGCGCTCAACCCCTTCCCCAGTCCGGTCCCGTTATGGAAAGTGAGGGGGACTGTGAAATTGTATTTACCGCGCCCAAAGAAGCCGGCGCTTATACTTTTTTGGTGGATAAGGAAACAGGCGAAAAAGCCGGTGCCCTTTTTGTAAGGGCGGGCGAAAGCGCGACTGCGCAACTGCCCGAAGGCGACTATTTTCTCTTTTACGCAAAAGGTAATATTTGGTGCGGTGAGGGAAAAGTTTTTGGCGACAGGGGGCAATATGCTGTCTTGGACAATCCCTTGTCACTAAAATCAGGTCAGCGAGCAAGGATTTTTCTATCTCCCGAGGAGGGGGGAGATAAGGGTTTTACTATTCTAAACAGTCAAGACTTTGTCTGCCAGGGGGAGGGAAAGAAGTAGGGGATTTTTCCGCAAACTAAAAAATAGCCAAAATTTTCGGCCATCAAAGCTTGCTTTTCATCGGGTGTTGTGGTAATCTCCAAATTGAGAATGATTCTCAATTTGAAGGGGGGAGCCATGGCTACCTATCAGACCGAACAAAAGAAAGCCTTGGCGGATTGTTTAAGCCGTCATGCGCACCAAACAGCCCTATCATGCGATGAGGCGCTTTCTTTGCTTGCTCAAGACAAGGCCTATGATGTGAAACCCGGCAAAAGCACGGTGTATCGCCTGCTTTCTCAAATGGTGGAAGAGGGGCTGGTGCAGCGGACGGTGGTCGCAGGCAAGCGCCAGGCAAGGTTCCGCTGGGTTTTGCCCGAATGTTCAAGTCACCTGCACCTTAAATGCACTAATTGCCAGAGGCTGATTCATTTGGAAGCATCACTCTCCAAGATGCTCAAAGGCGCAGTTGAGGCGGCGGATTTTGTTATGGACATCGAAGAAACCCTCATCCTTGGTCGGTGCAAAAGCTGCGTAGAAAGGGGCGAATATGAATAGGCGGCGCATCACGGCGCTACTAATTGCGCTTAGCCTGTCGCTGCTATTTGTTTGTGCGGCGGCTCATATATGCGTGCACAACCATTCGGCCGGAAACTGTTCTGTGTGCGCACTTGTTGAGCGGACGGTTTTTGCCTTGCGCTTTGCTATTGCTTTTATTTTGTTTTGGTGTTTGTGTTTTGTTCAAACTTATCTTATCGGCGGCATAAAAGCCGTATGCCAAAAGGAAACGCCTATCTCCTTAAAGGTAAAAATGCTTAATTGATAAAGGCAACTCTCCACCCTATCTATACTTTTACTTTATGAGGAGAATCAATTATGAACCGTAAATTAACGGCGCTATTGTTGGCGCTTTGCATATTATTTTTTGTGACTGGCTTTGCCAAGCAAGAAAAAATTCAGGTGGTTGCCACCACTTTTCCCTTGTATGATTGGGTAAAAAATATTTTAGGCGATGTGGGAAGCAAGGTTTCCTTAACCCTGCTTGAAGATTCAGGCGCCGATTTGCACAATTTCCAACCAACAGTGGAGGACTTTGTCAAAGTATCGTCAGCCGACCTTTTCATTTATATTGGCGGCCAAAGCGATGACTGGGCGAAAGATGCTATCAAGGAAGCCAAAAACAAAGAGCAGCATGCCCTTAACCTGATGGAGGCGCTTGACAAAATGGCCAAGGAAGCCGAGCGTGTGGAAGGCATGGAGGCGCACGATCATGACCACGTGCATGAGCATGAAGATGAAACCCACGCTGAACATGACCACGAACACGAAGGTGAAAATCACGACCATGACCACGAAGGTGAAGCCCATGACGAACATACGCATGACCATGAGGAGCATGACGACCATAACCATCATCACCATACCGATGAACACATCTGGCTGTCGCTGAAAAACGCCAAGGTATTAGTGGCGGCTATCGCTACCGAGCTATCCGCTCTTTTGCCCGAAGATGCCGAGGCTATCCAAACCAACGCCCAAAGCTATATCGAAAAGTTAGACGCTTTGGACAAGGAATACCAAGCGGTTGTAGATAGGGCTGAAAACAAAACCCTGCTTTTTGGCGATAGGTTCCCATTCCGTTATCTCATGGACGATTACGGCATCAAGTACTATGCCGCCTTTTCAGGCTGCTCTGCCGAAAGCGAGGCCAGCTTTGAAACTGTTGCCTATTTGTCCGCCAAGATGGATGAAGAAAGCTTGAGTTGCATTTTCACCATTGATGGTTCCACCCAGCAGGTGGCCAAGGCCATCCTTGGCGCAAGCAAAGATAGCAATCGCCCTATTTTACAGCTAAATTCCATGCAGACTGTAAGTAAAGACCAAATTGACCAAGGCATCAGCTACCTTGGCATCATGGAAAACAATCTGCTTATCTTAGGGGAAGCCCTTTTATAACGATACTTGCCGCTTGCCGGAAGGCTAAGCGTTTTTTGGCAAGCGGCTTTTCTAAAGAAAGGAATATATGGCGCTTTTAACCGTTCAAAACCTGTCGGCGGGCTACGAAGGCAAGCCCGTCGCTTCCGGCATCAGCTTTTCTGTTAGCTCGGGCGATTATCTCACCATTGTGGGAGAAAACGGCTCGGGCAAGACCACCCTGATGAAAACCGTGCTTGGGCTTTTGCCGCCAGTTTCAGGTAAGGTGGAATTGGGCGATGGTCTTCGGAAGAACCGGATTGGCTATGTGCCCCAGCAAACCGCCGGCCAAAAGGGTTTTCCTGCCTCCGTCTTGGAAGTGGTGCTAAGCGGTTGCCTTGGGAAAAGCGGGTTGTTCTATTCCAAAAAAGAAAAAGACTTGGCCACAAAACAGATGCGGCGTATGGAAATCCTCCCCCTTCAAAACCGTGCCTACAGGGAGCTGTCCGGCGGACAACAAAAGCGGGCGCTTTTAGCCCGTGCCCTGTGCGCCGCCGATAGCATGCTGTTGCTTGATGAGCCTGCGGCGGGGCTTGACCCTGTTGTTACCCAAGAAATGTATGAGGTGATTCAGTCGCTTAATCGGGAGGGCGTCGCCATTGTGATGATATCTCACGATATTCAAGCGGCGCTTATCTACTCCAAAACCATACTGCATTTGGCGGAAAAGCCCCTGTACTATGGCGACGTGTTTGGTTACAAGCGGGAATACTTTTTGGAGGGCGAACAACATGCTTGAAACATTACTACACTACCTAAGCTTTCCTTTTGTGCGCTATGCCCTGATTGTAGGGGTGCTGATTGCGCTTTGTTCATCCCTGCTTGGTGTAGTATTGGTGTTGAAGCGCCTAAGTTACATTGGCGATAGTCTCAGCCACATTGCCTTTGGCGCTATGGCGGCGGCGACGGCGCTGAACCTGAGCGATAACCTTTTGCTGGTGTTGCCCGTAACCATTGTAGTATCCATCCTGATACTTTATAGTGGCGGCAGGACAAAAATTCAGGGCGATGCCGCCCTTGCTATGCTATCGGTGGGCTCCTTAGCGGTGGGCTATATGCTGTTTAACCTCTTTCCGCCCAAAGGGGGCAACGTATCGGGCGATGTGTGCACCACCCTTTTTGGCTCCACCAGCATCTTAACTTTAACCAAGGAAGAAGTGTGGTTAAGCGTGATTTTGTCGGCGGCGGTGGTTATTCTCTTTGTTATTTTTTATCACCGTATCTTCAGCCTCACCTTTGATGAAGACTTTGCCAGGGCAACGGGCATGAGAACGGGACTGTATCAATTGGGTATGGCGGCGGTGGTGGCTACGGTCATTTCCCTTGCAATGAATTTGGTGGGGTCACTGCTTATTTCCGCCCTGCTTGTGTTTCCGGCGCTTTCCAGTATGCGGGTGTTTCATTCTTTCAAAAAGGTGGTTATTTGCTCGGCAATCTTTGGCGTTAGCGCAGCCCTGCTTGGGCTATTGGTATCCATTTTGGTGGGGACGCCCGTAGGCGCCACCATTGTTGCGGCGGATATGGCGGGTTTTTTCCTGTTTGGTCTGATTGGCCTCTTCAAGAAAGGAAGGACGGCCTGATGAAAAAAGTATTGCTATCCATTTTACTTGTTGTAAGCTTTTTGTTGTTGACATCTTGCGGCGATAAAACTGAAGCGCCTTTGCCTTCTGCCACCCTAACCTTAGAAGAGGAGCTTGCCATGCAAACTATGTCGCCTGAATTTCAGGCGGCGCTGGATGCGCTCAATCAAAATGCTCCCACCCATCCGCCGACGCCCGCAAGCGCTTTGGACCCAAGCGCTACCGACTATCGGGAAATAGCGCCCATTACCATCAGTCCGCTAATCGATTGGGATTTAAGCCGCCTATCTACCACCATGGCCTTTGGGCAGTTGACGCATATGCTCATGTATCCTGAAACCTATGTGGGCAAGACTGTGCGCATGAAAGGCGTCTATCGGCCGGCGCCCGACAGTGAAGGCAACATTGCCTATCATTTTATCATCATTTATGACCAGGCGGCCTGCTGCGAATTAGGCATAGAATTTGCGACAAGCTCTCGCTCTATCGTCTTTCCTATTCCGCTACCCGATGCCCAAATTGAATTAACAGGCGTGTTTGACTTATGCTATGACGTGGGCGAAGTCTTCCCCTGCTTGCGGGTCGAAGGCGTGACTTTGCTGTAAAAGAAGCGAAACCAAGAAAAATCTTCCAATTCTCAAGGAACGGGAGAGCTTCTGTGTGCTGGATTTAGTTTATGATATAATAGCGACAACCCATCAAGAAAGGAGACGAAACCTTGCTGTTTAGTTTTAATAAAGTCTCTTTTTCATATGGAGCCGCAAAGGTTTTACAGAGCCTAAGCTTCAGCGGCGACAGGGGACAGGTGATTGGCCTGATTGGAGAAAACGGGGCTGGCAAATCAACGACCATCAAAAATATCGTACGCTATCTAAAACCCGAAAGCGGAAACATTTTGCTTGATGGAAAAGATATTTTCAAAATCAAAATAGAAAATTACCCTGTTTCCTATGTTCCGGATACGCCGGTTTTTTATGAAGAGTTGTCGCTATTAGAACATTTGCATTTCATCCAAGCCATTTACCCACAAAACCAGACCTCAATTGATGAAATGCTTGACAGGATGGAACTTCGAGAACACGCAAACAAGATTCCGTCCGCACTTTCCAAGGGCACCAGACAAAAGCTGATGATCGCCATGGCTTTGTTGCGTGAGTATGAGATGCTTGTTCTTGATGAGCCGTTTTCAGGCTTAGACCCTAAACAAATCGCTTTGCTAAAAGAAACGATATTGCAGCAGCGAAACAGGGGCAAGCTGGTATTGCTGTCCAGCCATCTCCTTGATTTGGTTGAAAACCTGTGCGATAAATATGTGATTATCAAGCAAGGAAAACTGGTTGCTGAAGGCTCAAGGCAGGAGCTGCTATCAAAAACCAGTTTGCCGCCCGATAGCGCAATGGAGCGCATTTACTTAAACTTGGTAAGCGCGGATGAATAACCGTGTGCGTGTGTTCATATTAAAAAACAAATTCCGCCTCTTTTTAGGCGTCATTCGGCATATGTGGCTGACGATTCTCGGCTTAATTGCTGCCGGCGGCGTTTTAATGTATCAACTTCTGTTTGCTTTCTTTCACATGAAAAAGGGCGTCCCCTTGGATGGTCAATATATACCCTATGTTTTTTATGCAGTTATTATCTTAAAATTTATACAGATATTTTTGGACGATACGCCGGTATTCAAGGTCAATGCCGCCACATTGCTACACACTTACAATACGGCGCTTTTTTCTCAACTTCTAAAAAGAAAACAATTCAAGTCCTTATTGGTTTCTGCTTGCCTTGCATTTATGATGACTTATATTTTGCGAGGGTTTGTTATTGGAAAAGGCTTTGCGCTTCCGTTCGTGTTTTTTACAATGTACCTTGCAAGCGGTACGCTCATGGCTTGGATTTACTACCATGGAAAGCGCTTAGAGAAATGGACGATAGCGTTTCTTTTTGGGCTTGCGACGCTTATGTTTTACAAAAGGTCGCTCCTTGGCGCCATCATTCTTTTTGTTATGTTGGCGGGGCTGGAGATTTGGGCATGGGGTTTTATGAAACTGAACGTTCCAAAGTATGATGCTCGCTTGCGATTCATGGATACGACTGCGGCGGCGCAAAGCCAAAATGACATGGCCAAGATGCACCAGCTTGCGGCGGAAAATAGGCCTCAGCATGCCTACGGAGTGAAGTTTCATCAGTTCCGGCCTTCCAAGCGTTTTGCGTTGACGGTCAAGAGTTTGATTGAAGTGATGAGGATTCAAAAGTCCCTCCTTATCATGATTTTCATCTTTCTTTTGGCAGGATGGGCGTTCATCCATACGAATGTACTAAGCCTCATTCCTTTCTTAGATAATCCGGAACTTGCCAAGGTACTTGCCGCTTATAGTGCGACAAGCGCTCTTCGCATCTTGTATCAAATCACTACAGAACAAATGGAGACCGTATTAAACAAAAGGCTTTTGGGGCTTGCTCTTCCTTTTTCGGATGCGCAGGTTGTTTTTGGCTATATACCGGTTCCCATCATCATTAATTTTGTATTCTCTATTTTGTTTGGGGCGCTTTTCGGTCGGCTATCATACCTGTCATTTGTTTTTTGGCTGATTATCAATGTAATATACTTGTTTAGCAGCTTCTCATGCTTAAGCGGTAAGCGATTGAAGAAAATATTGAACCACTTAACGAATTTTCTTTTGTGGTTAGGCGTCTACTGGTATCTGATGGTTTGATGCGATTATAAAGCAAGCAAACGTTCAATGCTTGTTTCTTGACGGATGTTTCTTCCACCTAAACAGGACGGGGAGTTTTTTGTATGACGGCTTCAGTTTGTGATATAATGTGCAAAGAAAAGGAGGGCGATATGGCAAAAAAGTACAGCCAAGACAAATCCCCACGGAAAGGGTTTACAACGGCCTGCATTGTCTTTGGACTAAGCAGCCTATTATATTCATCGATATTTAGCCTGCACACGGCCTGGCAGTATTTGCTTATGTTCGGCTTATCGGGTGTGGCGGCCTATTTTGGCTATGTCATGGGCTCAGGGCTTGATACAAGCCAGCAGGCCCCAAGGCGCAAGCCCTTGCCCAAGACCGGTGATTCAACTGTTGACCAAATGGTGGAAAAAGGGCAGGCGATGGTGGAGCAAATCAGGCAGGAAAATCGTCTGATTGACGATCCCGTCCTCTCCAAATCCATGGACGAGATTGAAAAGACCGCCGAGCGCATCTTTCGTGTGGTGGTGGAGCAGCCCAAGAAGGCGCCCCAAATTCGCAGGTTTATGAACTACTACCTGCCCACTACGCTTAAAATGTTGTCCGCCTACCGCAAGATGGATGAGCAGCAGATGAGCACGCCGCAAGCCAACGAAATGCGACAAAAAATACAGAACGCAACCGATATTGTTGTCGGCGCCTTTCACAAGCAGCTTGAACAGCTTCGTAAGGACGATATGCTGGACATTTCCACCGACATTCAGGTGTTGGAAACCATGCTCAAGCAGGACGATCTGACGGGAAAGGGAATCGGCAACATGGCCGCTCAAGCGACCGCCCAACAACTCAAGGAGGAATAATTTCATGAACCAAGACGCAACCGCAAAACAGCAGGTACCTACCCTAAGCCTTGACTCGGCCGCTTTTGACAAGCAAGCCCTTGAAAAAACGGTGGAAGAGCTTGAAAAAGCAACCCAGGAAACGGTTAAGGACGCCCCCATTGCGCCCGAAGCCGAGCAGGCCATTGCCCGGCAGTTTACTTCAAGTCTCAGCGAAGAAGAACTCAAGGTCGTACACGAGTTTTCCGAAAAAATCGACCTTGGCAACGCCAACCATGTGATGATGTACGGCGCCGACGCCCAGAAAAAGGTGTCCGACTTCGCCGACTCTATCCTCAACTCCGTTAAGACCAAGGATGCAGGCGACGTGGGCGATATGCTGGCGGATTTGGTGGGTGAACTTCGCCACTTTGAAGACTCGGCCGAGAAACCCAAGGGCATCCGCTCTTGGTTTTCAAACCCCGCCAAGCAGCTTGACCAGCTGCGGGCCAAGTTTGACGATGTATCCGGCAACGTTGAAAAAATCGCCGAAGCCCTGGAAAAACATCAGGTGCAACTGCTTAAAGACGTGTCCATGCTGGACCACCTCTATGATACCAACCTGCAATACTTTAAGGAACTGACCATGTACATTGTGGCTGGCGAAGAGCGGCTCAAAACCGTGCGTGAAACCACCCTCAAGGAGCTGAAAGAAAAGGCCGCCCAGACGGAAGACGCCATGGAAGCCCGTCACGCAGCCGACCTTGCCGCCTCACTTGACCGCTTTGAAAAAAAACTGCACGACTTAAAACTTACCCGCCAAATCAGCCTGCAGATGGCGCCGCAAATTCGTCTGTTGCAAAACAACGATTCCTTGCTGGTCGAGCGTATCCAGTCCACCTTGGTTAATACCCTGCCCCTTTGGAAAAACCAGATGGTGCTTGCCCTTGGCTTGCAACATACTCAGGAGGCCGTCAAGGCCCAGCGGGCTGTGACTGACATGACCAACGAGTTGCTCAAAAAGAACGCTGAGAAGCTCAAAATGGGCACCATCGAAACCGCTAAGGAATCGGAGCGCAGCATTATTGATATTCAAACGCTGGTAGAAACCAATCAATCCCTGATCGATACCATGAACGAAGTGGTGCGCATCCAGGCCGAAGGCCGCCAGCAACGCATTGAGGCGGAAAAAACCCTTTATAAAATTGAAAATGAGCTAAAAAACCGCTTGGTCAACGGCTAAGATGGACAATAAAACAACCGCTGTTTTAGCTTTTATTCTGATGCTGCTTTTGGTTGCGGCTTCCATCATGATTGGCGCCGGTCGCCACTATGATGGGCGGGCAAAGAAGCTGCTGAAGGAAAGCGAAGAGCTGATGTCAAGAACGGCAAGCTCTCAGGAAATTGAAGCTTACAATGTTAAAGTGGCGCGCTATAATGAGGATTTAGAAGAAAGTTTTTCCGGTAGGGTGGCCTCCTTTTTGGGCCAAAGGCCGCTTAATAAATTAAGCGTTGCTGTTTACAATCAGCCCCGCCAAGGCGATATTTACATTGTGGGCAGTAGCCTAAGCGGCATTCGGCTGTCGGCCATTGCTTGGGCCATTATCGGTTATGCCCTTTATCGCTTGCTTTACCGCAGGCGGGATGGCGATGGCTGCGCCTGCTGTGGCTGCGCCCCGCTGAGCTTTATTTTTGGCGTTCCGTGGATTGCCAAAAAATTTGGCTGGAGGAAATAAGAATGCGGCTCCTGTGCATTAGCCTTGACGCCTGCTATCAGGCGGACGCCCAAACCCTACTATCCCTACCACACCTTGGTGCGCTTGCGCATCAAGGCGTTTTTTGCGGCAATGTACAGACCATCTACCCCACCATTACCTATCCCATTCACGCAAGCCTGCTGACGGGATGTTACCCTGACAAGCATGGCATTGCGCATAACCATAAATTTCAGCCAAACACTCCTTCTCATCTTCGTCCTTGGTACTGGGAGTCGAAGGACATCAAGGCGCCCACCCTGCTATCCCAAGGGGCAAAGGCGGGGCGCAGCGCTGCGGCCATCTTATGGCCCACCACCGGTAAGGACAAAACCATTGCCTATAACTTTCCCGAAGCGCTTGCCCTCCCTGGTGAAAATCAGGCTGTCAAAATAATGAAGTATGGTAGCTTTTGGTGGATATTAAAAAACGAGCTTCTCATCGGCAGGCAGCGGGTATCGACTGCCCAGCCGCATTTAGACAATTATGCCACCCTTCTTTGCCAGCAGCTATTGCTAAAGGAATACAGCCCCAAGGCAGCCATATGGCGTAGAAAGGGCGTGCAGCCCTCCCGCCGCCGCATGATGCGCCGCATGCCTGACATGATTTTCTTGCACCTTGTGTCGGTGGATGCCATGCGCCACAAGTACGGCGTCCATAGTAAGGAGGCCAAGGACGCTCTTATTCACCTTGATACCTTGGTTGGGCAACTGCTTTTTATTCTGCAAGACAGGGACGCTTTTAAAGACACGATCATAGCTGTGGTCAGCGACCACGGGCAGGCCGACGTGCAAAAAACGGTCAACCTGAATGCTCTGATCAAAGAGGCGGGCGTTCCCTGCATCGCCCAGTCCTTAGGCTTTGGGGCCTATATCCACTGCGCTCGGGACGTGCGAAGGCAGGTGTTTGAATACCTTGATAGCCACAAGGAGCAGCTCTTTATCGCTCGGGCGCTGGACCGTGCGGCGCTTGATGATTTGCGTGTTCACCCCAGCATACCCTTAGCGGTGGACGCCGTGCGGGGCGTTGAATTTATTGATAATGATGGGGCATCCTCCCACAAGGCCAACCACGGCTTTCCTATCGATTGGCCTGAAGCCCGCACGCTGTTTTGGCTGTCCGGCCCCGGCATCAAGCGAAACGCCCGTTTAGACGCTTGCAACTTGGTGGATATTGCGCCCACCATGGCTGCGGCCTGCGGCCTGTCCCTTCCCGATGCTGATGGGCGTATTTTAACCGAACTATTTGAAAGGGGTTAAGCGATGCTTCAAAATATGGTTAATGTGACCTATTTTTACCGCTCCTGCTTTGCGGTGAGCGTGGACAAAACCCTGCTTTTATTTAGCTATACCAGGGTGGACGATCAGGATAGGGACGCCTGGATCAGTCCGGCGGATATGGCGGGCTTTCGCCATATTGTGGTGTTTATCCCCGCCCCCTCTGTTGCGCATATGGACGTGGAGGCTTTCTCGTGGCCAAGCTACCTGCCGGTGGATTTTGTGGCTGCCCAATCGCTGAAAACCTATATCCCTGAGCAGGAAAACGTACATTTTTTAAAAGCCGGCGAGTCTGTAGAGCTGCTTGAAACAAAAGTCACCGCCCACCCTTCGGTTGATGACGGCGTGGCTTTTAGCGCCAAGGTGGCGGAGCGTACCATCTATCATGCGGGCGAACTGAATCTTTGGCACTGGCGGGATGAAAACGACGCCCGCACCGTGATGGAAATTGAACAGCAGTTTAACGAGCTTTTGGACGCCCAGCCTTCGGACATTGACCTTGCCATGTTTCCTGTGGACCCAAGGCAAGGCGGTTTTTACGATGAAGGCGCCAACCGATTTATGCGAAAGAAGTTGCCCAAGGTGCTCATTCCCATGCACTTTGGTATGCAGGCCGAGGCTATCAACAACTTTTTACGTGAGCACGCAGGCATTCAGACGCTGGTGTTGCCCATCCTTTCAGTGCGGGGTGGCTTGGTGCTGGACTATAGCCACACGCCGCCCCACTACTATGTACCCAAGTTGCCCCAGCAGGGTGAGGAGCGGCAACTGCTTAGCGCCTACCTGCAGGACAGCCCCTTTGCCTCTACCGATATGCCCATTAGGTTGTAGGGGTTAACAATAAACGCATAGCCTGCCGTCTGTCGGGCAGGATTGAAAGCAGCGCTCCGAGTTTTCGGGCGCTGTTTCGATTAGCCAAAAGGGCGCAAATCTGCTATAATATAGGCGGAAAGTTTATGAAAGATTAAAGAGGAGTACCATGAATTTAGCGCAGCTCAATCCTATGCAACAAAAAGCGGTAAAAACCCTTGAGGGGCCGCTGCTGATTATAGCGGGCGCCGGTAGCGGCAAAACCCGCACCATGACCTACCGCATTGCTCATTTAATTGAAAAGGGCGTGAAGCCCTGGAGCATTTTGGCGCTTACCTTTACCAACAAGGCCGCCAAAGAAATGCGTGACCGGGTGGAAAAGCTGGTAGGCGACACGGCCAAGGACATTTGGGTAGGCACCTTCCACTCGGTATGCGTGCGTATTTTGCGCCGTGATATTGAAAGGCTGGGCGATTTTAACCGCTTCTTTGTCATTTACGACGAAGACGACCAGACCAAGGTCTTAAAGGATGTCTACAAGGCCCTCAATATCGATGAAAAGCAGCTGCCTATTCGCCAGATGCGCGGCATCATTTCCGATGCCAAAAACCGTCTGTTGTCGCCTGACGAGTGGTTTAAGGAATCGTCCCGGGATTACCGCAGCCAAAAGATACATGATATTTTCGCTGCTTACAACCAGCGGCTCAAAGATTCAAACGCCCTTGATTTTGACGATATCATTTCCTTCACCTTGCAGCTGTTTAACCAGCACCCCGAGGTTTTGGAAAGCTATCGCCGCCGCTTTGAGTACGTGCATGTGGACGAATATCAGGACACCAACTTTGCCCAGTATTCGCTGGTTCGCTTAATTAGCGGCAACAGCCGCAACCTCTGCGTGGTGGGCGACGACGACCAATCCATCTACGGTTGGCGTGGGGCGGATATTCGTAATATTCTTGAGTTTCAAAAAGATTTTCCCGATGCCACCGTGATTAAGTTAGAGCAAAACTACCGCTCCACCCAAACCATTTTGGAGGCGGCCAACCATGTGATCAAAAACAACACCGGCCGCATGGAAAAAGTTTTGTGGACGGACGGGGAAGAGGGCGACCTTATTCACTTTTATGAAGCCCTTGACGAGCGTGAGGAAGGCGCCTGGGTGTGCGAGCGCATCCGCATTCTGCACAAACGGAGCGAGCCTTACAGCGAGATGGCCGTGCTGTACCGCACACACGCTCAAAGCCGTGTGCTGGAAGAAATGCTCATGCAGGCGGGCATCCCCTACCGCATTTTTGGCGGTACCCGCTTTTATGACCGCAGGGAAATCAGGGATATTCTCAGCTACCTGCGTCTGATTGTCAATCCCAAGGACGATGTGGCCTTAAAGCGCATCATCAACGTGCCCAAGCGCTCCATTGGTGAGGCAACAGTAGGCGTGCTTGAAAAAATCGCCCAAGAAAAAGGTCAAAGCATGTATCAAACCGTGCAGGATGTGCCTGATGTTTTGGCTTCCCGCCCCCAAAAGTGCGTGGGCGCCTTTGCCGAGATGATGCGTGAATTAACCGAATGTGTGGATACCATGCCGCTTTCTGACTTTGTGCGGCATGTTTTAGAAAAGTCGACCATGCTGGAAGAGTACGAAAAGTCACTGGACGAAGACATGATTACCCGCAAGGAAAACTTGCTGGAGTTTGTTTCCGCCGCTAAGGACTTTGAAAAGGCTTCGGAAGATAAATCCCTTTCCGCCTTCCTTGAAAATGTTTCTCTGGTTACCGACCTTGATATGCAGGAGGAGGGGCCGGAATATGTCACCCTCATGACCATGCACTCGGCCAAGGGGCTTGAGTTTAACAGCGTGTTTATGATGGGCCTTGAAGAAGGCGTCTTTCCAAGTTATCGTTCCGTTCAGGACGAGGAACGCCTGGAGGAAGAGCGTCGCCTATGCTACGTGGGCATGACCCGCGCAAGAAAGCATCTGTTCATTTCTCTTGCAAAGCGGCGTACCTTGTATAACCAGAGGGGTTATAACGGACCCAGCCGCTTTGTTTCGGAAATACCTGAGGAATTGATGAACGATAGATGGGGCGAACAAAAGCGCAAACACTTTGGTGAGGAAGTCAACGAAGTTGTCTTTGAAAAGCCCCGTCCCCGTAAACAGCCTCGCATCTCTTTTGGCGCCCCCGGTATGGGGCAGGACATGCCTGCCCCGCAGGATATTCCCGGCGTGTTTAAGGGTATCATTCCCTCGATAGCAAGCAGAGCCAAGAAGCCTCCGCAAGTCTTTCAAGAGGGCGACCGTGTGCTGCATAAAAAATTTGGCGAGGGAACTGTCAAGGAAGTAACAGGCAAGGGCGCCGAGGCCCGCATCAGCATTGCTTTTACCGCTTACGGCGAAAAGCAGTTTGCCCTGTCCATCGCGCCCATCGCCAAAATCGAAAAATAGTTATGGACATGCAAGCCTTGGTCGATCGCCTCAACGAAACGGCGACGGCGTACTACGTATATGATAAACCTCTCATTTCCGACAGGGAGTGGGATGCTCTTTACGACCAATTGGTCAAGCTGGAAAAGGAAACGGGCATTGTGCTTCCCGATTCGCCTACCCAAAGGGTGGGAGGCGATATCCTGCCCGGCTTTACCCCGCACAGGCACCTAAATCGCTTATGGTCCATGGACAAGGCGCAGTCAAGGGAAGAATTTGCTGCTTGGCTTCACCGCACCAAAGAGAATATTCAAAAAGCAGGCTTTGACGACCCCTGCTTTTTTGGCGTTGAGTATAAATTAGACGGTCTTTCCCTGTGCTTAACTTACCAAGACGGCATCTTGGTGCAGGCGGCAACCCGGGGCAACGGAGAGGTGGGGGAAGGCGTGCTGGAGCAGGCCAAAACCATTAAAACCATTCCCCTTTCCATTCCCTACAAAGGGCGCTTGGAAGTCTTCGGCGAATGCGTCATGCGTCTGTCGGTGCTGGAAGAGTACAATAAAAACGCCAAAGAAAAACTGAAAAACGCCCGAAACGCCGCCGCCGGCGCCCTTCGCAACCTTAACCCCAAGGTGACGGCTTCCCGTAAACTATCGATTTATCTATACGGCATCAACACCATCGACAATCCTCCTTATCAGGACCAGCTGGGCGAGCTAAATTTCCTCAAACAAAATGGCTTTCCCGTCAGCCCCTACCACAAAGAGGGCGCCACGGTGGAGGAGCTGTTAAGCTTTGTCCAAGAAGTGGAAGATGCCCGTCCCACCCTTGATTTTATGCTGGATGGCGCGGTCATCAAGGTAAGCGATATGCGCTTTCGCCAGGCCCTTGGCTACACCGACAAGTTCCCACGCTGGGCGGTTGCCTACAAGTTTGAAGCCGAGGAAACCACCACCACCTTGAAAAGAGTCACTTGGGAGGTTGGGCGGACAGGCCGCGTTACCCCGCTTGCCCACGTTGAGGCCGTTGATTTTGAGGGCGTCACCGTCAAAAAAGCAATGCTTAACAACGTTGAAGATATCGAGCGAAAAGGCCTTGCCTTGGGGGCGACGGTATATATTCGCCGCTCAAACGACGTGATTCCCGAAATTACCGGCGTTGTAAAGGATGGTATGGCAATAAAAGCCATTGTGCCGCCCGAACATTGCCCCGTGTGCGCATCCTTGTTGGATATGGTTGGCCCCAATCTCTTTTGCCCCAACCGTTTTTGCGCCAAACAAATTGAAGGAAGACTCTCCCACTTTGCCTCCCGCAACGCCATGAATATCGAGACTTTTTCCGACAAGACCGCCGAGCTTTTAATCAAACACTTTAATATTAAGGAGGCGGATGAGCTGTACGCCCTCACCATGGAGCAGCTTTTAACCCTGCCCGGCTTTAAGGAAAAAAGGGCGCGAAATCTTTTGACGGAAATTGAAAAAAGCAAGCGCTGCAAGCTGGACGCTTTCCTATTTTCTCTGGGGATCCCCGGCATCGGCAGGGCGGGCGCCCGCTCGCTGGCTTCGCACTTTGGCTCGGTGGACGCCTTGCGTAAATCCACGGCTGAGGAGTTAACTCAGATAGGTGATGTAGGTCCAATAACCGCCGACGCCATTGTCGGTTACTTTACCGACTCTGTTACAAATTCCTTGGTGGATAGGCTGCTGGCGGCAGGCGTTAATCCTTCCTGGCAAAGCGAAGAAAGAGCGCAGCCTTTTTCAGGGCTCAGCTTTGTGATTACCGGTACCCTCCCAAACATGGGCCGCAAAGAAGCCGAAGCCTTTATTCAGGAGCGGGGCGGGACGGCATCTTCATCGGTCAGCAAAAAGACGGCCTACCTTGTCCTTGGCGCTGAACCGGGCTCCAAGTACCAAAGGGCGCAGGCTTTGGGCATCCCTATTTTATCCGAAGAAGAGCTGCTTAAATTAGGGGAATCCAACGAGTAACGGCCAGATTTTTTCGATAAATTTTTTTCGGTGCGAAAAACATCTTTGGTGGTTAATTTTCATGTTTATCTAAATTGTAAGCTCAAAACCTCAATAAATATCACAGATGCAACCGCCGGTTGACAAGGTTCAAGGCGCGGTTGGTGGTATGTAAAGCGGCAAGTTCCGTACAATAAAGCCATGAAAAGCCACAGGCTTTACCAAAATCAGGAGGTACAGGAACATGATTTTAGCAGACAAAATTATTCTACTACGTAAAAAGAACGGATGGTCGCAGGAAGAACTAGCGTCCAAACTGCAGGTATCGAGGCAGGCCATTTCCAAGTGGGAAGGAGCGCAGTCCACTCCCGACCTTGACCGCATCTTAGCCATGAGTACGCTTTTTGGCGTCAGCACCGATGTACTCATGAAAGATGAACTTGAGCTGACCGATTCCGATGTGCACACAGACACCGATGACACCAGCCTTCGCAAAGTGTCTATGGAAGAGGCAAACGAAATGATGGCTCTAAAGCTCCGGATCAGCCGCCCGATTGCCTTTGGCGTTATGCTGTGCGTACTTGCAGGCGCCGTCATAACACTGTTTGGAGGGCTTTTTGAAAATACAGCATATGCGAGTTTGGGCGTTATCATCGGGCTTGTTTTAGTGGCCTGCGCCGTTGCGCTGTTTATTGTGCAAGGGCAAAAAACCAAGCCCTATGAATGGATGGAGAGCACTGCCTTTGAAACTGCCTACGGGGTAGACGGGATGGTCAGGGAAAGGAAAAACCGCTATGCTTCCCAACATACCAGTAACATCGCTGTCGGTGTTGTGCTGTGTATCTTAGGTGTCATCTCTTTTGTGTCAACGGAACTGTTTGCGGATTTGCTTCAACTTAAAGAGGTTTTCTTTGTGGCCTTTGGGCTGACGCTTGTCGCTTTTGCCTGCTACCTGTTTGTATCAAGCGGTATTATTTGGGGAAGCTTCCAGCAACTCTTGCAGGAAGAAGATTACACTCCGGAAAAAAAGCGGGTAAGTAAAAAAGCAGGCCCTCTTTATGGCGTTTACTGGCTGACAGTCACGGCTCTTTTTCTTGCCTATTCTTTCATTACACAAAAATGGGACAGGTCGTGGATTGTTTGGCCGGTGGCGGGGGTATGCTTTGGTATCTATGCTGTTGTTGTCCAAATGATCGTGGGTAAGAAAAGCTGAGTTTCATCAAGAATCAATAAAAAGGCGGTCAGGGAGTTTTCCTTGACCGCCTTGTGGTATGCATATTTAATTCACGGGCTTGGGAACGGCGTCCTCTGGCACGGGGCAGACGTACTTGCCTTTGAGGGTTTGGTCAAATTCTTTTTTAGCTTTGGCTAAAAGCTCGGGCTTTTCAAACAGGGTAATGGCTGTTGATGCCAGCAACTTTGCTGCCTGAATCATGCCCTTATCGCCGATGGAGGAAGCGCCGCAAGAGACAATTTGCCAGGAGTGCCCCGGCGTGTGCGCCGGATAGCAGACGATATTGGCCTGTGCGGTGGGCGTTTGCCAGGACACGTCGCCCACGTCGGTGGAGCCGGGCATAACGTAGCTAATTTGCTTGTAAGGCATGTAAAAGGTATTGAGCGGCATTTTTCCGCTGTCCGATACTTCTTCAACCCATTTTTTGATATCAGGAAAATGTTTGGACAGGGTACCCGGTGTACCTGTTGGCGGATGTTCCAAGGAAGCGATAAGGGATTTGGCGAAGTCTATTTCATCTTCGGTATACTGGATGGGTTCAAGGCCTTGCAGGCAATCGTTCATCACTTTTGATAAGGTGTCGTTTAATACGGTGTTGGACAGGGCATCCTTAAACTGGATGGAAACCTTGGTGCCCGTCATGAGGGCGGCGCCCTGGGCGATGGCATCCACCCGCTTTTGCAATTGCAGCGCTTCGTGCACCTGGTGGTCACGCACCATATACACCACGCTTGCTTGGGGTTGCACCACGTTGGGGCTTTCGCCGCCGGTATCGATGATGGCGTAGTGAATTCTCGCGGTATCAGGCATGTGTTCCCTTAAAAATTGAATGCCAATGTTCATCAGTTCTACCGCGTCAAGGGCGCTGCGCCCCTTTTCGGGCGCCGCCGCCGCGTGGGAAGAGGTACCGTGGAAGGTGTAGATATGTTGGATGCAGGACAGGCTGGACCACCCCTGTACTTCGTTTACGCAAGAGGGGTGCCAAGTTAGGGCGGCGTCCAAATTTTCCCATACTTTGTCTCTTGCGAAATAGGACTTGGAGCCCACGCTTTCTTCACCCGGACAGCCGTAATAAATAACTGTCCCCTCCTTGCCGCTGTTTTTTAGGTATTCCTTTACGGCAATCGCTGCGCCAAGGGAGCCCGCGCCCAGCATATTGTGCCCGCAACCGTGGCCGTTTCCGCCCGGAACCAAGGGCTCTTTTTTGATGGAGGTCGCTTTTTGCGACAGCCCTGCCAGGGCGTCAAACTCGCCCAATATACCAATGATGGGGCGGCCTTGGCCGAAGGAACCAAGGAAAGCCGTCTCCATGCCGCAGAGGTTGCTTTCTATAGCAAAGCCTTCAGCTTGGAGTATGTCCATCAGAGCTTTAGCCGATAGGTGTTCTTTTAAGCTAAGCTCGGCGTAGCCCCAGATTTTGTGGCTTACCTCGGTAAGCTTTTGGGCATTTTGGTCAATGTTGGCGTGTGCCTGGTTGATTTTGTTTTTCATATAAGTACTTTCCCTAAAAAGTCTTTGAGTCTTGGGTGTTGGGGATTATCAAAAATGGCTTGCGGGGTGCCGTCTTCCACGATTTTTCCTTCATCCATGAATATGACACGGCTGCCCACCTCGCGGGCAAAGCCCATTTCGTGAGTCACAACCACCATGGTCATGCCGCCAAGAGCCAATTCTTTCATAACTTCCAGCACCTCGCCCACCATTTCAGGGTCAAGGGCGCTGGTGGGCTCGTCAAAGAGCATCACGTCGGGCTCCATCATCAGGGCGCGCACGATAGCCACCCGTTGTTTTTGACCTCCTGAAAGTTGGGAAGGATAGGAGGCGCCGCGGTCCGCAAGGCCTACCCGATCAAGCAAGGTTAGGGCCATTTTTTCCGCTGCTTCTTTATTTGTTTTTTTTACTTTGATGGGCGCCAGCGTCATGTTTTCCACAACGCTTAAATGGGGGAAAAGGTTGAAGTGCTGGAACACCATGCCCATTTTCTGCCGGTGTTCATCCAAATTCAGGGGTTTTCCCGAAGCGTCCTTCTTTTTGGCGATATCTACCCCTTCAAAAACGATGGAGCCGCTGGTTGGTTCTTCCAAAAGGTTGAGCGAGCGAAGCAGGGTAGATTTTCCCGAACCCGACGGGCCTATAACTACCGTTACATCGCCCTCGTAAATATCAACAGACACACCGTTAAGAGCCTTGATATCGCCACCCTTGCCAAAGTGCTTTTCAAGGTCACGTACGCTAATCAGGGTATTATTTGGATTGGTCGCCATGGCTCATTTTCCTTTCAAAGTGGGCAATCAGTTTGCTGGTGGGGTAGGTGAGGCAGAAGTACAGGACGGTGGCGATAATCAAGGGTTCGCCGATGCGGAAAGTCGCTCCTTTGACGGAGTTAACCGCCGACATGATGTCCTGTACGCCAATGGTATAGCAAATGGCCGATTCCTTGATGATGGTGACAAACTCGTTGCCGATGGCGGGGAGAATATTTTTAATGGCCTGTGGGAGGACAACATACTGCATGGTCTGCCGGGAAGATAGGCCCATGGACCGGGCGGCTTCGGTTTGCCCAATGTCGATGGACTGGATGCCCGAGCGGATGATTTCGCTCAAATACGCAGCAGAATTAAGCGCCAGGGCGACCACAGCGGGGAAAAAGCGGTCAAAGGCGATGAAGCCAAGAAACTTAAAGCCGGGCAGTACCTTGACACCGGCAAACACCACATAGTAGATGAAAAACACCTGTACGACCATGGGGGTAGCTCTGAACAGCTCCACATAACCAATGGCCAGCCACTTTAAAGGCTTGTTTTTAGAAAGCCTCAAAACAGAAAGGAACAGGGCCAGAACAAAACCGAAAAACACCGTCAGCGCCGAGAGAGCGACAGTGGTGGCGGTTCCTTTCCAGAACAGTTCGATATATCTAAAAGCGCTTTCAAATCCTTTGCCGGTTAGCATGTTATCCCTCCATGTCTTTGGCCTCTCCTCCCGTGTTTAGGAAGGAGAGGCCGAGTGAAAAACGACAGTTTATTTGTTTTCTTCAATCAAACCCTCGATGATTTTACCGGCGGATAGTTCATTAGCTTCGGCGACAAACTTGTCCATGCTGCCGTCAGACAGCGCCTGGTTAATGGCGAGGTTCACGCCTTTTAAGAGATTTTCGCTGCCCTTTTTCACGCCCACGGCAGAACCTTCCGAATCGTAAGGCACCTTATGCAGGAGCACCAGTTCGGGGTAATTGACCTGATAGTTGGCAGCAACGGCTGTTTCAATGAAAGCGCCCTCAAGCTTTTGGCCAAGAAGCTCGGCGATAATGTCGGTTACCTTTTGCAAAATGACGATGTTGGCATCAGGGGTGTGCGTTGTCGCCAGCTCCTGCTGAATGGAGGCGTTCTGGGCGCCGATGGAGTAAGCGGGATTGTTGGCGGCTTCAAGGGTGGGGAACTTATCTTCCTGGCCTTGGATGCACACAAAGGACTGACCGCCAAAGTAGTATACATCGGAAAAGTCCATGACCTCTTTGCGTTTCTCTGTGGGGGATAGGCCCGCGAAGCCAAGGTCCACGTTACCGGAAGCAAGCTCCGCCAAGACGCCGTCAAAGTCTATGGCGATGATTTCGATTTCAAGCCCCAGGTAGTCGGCTACGTACTGGGCAAGCGCTATGTCAAAGCCGGCCAAGGTGGGTTTTTCGTCTTCGCCAATGGCATAGAATTCATAGGGGGCAAAGTCGGGGCTGGTGGCAACGGTCAGTTTGCCGGGGACAACAGTTTCTAAGTTGGCCTTGATTTGTTCAAGGTCGCTTGTTTCGCCGATAACGGCGATAGTGCCTAGCGCAAGGATTACGCATAGGATCAAAGCGAGTAATTTTTTCATGGTTTCTTTCTCCTTTTCCATTAACCGTTTTCGGTGATGTGTATTATTATACATACAAAACGGGGGTTGTCAAGTATAAATATTCAAGCGAGCGGGAAATTATTTGCTCTTAAAAGCTATATAAATCAACGACTTTACAAAAACGACCCTAAAAATACAAAATAAAAACAATGAATATTTAACAAGCAAGAGGATTTTGGTGGAACCCATCAGCCGCCTAAACCTGCTTGAATCCATGCCTTGTTTTGGGTAAAATGAAGCCATGTGTACGAAAAGTCAGCTAATGGAAGGGTTGAAAGCTTCTTATCAGACGATCGGCCGCCCCGAGCGGGTGGGCATTGCCTTATCGGGCGGGGCTGATTCTTGCGCCCTGCTGCTTTTATTGCGTGCCCTTTCCAAGGAAGAGGGTTTTTCCCTCGTTTGTATGCACATACACCACGGCCTAAGGGACAGCGCCGATGGCGACGAAGCCTTTGTGCGAACTTTGGTCGAAAGCCTAAACCTCCCTTATCTTGTTCGCCGCCTCAGTTGGGATAAGGCCCATATTAGCGAAGAGATGGCAAGGGAAGGGCGCTATGAAGCTCTTTTTCAAATGATGGAGGAAGCCCATTGCCAAACCATTGCCCTTGGGCATCATTTGGAAGACCAGGCTGAAACCGTGCTTATGCAGCTATTGCGTGGCGCAGGCGGTAAAGGGCTTCGTGCTATGGCTGAGTTTGAAAGGGGATTGTGGCGGCCGCTTCTGTCGGTGTCTAAAAAAGATTTGCTTTTGTTTTTAGACGAAGAACAGCAGCTCTACTGCCTTGACGAAACCAACCGCTCACCACGTTACACCCGAAATGCCCTTCGCCTGCAAGTTATGCCCGCCTTGCGCAAACTGTTCCCAAGGTGCGATAAGGCCCTCTACAGGGCCGCTATTTTACAAAGGGATCAGTACGCCCTGTCAACCATGGCGGTCAAGGCTTGGATGGAGCAAAACGCCGTTATTTTTCAAGGCTATGCTGTGGTTGGTAAGCCGGCCTTTTTAGAGGCCGATGAAAGCCTGCAAAGGGCGGTTATTCATAAAGCGGCCGAAATGCTTGACATTTTTCTTGATTTTGAGCAGACTGAACGGGTACGCATGGCGGCGCTTTTAGAAAGGGGAAAAGCCAATCTGCCCAAAGGAGGCAGCGTCCAAAGCGGAAAACACAGGCTGCTTATCCTGTCAGGGCAAAAAATCCATGCGACGCTGCCAAAGTTGGAAGTTGTTCCGCTCTTCAGCGGCTTTGGCGATGGCTTATCCCATCAGGCGCTTGACTCGGACAAGGCCGGGGACTATGTGCTAAGAACCGTACAAAAGGGCGATAGCATTCGCCCTCTTGGTATAGATGGTACGCAGTTTGTGGATAAGTATCTTGCCGACCGCCATGTAGAAGCTCCGCTTCGTAAGCTTTGGCCAATACTCGCCAAAGGCAACCAGGCGCTATGGCTGCCCGGCTTTTCAATCGGGGAAGAGGCGGCCATAGGCCCATCAACCAAAAACGTGCTTTACTTGCGACTAACGGGCGCCTTGCCCGACGGGAGAATATTGGGGAGGAAAGAACCATGAAACAAACCTGCTTGCTAAAAGATTGCAGCAAAATACTGTTGACCGAGGAAGAAATCAAAGTTAGAGTCAAAGAGCTGGGTGAACAGATTACCAAGGACTACCAAGGTAAAGAGCCTGTGATGGTGTGCATATTAAAGGGAGCGTCCGTCTTTTTTGTGGACCTGCTGCGCTCAATCAACCTGCCTGTGCGGATGGAGTTTATGGCCGTGTCCAGCTACGGCAACTCCACCGATACCTCGGGCGTTGTGCGTATCCTCAAAGACCTTGACCACAGCGTCTATGGCAAGGATGTCATCATCGTGGAAGATATTGTAGATACCGGCCTGACCCTTTCCTACATCAAAAGGGAGATGCTGGGCAGGGGCGCAACAAGCCTGGCTATCGCCGCCCTGCTTGACAAGCCCGAGCGGCGCAAAAAGCCCTTGGAGGTCGACTATAAAGGTTTTACCATCCCCAATGAATTTGTGGTAGGCTACGGTCTTGACTACCAGGAACGCTACCGCAACATGCGGGATATCGGGGTACTAAAAGAAGAGCTGTATAGCAAATAATATCCAATGGTTTAAGAAGCGAAAAACCGCCGTTTGTCTTTGGATAAATGGCGGTTTTAAAACAAAGCATATCAAACAAGGATAGGCAACAGAGGAAACCCGATATTCTGGGAGTGAAAATTCCTTCCTTCCGTTTGTGCAATCCTTTGCGGGTATGCTATAATACCCGTGTTGCCTATTGTCTGAAGGGAGATTGTACATGAAAAACCAGCGCCGCGGCATTTTTGGATACCTTGTCATTATTGCGGCATTTATCTTAATTTCTTCGCTTGTTCAAAACAGCTTACTTTCCAAAGATTTAAGCATTACTTATCCGGAGCTTTTGCAAAGAATACAGGATAACAGGGTGGATAGGGTGGCTATCAGGGGGAATACCCTGTATGGGCGCAACCGAACCACCTTGATTGCCGCTGCCAGTTTTCCGGAAAAGTACGATTTTGAAACCACTATCGGCGGTGATTTTTACGATACCATCTTGAAAATGGCGGCCAGGAAAAAGGGTATAGATGTGGAGAAGGTGAGCGTGAGCGACCTTGATTTTAAGATTGAGTATCTGCCGCCTGTTTCCGTGCCCTGGTACCTGGAAATGTTGCCCTATTTACTGCCTATGCTGCTGGTAATGGCCTTTTGGGTCTTTGTCATGCGTCAGCAAACGGGGGCGGGCGGCAAGGCGATGTCCTTTGGCAAGAGCCAGGCGCACTTGGTTGACCCCAACAAAAACAAAATCACCTTTGCCGATGTGGCCGGCGCGGAGGAAGAAAAAGAAGAGCTGAAAGAAATCGTTGATTTCCTGCGCTCCCCCAAAAACTATATTGCGCTTGGGGCAAGGATTCCCAAGGGCGTCTTACTTGTTGGCCCGCCCGGAACGGGTAAAACTCTGCTTGCCAAAGCGGTTGCGGGCGAGGCAAAGGTGCCTTTCTACTCCATTTCAGGCTCGGACTTTGTAGAAATGTTCGTAGGCGTTGGCGCAAGCCGTGTGCGCGACCTGTTTGACCAAGCCAAGCGCAACGCGCCCAGCATTGTATTTATCGATGAGATTGACGCTGTCGGCCGTCACCGCGGGGCAGGCCTCGGCGGCGGACACGATGAGCGTGAGCAGACCTTAAACCAGCTTTTGGTTGAGATGGACGGCTTTACCGAGAACGAGGGCGTCATTGTCATGGCGGCGACCAACCGCCGGGATATTTTAGACCCTGCCATTTTGAGACCCGGCCGCTTCGACCGCCAGGTAACCGTTCACTACCCCGACATTCAGGGGCGCATCGACATTTTAAAGGTGCACTCCCGCGGCAAGCCTCTGGCCGATGATGTGGACCTTGAAAATATTGCCAAGCGCACCCCCTTTTCCACCGGCGCCGACCTTGAAAACATCATGAATGAGGGGGCCATTCTTGCTGCCCGCAACAAATCGGAAAAGATTTCTCAGTCCGACCTCATCGAGGCGACGGAGCGGGTACAGATGGGGCCTGAAAAGAAGTCCCGCAAAGTTTTGGATGAAGACAAGCGCATTGTCGCCTACCACGAGGCGGGGCATGCCATCTTAGGGCATTACCTTCCCCACTGCGACGATGTGCACACCGTGACCATCGTTCCCCGTGGGGCGGCGGGCGGCTTTACCTTGTCGCTGCCCGAAAAAGAATTTAACATGCAAAGCCGCTCCATGCTTTTGGACGATATTACCATGATGTTTGGCGGCCACGCTGCTGTGAAACTGGTTACGGGCGATATTTACACCGGCGCCCAGAGCGATCTGCAGCGGGCAACCGAGCTTGTGCGTACTATGGTTACCAAGCTGGGCATGTCGCCGGAAATCGGCACCATTTACTTAGGCAAAGACCAGGAAGTGTTTGTGGGTATGGAGTTTGGCCAGAGCCGTGAATACTCCGAAGCCGTACAGGCTGCCATTGACGCCGAAGTGGCCAGCACCTTAAACAAATGCTATCAGCGGGCGCTTGATACCTTGGAGCAACATATGGATGACTTGCATGACCTCGCCGCCCTCCTGATTGAAAAAGAAACCGTCAACCGTGAAGACTTCCTTGCCTTTATGAACAGACCCAAGCAAGAGAAAAGCGAGGACGCCGTTAGTGAAGAAGCCCCTGTTGAAGGTTGACTTTCACACCCACACAACTTATTCAGATGGGCGGTTAACCCCAGAGCGGCTAATTAGCAGAGCGAAAAATCTGGGCGTCGGAACATTGGCCGTCACCGACCATGATACAACCGCCGGCCTGAAAGAAGCGCGAATTTTTGCCGAGCAGTCGGGCATTCACCTGGTAGACGGTATTGAAATCAGCTGCCGCCAAGGGGACACAAGTGTACACCTGCTTGTCTATGGTTCAAAGGTGTTCAATGAAAGGCTGCTTCAGTTTGTTCAAAACTTCCGTGAAAAGAAGCTTGGGCGGGTGGAGCGCATTTTGGAAAAATTACATGTCCTTGGATTTCCCATATCCCTTGAAGAACTGGACGCCGTGGACTATGAAAACCTTGGCCGCCCCCATATAGGCCGCGCCATGGTGCGAAAAGGCTATGTACAATCGCTAAGCGAAGCTTTTGCCAAGTACTTAAGTCCGGGACGGCTTGCCTATGTGCCAAGAGAAGAGGCCGACACGCAGGAGGCCGTCAGGCTTTTAGGTGAAATCGGCGCTGTTTGCGCGGTGGCTCATCCCGGCCAGATACGCATGGAACAAGGTGAGTTGTTCAAAAACATCAAACACTGGCAAAGCCTTGGACTTTGCGGCATTGAATGCTATCATCCCTGCCACGAGGACAGGTTGGCCGAATTTTATGCCAACTACGCTAAAGAAAACAACTTACTTGTTCTTGGCGGCAGCGACTTTCACGAGATAGGCGCGAGCGACTCAAAACACGGTGAGCTGGGCGACCAGAGCGGCCGCTGGAAAAATCTTGAAGAAGATGTGCAGCAACTACTTACTCGGATCGGATAGAAGAAACGGACTGCGATGAACTATCATTCCCCTCCGCCTCAAAATAGGCAACGAATGCCTCAAAATCCTTATCAACCCTATCACGGCAAGCCCCAACAAGGCAGACAAGGGCCCGTGCGCCATCGCGTGCCCCGGAATCAGTACCCAAGCGGACGTGACCCCCGTAAAAAACGGAGTTGTGGTATGCGCTTTCTTGTGTATCTGGTGTTGATTGGCATATTAGCAGGTCTTGGATACTTAGGCTACAGGGCCATCCAACATAAAAAGGCGCAGGAGGCGGTTGCTCCCTATCAAAACATTTATGGCGATAATATCTATATCAACGATGTGAATATTTCCCGCATGACGCCCGAGCAGGCGCTGGTTGCCGTAACCAACAGAATGCACCAGAGCGTACATTCATGGTCGCTTGATTTGGAGCTGAACGGGTGGAAGTACTTTACCCTGAACTACCCCTCCCTTGGCATCAACTATTCGGACGAGCAGTTTTACCCCTTCCTCAATCAAGCCTGGGCGTTGACCCACACGGGCGATGTGTACCAACGGCTTGAAAGCATCAACCACCTAAAAGAAAACCCATACAAGGTATACACCACCAAGCAGGAACTGCGCGATGGCAACATAGACCAGGTGCTTGAACAAATTGCCGCTGTTGCGAATCGGGAAGTTGTCAATGCCGAAATGATCGAATTCCGTCCCGACGACAGGCAAACCCCCTTTCTTATTCGCCCCGAGCAGCCGGGTGTCACCGTGAACGTGCAGGAAGCCAAGGCCACCATTTTGCAAATGGCGGCAACGGGGGAAAGCGGAACCTATCAAATTCCCGTCACCTATACCCCGCCCACCATCACTGTAGCCGATGTTAAAAAAAATCTGGCATTGCGCGCTGAAGCCACCACAGGCATTGCAAAGGATTCAACGGAAAATCGAACCAACAATATCCGCCAGTCGCTTTCCAATATCAACGGCCTGATTCTAAAGCCCGGCGATGTGTTTTCCTTTAACAAGGTGGTGGGGCCAAGAACTATTGAAAACGGCTATTTGGAGGCGGTTGAGTACATTTCGGGCAATCTTGAAACGGGGGTTGGCGGCGGCATTTGCCAAACGTCTACCACCTTGTATCAGGCGGCCCTGCTTGGTGATTTGGGTATCGTGCGCCGCTCCATTCACTCCATGCCCGTCAATTATACCGAAAAGGGTCTGGATGCCACCGTTTATCTGAGCCGTGACCATGAAATAGACTTCCGCTTTAAAAATACCACTTCCAGCCCCATTTACATTACCGCCCATGTGCATAAAGGCACCAGCTCCCGCAATCTTGCCTGCACCATCCGCTTCTATGGCGAGCCAATAGGCGAGGGCATCACCCGCCGATTAAAGTCGGTTGTTGACCAGGTGCTTGTCGCCGAAGATAAGATGGTGCCCGACAGGAAGCAGCTATACGTCACCTATAAGGATGAAACCCAGCTGATCAGCAAAGGCCGGGACGGCTACGTGGTGTCCACCTTTTTGCAAACCTACCAGGGCGGCAAGCTGATTGAGGAAAAGCTCATCTCTACCGACACCTATAACCCACGCCCCACCGAATACTGGCAGGGCACGCTGGATAGGTGGTAACATAAAGCGAAACTTGTAAAAAACAGGCGGGCCTGTTACCCAAAAGCGGTTGACAAGCCCGTTTTCATATGGTATATTTACGCTTGTTCCGCGGGAATGGCGGAATTGGCAGACGCGCTAGATTCAGGTTCTAGTGTTCGCAAGGACATGCAGGTTCAAGTCCTGTTTCCCGCACCAGACAACGATAATCCGAACCAAATCTTCATGATAGGAGATGGGTTCGGATTATTGGTATGTTTTGATAGATATGAAGAGGGGTTCTATAAAAATGGTTCAACAAAAATGAAAGAGATTAAATAAACTAAGCTAACACAAGATCATGAACTACTCAATATAGCAACAACACTAAGTTCATCAGTAGTAGAAGCGCTCTTTCAATTCTTAATTCTTCTCATTTTCACCATGTTGCTGTAATCCGAGAAGCTCATCTTCGCGGTGGATTATTGGATCAAGCCAATCTACTTTTGCTCTGGCCCAGTTAATTCAAGCAACTGTTTCCTCGTCCAATTCGCAACTTGCTTCGGCTGCATTGACGTAGTTTCGAATGTTGCAGGCTGTATTATAGTCTTCAGCCATATTTAATAGCTCATTTGTGAGTTTAACTTCTTGATTATATCTTTCTCTTCTTTCGATTTTTTCTTATTTCTTCTTGGCGCTTCCGCTCAGTTTCCTTTCGTTCAAGTATTGCCATTCTTGAGCGTTCTGCGCTTTCATATAAGGTTTCCGATTTTATCCTCAATTTGGTAAGCATTGCAATCTCGGTAGTGATAACTGGGTTCTTCTATCAAACCATATGCTTGAAAAGCAAAAATAGTTATAAATGCAGATTTCGGAAGATAGGCAAAATAATAAATAATTTGGCGCTCATGTGCTTACGATTTTCCATAAAAAAGTAATATAGAGCAAAACGATGTCAAAAACTGTCCAGTCTGGAACATATGCATAATAAAACAAACTGAGGTTGCAAGCCGATTTCCTGGTAATTATCTATGCAAAGCTTTCCCTTGTGGTATATAATATACTCAACTCGCTATATGGCATGGCAGCACGGCAGAAAAAATAGACCAAAGTCACCAACTTCATTCAAAAGTGGCTTGGAAAGGATTACACATGTTTGGTTGGAGAGGTAAAAAACTACTCAGCATTACAGCGGTGTTTGTAGTGGTTTGGCTGATATTCTGTGGCTTATTCACCCTGACACAAATAATGAATAAATCGAACTCCTTAGACTTCCGTTTGTTTATGGACAAATTGGGCGGAAATGCACTTTTCTTCTTGGGATATGGTGATTTGCCAACCGCTGATGTGTGGCTGAAAAATACTGTTGCTCTGATTGCCATCCTTACAATCAGCATATTAACCACCTTTTTTACAATTAACTTTCTCTGGCGCGTTGATGATGTTGTTCTGATGCCGGCAATGTTTTTTGAAAAAACAATGGATGCTCAAAGTAATTCAGCGTATAAAATCCGGTTTATGATAAACAACAAGGGTAAGCGAATTGCAAATCTGAGGCTTTCATTTACCGCTTATTTACACGAAGAAAATAGCCAGCTAAAAATATCAGAAAGCCCGGAGTATACATATCCCATATTATTCGAAAACTCTTGTTGGACAATAGAGGATGATTTGCAGTTAGGTTTCTTTCAGGATGTACTCTATCGACAGTTCTTGAATCACCCTGATACAGTTTCCGTTGACAAACAAAATACTGAAAACAAAAAAGTCACAATCTATATGACTTTATGGTTTGTCGATACACAATCCGGACAGGAGTGTTGTAACATTCTTGATTACAATACAAGCGATTTATATGCATATGATAAAGAAAAAAACTATAAAAAAATGACATATAGGAAAATCCAAAGACTAATCAAGGAACAAGAATTTAACAGCAACCAGGTGAATGAAAGAAAAGATTTCATCAAGTATATTACCAGTCGTTTCAAGCCTTTTGACAGGAAACGATTAAAATTATCTCCTCGAAATAGTCCGTTTAAGTTCAAAATAGTTGAAAATCAACAATACGCAAGTGGCGCCAAAATTGTAATAAACACAGAAAACAACAATGAACGCTTTCCCATGTTTTACTATGACTATAAGGATCAACCTTTAGACTGGTCCATTTACAAAGATGATAAGATTAACCTAGTTGGAAAGTTTCACATCGATTCTGATAACATCAACCAGTTAATACTGGAGGTTAAAAGTGGTGATGGGTCCGACCATGTCTATACCTTCTACGACAAAACACAATCTGTTAATAAAGAAGATGGGACACTTTGCTTCAATATAAGCTTAGCGGAACTGATAAAGAAATCACACAATCCTAATCTGAAGGCGATTAGAGAAATAAACATTGTTTTTCCAAGAACAGCGATTGATAAGGATGGTAATCTATCGCATGTCAGTGGAAGTGTCGTGATAGAACAATTTGGGCTTGAATATCAAGATTCGTTACTTGAATAAACAAATACGGCATCCCCCCAGCTGTCAAGAAAAAAATGAAGTGTACATTGACTGTCCGGGGAATGCCATATTTGCCGGGAAAACTTGATTATTCAGATATCTGTTTTATCTCTGTTTTCTTCTCTTTCATTGCCTCCTGTGGCTTCAAGCGTTTTTGCGTATTCATCATCAATGCCGCTTAGCAGCTTGGTTTGCTAAGCGCCGGGCTGTATTTTAATCACAGGGATGCCGATGAACATGAGTTCCCGCCGCAGACTGTCGCTATAGGCTTCAATGGCCCGCTTGGAGGCGCAGTAGGCTCCCGCGAAGGGTTGAGATGCTGCCCAGCCCACGGTGGACGAGCAGTTGATAATGCGCCCCCTGCCTTTTTCGATTAAATCGATCATCACGGCGTTGGTGCGGGCGGTGCCAAGGACGTTGATGTCGATCAGCTTTTCCATCAGCGGGATGGCGTCGCCCTCAATCAGCGATGAAAACACCGATATGCCGGCGAAATTGACCACAGCGTCCAGGCGGTCGGTGTGTTTTAGTACCTCTTCTTTGGCGGCCTTTAGGCTGTTTATGTCTTGCACGTTGGCATGTATGGGAATGATGTTAGGCAACTTTCCCAGCTTTTTTAGCTTTTCCCTGTTGGTACCGACGGCAAACACTTTCCAGCCCTTTTGGGACAGGGCTTTTACACACAGTTCTCCAAGGCCGCCGGTGGCGCCTGTAAAAAATACGGTTTTCATGGTAAATCCTCCTCGTAAATGCCGATGCCGATAATATCTTGCTGTCGGCGGGCTCGCTGGTAACCGCTATAGATGCCCGAGCTCATGACATTATTACCCATAAAAACCATGGCCGCTGTTTGGCCGCCATCTAAGGTGTATGCCTCGTAGCAACCCCACTCCAACAGGCGGTCCGCCACAAAGCTTAGGGGTACTCCGGCGGACCGCTTGTTGCGCCCCTCGACCATAATGCCTATAAAGTGTCCGGGCCCAACAACGCCCAAAGCGCTGCGAGGTTCCCGGTGAGTAAAGCTCTGCTCCAAGCGCTCATCCTTCACCCTATCCTGAAACAGGATGGGGCCAAAGGCCAGCACGTCCAGCGCCCCTTTTTGAAGGTAATCTTCGCCGCTTAGCTGGCCGGGAGTGCGCATTTCAATATGGCCATCGGCATACAAAGCGAGTTCATCCAAGGGCGGTATCTTGGCCACAGGGCGGGTATAGGTTTTTTTGTGCAGAATTTTTCCATCACGAATAATCAGCCCGGTGCGCTCCTTGTTATACAGGCGAAAGGAGAACAAATCCCCGTTCTGGGCGTATATTACCCGGTTGTTGCGGGCAATGTTTTCCGGCCTGTCCTGGGCATGGGAAGGGTTCTTGGGGTCGGCGGAAAAGACACGGAAGTGTTCCGGCTCCTTGAAGCGGATGTCCGCTATAAACCAGATAACGGTTTTCCGCCCAAACTCTCCCTTATAGCGGGTAATCTCCACCCGAAGGGTGGGCGACAGATAGATCCATTTGCCTCCTTCCTCATCTTGATAGACAAATTGTTTTTCTGCGCTCTGTTCATCCACCTGCAAAAAACCGCTCTCTGTAAGTGGCGGCCAATCCGTAAAGGGCAGGGGACCTTCGGCGGGAAAAGGCGTAGCTGTTGGCGCCGGGGTAGGCACGTCGGTGGGCAGGGGCGTTAGCTGTATTTCCTGCGAAAAGGCAGGCATTAAAACAGACAGCAGTACGCATAGCAAAAACACGGATACTGCCTGCCCTCTGATTTCTATCCGCCGATTCATCTTTTACCTCCCTTTGTCAAGGTACAGACCCTCTTAAAGAGAAAACAAACCATGTAAAAACACAACCAAACTATAAAACAAGCGCCTTTAGTCTGTTTCACTCTTCTTTAACAATGCTATCTTACCATTTTTGTGGTGGTGTGGAAAGATGAAAATAAAGGGGATGAATTCCAATCACCCTATACTCGGAAAGGTGGTTATGCTTTGGTCAGCGCGGCTATTCAGAAATTGACCAATCAGTCGTAGAATGGTTGTTGGGGTCATTGGATAAATATTGGGTTTAGTCAGCGTTTTAGAACATGGGCGTACGGGCGTCGCTCCTGTTTTTTATGCCTTTGGAGCAGCCGAATGGGCTTTTGTTACGGAGAGTAACAGGAAAGTCACGGTTCGTTGATTGTCAAGCGCATTTTCCTTTGCTAAGATGAAGCCACAGTAAACTTGCAGGAGGAGAAATCTATGTTACTGGGAGAAAAAATCAAGAAGGCCAGAAAAGAGTGCGGCCTGTCACAAGAGCAATTAGCGGAAAAAATGTCGCTTTCAAGATCGGCGATCGCCAAATGGGAAGCCGGAAACGGACTGCCCGATGTAGATAATCTGAAAGCCTTGGCGCGGTTATTGAATGTGAGCGTTGACTATCTTTTGGACGACACGGGCGAAGTGGATGAGGTGGTGCTGCGAGAATCCTATCAGCTATCGGACTTTGGAACCGGTAGCAAGAAACAGAAGAAAGACCGGGTCATCCGCCAAAAGTTTCCGGACGCCACCATACATCCTGTGCTTGGCAAGCTGAAGCCAACCAAGACTGAAAAAGTGCTTGACAATGCTATCGGGTTTTTAACCGGCGCGCCCTTTGGCATCCCTCAGTTGGTGAATAGTATGAAACATACCGACAAGGAATTTTATTTAGTGGAAAAAGACGGCAAGCAATTCTTTGTCACGGTGACCGATGAGTTTATCGAGACTCGCCAACTTGCCAAATATATTACAGAAAAGAAGTTTGAAATAGGGGAGTGGCTGTTTACCAAGTGTTCCTATGAGGTGAAGTGAAAGCTTGAAAGAATGCGCGCAATAAAAAACCGTACCCGATTCACGAATGGAAAAGGGTTCGGTTTTTGTTTTTAAAGCGGCAACTATTTCAGAAACGGACCGGTCGCAGTATGATATTTTATTGATTATTTTAATGCTGGAAACGGCAAATGTTATGAATTAAAAATAAGCCGATAACTTCTTCACATCATGATCGTTTGAATAACAATGCAGCCCGGGCCGCCGTGGGTGATTAGCGAGGGCGGAAGGGTAAAAAGCTCAAAAACGGAAGAAGCAAAAGTTTCCTTGAATTGCTCCAGTACCTCCATCGCCTTTTCCTTGACGCCGCCGTGCGATATGGTTATCAAATATTTTTCGTTGACGCCCAAATCCTTAAAGTGGTCAATCAGCGCCGCGACTGCTCTTTTGACTGTCCGCTTAATGGAAAACAGGGTGATTCGTCTTTTGTCCTGTGTTTGTGTCAGGATGGGCACAATCTTCAGCAATGTACCGATTTTGGCGGCTACGGGCGTGAGCCTGCCGCTGCGCTTAAGGAAATTAAAGTCCTGCGGAATGACAAAAGAAACCGATGTTTCGATGCATTTTTGCAGGGCGTTTTTAATGCTCTCAATGTTGATGCCTTCATCCCTCAGCTTCATTGCTTTTTGAACCAAATACCACTGGGGGCCGGCTAAGGTTTTCGTGTCCATCACGTGAATTTGCTTGTCTTCGTCCAGCAGGTGCTTGGCCGCTTCCATGTTTTGATAGGTGCCGGAAAGACCATCGCCAAGGGGCAACGCCAGCACTTCTTCCTCACAGCTTTCATACGCTTCAAGCACGTCGGCAATAGATGGTTGCGAGGTGGTAGGCGTTTCACCGGCTTCAATTTTGTCTAAAATTTCTTGGGTGGTAATGTCCACATAGTCTTTGTATGCTTTGCCGCCCATCAGCGTGCAGGAGGGCACGACCGTTATTCCAAGGCGTTGTCCCTCTTCGGGCGTGTACAACGCGGGTGAATCTACAACAATTCTCATAGCCCTACCTCCAACATACGTACTGGTGTGTTTTGGTGCTTAGTTTATTCTTTTTGGGCAAGCTTGTCAATTTTTCTTTAAAAAAGAAACCGTTCCATTGCTTCTTTGGCGATTTCCTTGGCTTTTTTCATGGCGGTTGGGAAGGCGAGGACGTCTAAATCCTTGGCCCAAAAATATTTTTTGGGCGCCTCGGTGCTTTGGCATATAAAGGGTACGATGCGCATATTCCAAACGCGGTGGGTAAAGATGTGTTTTGCTTTAACCACCTGTCCATGGCTTATTATTCCAAGCCCCATGTTGGCAAGGGCTTTTTTCATACCTTTTGTGTCTGTTATATCTTCTGCCAGAACAAATACATGCATGCCTTTAAGCAGCCTTTCTTCCCGCTGATGAATGAGGACGCCTTCTTGTGACACAACCACCATGACGCCCAAGTCAATTTCCTTGGGCGGATTCTTTCGATCCATCAAGGGAAGGGAAGCGGGGTCGCCCTCCTTCAAAGCAAGGCAATGCTTTTGGATGGGGCAGGCGGCGCAGTCAGGAGTGCCGGGGGTACAGAGAGTGGCGCCAAGGTCCATGAGGGCCTGATTGATATGCCCGCTGTCAGATGGTTTTAGCGTCCCGCCGTTTTCAGTGGGCATCAGCGCCTGTCCAAAGGCGGTTACTTTGCGCTGGACGGAGGGGGCATTGATATTTTCCTCAATATAAAACAAGCGAGCGATAACCCGCTTCAGGTTGCCGTCAATGGCGGGGACGGGCACATCAAAGGCGATGGAGGCGATAGCGGCCGCAGTGTAGGGGCCGATGCCGGGCAGCTTTTGCAGCTCCTCCACGGTACTTGGGAAACCTTGTTCGGAAATGATTTTAGCGCACTTATGCAGGTTGCGGGCACGGGAATAGTAACCCAGTCCCTCCCAGAGCTTAAGCACCTCTTCCTGTGTCGCGGCGGCTAAGGCGTGCGCGTTGGGAAAGCGTTCAAGAAAGCGGGTATAATAACCCTCTACCGTTTCGGTGCGGGTTTGCTGGAGCATAATTTCCGACAGCCAAATGCGGTAGGGATCCTTGGTGCCGCGAAACACAAGGCTGCGGGCGTTTTTTTTATACCAAGAAAGCAGGGCGGCAGCTGCTTCCCGCCCTCTTTTTTGTTGGGCTTTGGTGGGCGAAAATAAGTCGGTCTTTTTCATAGGAGCAGTGTACCATAGTTTCGGGATTTTCGCATCAGCGTGAAAGATAAAGACGAAAAACGGCTTAAAACGCTCATGCACTATCTTTTATGATGAGATTGTTAATGAAGCTATATTTATTAAAAATTTACATATAAAAGACTTGACTTCCTTTTGTAAGGGTGTTACAATGCCAATGGTTAGTCTTGTCTAACCTCCTAATGCCAGTGCCGCAGCGACTTGTTTGCTCGGCATTTTCCTTTAAGGGTCGGGAAACGAACAAAAGTGAATAAATGAATCTGTGAGAGGGTGGAAGACAGCCATTAATCAACAATTTTGGCGCATATGTTGATAAAGTCCCGTGTTTTTAGAAAAAATTTACCTTGACCACTTGATATTTTTCTAAAAATAGGGTATATTATATACCGTAGGGTTAGCACTCAAAAGAAAAGAGTGCTAACAAAATGTAAAGGAGGAACTTAAATGACCATTAAACCATTGAGTGACCGTGTTGTCATCAAAAACGTTGAAACAGAAGAAACCACTAAAAGCGGTATTATTTTAACGGGTACCGCTAAAGAAAAGCCCCAAGTGGCGGAAATAGTCGCCGTAGGTCCGGGCGGTCTGGTGGATGGAAAAGAAGTAAAAATGCAGGTGGAAGTAGGTCAGAGGGTGATCTATTCCAAGTATGCCGGCACGGAAGTAAAGCTTGACGGGCAGGAACTGATTATCGTGCGTCAGAGCGACATTCTGGCCGTTGTTGAATAATTTAAGGAGGATACAAATTATGGCAAAGCAAATTATATTTGGAGCCGACGCCCGCAAGGCATTGGAAACGGGCATCAATACTTTGGCGGATACCGTCAAAATTACTTTGGGTCCCAAGGGACGCAATGTTGTTTTAGATAAAAAATACGGCGCCCCCGCCATCACCAACGATGGCGTTACCATCGCGAAGGAAATCGAACTGGAAGACGCGTTTGAAAACATGGGCGCCCAGCTGATTAAAGAAGTCGCAACCAAAACCAACGATGTGGCCGGCGACGGTACCACCACCGCCACCCTTTTGGCTCAGGCCATTGTGCGTGAGGGCCTCAAGAACTTGGCCGCAGGCGCCAACCCCATGGGCCTGCGTCAGGGCATCGAAATGGCCACGGCAGCAGCAGTTGAAGGCTTGAAGGAGATCAGCCAACCCATTTCTTCCAAGAACTCCATCGCCCAGGTTGCCTCCATTTCCGCGGATGAAGAGGCCATCGGCAAGCTCATCAGCGACGCTATGGAAACTGTCGGCAATGACGGCGTCATCACCATTGAAGAGTCCAAGACCATGCTCACCGACCTGACCACCGTTGAAGGTATGCAGTTTGACAGGGGCTATACCAGCGCCTACATGGTTACCGATACCGAGAAGATGGAAGCCGTGCTTGATGACCCCCTGATTCTGATTACCGACAAGAAAATCAGCAACATTCAGGAAATTCTGCCCGTGCTTGAAAAGGTTGTGCAGCAGGGCCGCAAGCTGCTCATCATCGCTGAAGATGTTGAAGGCGAAGCCCTTGCCACCTTGGTTGTCAACAAGCTGCGCGGAACCTTTACCTGTGTAGCCGTCAAGGCGCCCGGCTTTGGCGACAGGCGCAAGGAAATGCTGCGTGATATCGCTATCCTTACCGGCGGCGAAGTCATCAGCGACGAACTGGGGCTTGACCTGAAAGAAACCACCGTTGAACAGCTTGGCCGCGCGCACACTGTCAAAGTGGATAAGGATAATACCACCATTATCGACGGTGGCGGCGACAAGGAAGCCATCCAGGCCCGTGTCAACCAGATCCGTACCCAGATTGCCGATACCACCAGCGACTATGACCGTGAAAAGCTGCAAGAACGTCTTGCCAAGCTGGCAGGCGGCGTAGCCGTCATTAACGTTGGCGCGGCCACCGAAGTTGAAATGAAAGAGCGCAAGATGCGCATTGAAGACGCCCTTGCCGCTACCCGCGCTGCTGTTGAAGAAGGCATCGTGCCCGGCGGCGGTGTGGCGCTGCTGAATGTTGCCGACAAGGTCAAGGCTCTCTTGCCCAAGACCGCGGGCGACGTGAAGACAGGCGTTGAAATCGTCCTTCGTACCTTGGAATATCCCCTGCGTCAGATTGCCCAAAACGGCGGCATCGAAGGCAGCGTTATTGTGGATAAAATCCTGAGCAGCCGCAAAAAGGGTTATGGTTTTGACATTGTCCGCGGCGAATATGTAGATATGATGGAGCGCGGCATCATCGACCCGACCAAGGTGACCCGCAGCGCCCTGCAAAACGCGGCCTCTATTGGCGCAATGGTTCTAACTACCGAGTCCTTGGTGGCCGATATTCCCGAGCCCGAACCCGCGATGCCCGCAGGCGGCGGTGGCATGGGCGGCGGAATGTACTAAGCAAAGCTCACCACTTAAAACTTTTTCCCTCCCTATCAAAGGGAGGGATTCTTATACACAAAAAACCCGCATCAAAAGATGCGGGGTAAACGTTAAGAAAGTATTTTTATTCTTTCTTAGCCATCTTTTCTTTTTCAAGGCGGGAAATCCACATGGCGCAGGTAGCGTCACCCGTGATGTTCAGGGTGGTTCTGCCCATGTCGAAGATCTTGTCGACGCCTGCAATCAGCGCGATACCCGCGACCGGCAGGTTGACCGATTCAAGCACCATGGCCAGCATGATCATGCCGGCGCCGGACACGCCCGCCGTGCCGATGGAAGCGATGGTGGCTGTGAGTACGATGGTGGCCATCTGGGCAAGGGTTAAATCTACCCCGTAGCAGGAGGCAATGAATATGCTGGTCACGCCCATGTAAATGGCGGTACCGTCCATGTTAATGGTAGCGCCAAGGGGCAGCACGAAGGAAGACACTTCGGGCAGGGCGCCCAAGTTGTTGCTGCACTCAATGGTTAGCGGCAAGGTGGCGCTGGATGAGGTGGTGGTAAAGGCGGTAATCATGGCGCTGGACATGCCTTTAACGAAAGCGACGGGGCTCATCTTTGAGAGGAACTTGACCGACAGACCATAGACCACCACCACATGAACAATGTAGGCGATGTAGGCAACCAGAAGCACCAGTGCCAGCGAGCCTACGATAGCGGCGCCGTTGACGGCGACCACATCAACCATCAGGGCGAAAACGCCGATGGGGGAGAAGCCAATGATCATCATCAAAATCTTCATGGTCACATCGTTCATGTCGCTAATCAGGCTGCCTACACGCTGACCGGCTTCACCTGCCGACAGGATGCCGGCGCCAAGGAACAGGGCGATAACAATCAGGGGCAGCATGTCGGCGTTGACAAGCGGCGATAGGATGTTTGACGGGAAGATGTTCACAATTACCTTGCTTAAGTCGCTTGATTTGGCCTCATACACCAGGTCGGTGGTTTCAAGCTTGGGGAACCAGCCAAGGTTTTTAAACACATTGGCAAAGAACAGGCCGATAATAATTGCGATGGCGGTTGTACATATGTAGTACACGAAGGTCTTGCCGCCGATGGAGCCCACACGTCTTAAGTCTTTGAGCGCGACAACGCCCGTGACGATGGAGAACAGCACCACCGGTACCACGATAAACTTTAATAAGTTAATATAAATGGTGCCGACGGGCTTGAGGTATGTGGTAGTATAGCTTGCCCAGCCAAGCTGGTACGCTATGATGCCCACGACAATGCCCAAAATCATTGCGATAAAGATTTTGACGCCTAAAGAAAGCTTGCGTGATGACATATTGGAACCTCCTTATTTGAATTTGATATTGTTATAATAAAATTGTACTATAATAAGCAGGCGAACGCCAAGAAGAAATTGTTTTTTTTTTGTATTTTTGACAAAAACCAGTTCAATGACAAAGGAGATTGTTCGTGAAAAAAAGAGTATTTGCCTTGGTTTTGGCGGCGCTCATGCTAATAACGCCCGTGCTGGCGCAGGAAGAAAGCCCCGATGCCTACTTTACCCGTATGCTTGCGTACTACAAAACGAGAGGCGCGACATTGCTAATCGGCTGGGGTGATCGCGTCATTTATCGCTTGGACTATGGTACGCACGACCGGGCCCAAGAATACCCCATCAACGAAAACAGCCTGTTCCGGGTGGCATCGGTAACCAAAATGGTATCTGCCATGGGTGTGATGAAACTGATAGAGGAAGGCAAACTGAGCTTGTCGGATGATGTCGGCGAGGTGCTGGGCGTAACCTTGCGCAACCCCTACTTTCCTGATGTCCCCATTACTATCGGGCAAATTTTAAGCCATACCTCATCTTTCAAGTCCTCAGGTTCGTATCCCAATATTACCAAACCCCTTGGTGAGCAATTGCAAAAAAAAGACTATCTCAACAAGCGGCCGGGCACTTTTTATGAATATTCCAACTTAAACGGCGGCCTGATGGGCAGCTTGATTGAAAAGGTGTCCGGGCAGAGCCTCAACGATTATATGACCGAAAATATTTTTAGCCCTCTTGGCTTTGACGGAACCTACAATTTGTTGCTGCTTGACAACCACGGCGAAAGCCGTATTTCCCCCGAATACAATACCGATGGTTCCATTTTTCAGTCCGTGAAAACCATCCTCAAATCGGTTGAAACAAGGGGCAACAGCGTTGACCCCCTGAATCATTACAACCTGACCATCGGGTCGCTTTGGATAAGCGCAGAGGGACTGATGAAATTAACCATGGCGCTGTGTGGCGACGGTATGGTGGATGGTGTGCGGGTGCTTCAAAAAGAAACGGTGGAACTGATGCGCGCAGACCCTTCCGCCCATCCCGGGTCAGGCGTTATTCTTGAGGGTGGCAACTATGGCCTATCGGTGCAGAAACAGTATTTTGGCAAAAATGCCCCTTGGTACGGGCATCAGGGGCGGGTGCGGGGCCAGGTTGTGAATGCCTACTATCAGCCCTCCACAGGGCTTAGCTTTGTTTTGTGTGTAAACGGGCAAAAAGTAAAGCTGCAAAACAATGTAAGCCGCTGCGCGCTGAACTTTATTAACAAAATAGAAGAATGGTACCAATCCGGTCAGCTCATGCTGATGGCGCCCCTTAGGTAGCGGTTGGGTTCATCGACAAACAATAGGGCTTGCATCCTGTACAATTCAGAAGGCAAGCCCTGTTTTTCTATGATTTTTGTAAACGGTTCATCGTGATTAGAAAGTGAACAATCGAAAAGATTATTCGGTTTTTTTATTTTGAAACAGCTTGGACTCCGTTCCGCTTATCAGCCGCTCAATGTTGGCGCGGTGGCGCCAGTAGCCCAGCACGCACAGGATTAGGGCTGTAAGGATATCCGGAAAAAAAGGACGGCTAACAATGGTATTAATCAGCGACAAGCTAATCAGCGAGAGGCTGGCAAGGGATACATATCTGCTGATAAGAGCGACGGCAACGGCAATGGCAAAGTTGATAAGAGTGGGTACAGGAAACAGGAACAGCAATACTGCCGTTGAGGTGGCAATGCCCTTGCCGCCCCTAAAATCGTAAAAAACAGGCCAGTTATGCCCAAGCACGGCGAAGATACCGGCAAAGGCGGCGCCGTTTCGCCCGGCAATGAGGTAGCCCAGTGTGCAGGCAACCAACCCCTTGGCAAAGTCGCCAAGGAAAGTGAGCACACCCATTTTTGCGCCAAGCAACCGGAGTACGTTGGTAGCGCCTATATTGCTGCTGCCCTGTTTGCGGATATCCACCCCCGTATTGCGGGTGAGCATGAGCCCGGCGGATAGGCTGCCAAGGAAGTATCCGATTATGGTACAAATAACGATGCGAATCATTGATGATAGACCTCTTTTTCACTTTTTTCTCGTAGGGTTAAACGTAGGGGCGTTCCTTCAAAACCGAAGGCCTTGCGCAGTTGGTTTTCAAGGTAGCGTTCGTAGGCAAAATGCAAAAGCTTTTCGTTGTTGACAAACAGAAGGAACTCGGGCGGCTGTACCCCGCTTTGTATGCCGTAATAGATGCGCAGGCGTTTGCCCGCGATCATGGGCGCTTGCAGGGCCATCTGAGCATCGCCCAGCACATCGTTTAAGGCGCCTGTTGAGATGCGCCTGGTTGCTTGGGCGTAAACCCGATTAATTTCCTCCCAAAGGGTGTGGGTGCGTTGTCCCGTGAGGGCGGAAATAAATAATACAGGCGCATAGGCCATAAAGTCAAGGCGGCTGAGTACCTGCTTTTGAAATTCTTCCAAAGTGCCTGTTTGCTTTTCAATGGCATCCCATTTATTAACTATTACAATGCAGGCCTTGCCTTCGTCCCGGGCGATGCCCGCGATCTTGGTATCCTGCTCGGTGACGCCGTCGTTAGCGTCAATCAAAAGCAGCACCACGTCACAGCGGCGGATGGCCGTAAAGGAGCGAATGACGCTGTAACGCTCGATGGTACCGTCTTCCACCATGCGCTTGCGGCGAATGCCTGCGGTGTCGATGAGGTTATACAGCGTCCCGTCGGGGTGCAGGTAAGGGGTGTCGATGGCGTCCCTTGTTGTTCCGGGGATATCCGATACCATGGCGCGGTTTTCGCCAAGCAGGCGGTTTAACAGCGACGACTTACCCACATTGGGGCGGCCGACCAAGGCCACGGAAACGGCGGGCGGCCGTTCTTCAAGCGAGGGCGCGTCCTCGGGCAAAAGTTTGACAATCTCGTCCAACAGGTCGCCAAGACCCAACATATTTGCGGAAGAAATGCCGATAGGGTCGCCCATGCCTAATTGATAGTATTCGTAAATAATGTCTTTCATGCCTTGGTGGTCCAGCTTGTTTACCACCAGCAGCACGGGCTTGTGGGCAGCCCGCAGGTAGCCCGCGATTTCCTCATCCTGATGGGTGAGGCCGTCCCTTGCGTCGGTAAAAAAGAGGATGACATCGGCCGTGTCGATGGCGATTTGCGCTTGCTGGCGCATTTGGGACAGGAACACATCGTCACTTTGCATGTCGATGCCGCCGGTATCCACCAAGGTAAAAGGGCGGCCCGTCCATTCCACATCGGCATATACACGGTCCCGGGTGACGCCGGGGGTATCTTCCACGATGGAAATGCGGTGGCCGGCAATAATATTAAAAAATGTAGACTTACCCACGTTGGGACGCCCAACGATGGCCACGATGGGCGGGGTTTTAAGCATGGTATAAACTCCTTATTGTATGGCTTCAAAAAAAGCGTAGCCGTTGTTTTGAACGATGCGCACCGGTCTTTCAAGCGCTTTTTCAAGGTTTTCAAGGCTTACGTTATCAATCAGGTAGCGATTGTCGTTATCCAGAATGCTTTCGGAAATCAGGTACATATCGCAGGGAATATCTTTGGCCTGTTTGATAATGTCGTCCGCTGTCAAAAGCCCCGTTACGGTAACGCTTGGCCCGAAAAAATCGTTGCGGATGGGGATAACGGTAATTGAGTGCTTGGGGAAATAGGTTTGCATCCAGCAAGTCATGTAGGGGTAAACCGAGTAACCGCAGGGGATGCAGTACCGGACAGAGCTTGCGGGCTTTGTTTGGGTTTTTGCGGCTTGCAGGCTGTCTTCCATCAGCCTTAGCATGCCTACGCCGTTTTCAAGCTGCGGGTAATCGTCGTACCAAAGGGCGGGCGGAATGTCCCTGCCTGTCAGGGTAATCAGCTCGTCAGCCGGATACACAAAGGCGTTGCCCCAGTTTTCAAGGCTTCTTTGGCGGAAGCTGTCGATAATGGCCAAAACTTCACTTGCCTGTTCCTTGGCGTAAGGCCGCAAGGGTCTTAGCCCCTGCCTGTGGCAGGTAAG
>JGI24712J26585_10000117_pt1 | contig 62491 bp, 62 predicted proteins | sample BioPla3DNA2_FD_26585 | JGI IMG/M metagenome (IMG submission 26585) | reverse complement strand
CTATGGGAAACACCCATACCCATACCGAACATGATGGTTAAGCCATAGACGGCCGATGGTACTTGGCGGGAGACTGCCTGGGAGAGTAGGTGGCTGCCAGATTTTAAATATGGCGCCATAGCCAAGTGGTAAGGCAGAGGTCTGCAAAACCTTTATTCATCGGTTCAAATCCGATTGGCGCCTTCTAAAAAAGCCCCCATAGGTTTTACATCCTATGGGGGTTTTGATTGTTCTTCGTTTTATTTTGATAACTCCATAAAGGTTTCTCTTAGTACAAATATTCCAATTCCGATAAATAAGCAGCCTGCAATGAGTTTAATAATATGCTGTGGTATATACCTAGACACGCATTCTCCAAAAAATGCTCCCAGAAAGGTTACTAAAATCAAAGCTAAGGAGGCCCCTAAAAATATTGGGATAGGCTGTTTTTTATCAGCACTCATACAAAAAACTGCAAGCTGAGTTTTATCTCCTAATTCAGCAAGAAATAAGGTAAAAAAAGCAGAAAAGAAAAGTTTCCAGTTCATTAGAGCCCTCCCATACTTAGGTTTCAACCATGCAATTATTATAGCATTAGATTAAAAAATCTTGATTTTGTCTTCCTTTCTTTATATATAATACAGTATAGGCTAATTTATTCATTAAAACTATGGAGGTAGGAACATGAAATTTTATGTAGGAGATATCGTACAGATGAAAAAACCCCATCCCTGTGGCGCGAATAAATGGGAAGTACTTAGAGTGGGCATTGACTTTAGACTGAGATGTATGGGATGTGATCATTTAGTCATGATTCCTCGAACAAAGTTTGAAAAAAGGGTAAAAAAAATTCTTGAAAGACCGGAAGGAATCACTGAGGAAGTAAATGGGGAAGATAATTTGCAAAAATAGCTTGTATCTTTGATGATTTTGTGGTATCATCTTAGATTGTAAGTGTAAATCCTTGCTCTATTTATAATAGGGCCAAAGTCCAAAAGGAGGTGTTCGAGAATGAACAAATACGAATTAGCAGTGGTTTTCTCACCAAATCTTGATGAAGAAGCAAAAAATGCGGCTTTAGAAAAAGTTCAAGGTTATATCACCAGATTTGGCGGAACTGTAGAAAAAGTGGATGAATGGGGTAAAAGAAAGTTAGCTTATGAAATTGCTAAAGTTAACGAAGGTTTCTATTACTTCATCACTTTCACAGCTGATGCAAGCGCACCAGCAGAAATTGAAAGCCGTATTCGTATCATGGATGCTGTACTTAGATACATGATCACAAGAATTGAAGAATAATTGATCCATAAGATTAGACATCGAACGTATTGGAAATAATTTGAGATAGAAGTATTTCGATTCCTCAAAAGACAAAGGGGGTTATTGTATGAATAAAGTTATTCTAATGGGACGACTGACAAAAAACCCGGAAGTAAGATACTCGCAAAGTGCAGACCCGCTAGCAGTAGCTCGATATACCCTAGCTGTAAATAGACGATTTAGGCGTGAAGGAGAACCAGATGCGGACTTTATAAATGTTGTTGCATTTGGAAAACAGGGAGAGTTTGCGGAGAAATATTTTAAAAAAGGGCAGATGGTTTCTGTAGTAGGTCGCCTTCAAGTGCGTTCCTGGGATGACCAGGATGGTAAAAGAAGATGGTCTACGGATGTGGTTGTTGAAGAACAGTATTTTGCAGAAAGCAAGTCTTCTTTTGAAGCCCATCAAAGCCATGAACCGTCCCAAGCACAACAATATAGATCAACCCCTTTTAATAGTGAACCAGAAGGATTTTATCCAATCGATGAAAGCTTAGAAGATGAAGATTTACCATTTTAGTGAATGGTACTCGTAAAGGAGGGTTAAACGTGGCGATTCAAAAAAGACGTATCCGTAAAAGAAAGAAAGTATGTAATTTTTGCGTTGATAAAATGAACGTAATTGATTATAAAGATACAAACAAAATCAAAAAGTACATTTCTGAAAGAGGCAAAATTCTTCCAAGAAGAATCACAGGAAACTGTGCAAAACATCAACGTGCCTTAACAATTGCAATTAAGAGAGCAAGACATATCGCTCTTCTTCCATATACTCAAGACTAATAAATTAAGGAGTGTCGCGAAACTACTAAGTAGCTAGAGACACTCTTTTTTATTACATAGGAAATTCTTCCGAATTTACTATGTAATAAAAACAACAGGCAGGATGCACACTCGCGGGTATTGTATTTTGTCGGCTTTGCCGAACGCGCTCGGCGCGAGAGTTTCGCTTGCGAATTCTTTCTTGTTGACGAATAGATTCTAGTTAGATACAATTAAATCAAACAATTATTAGGTAATGGTGATTAAAAATGGATATTACAGAAAGCCAAATATCAAGCTTTTCACAGCGTTTTAAAGAAATAGAAGATGCCATTGGAGAAAGCATTATAGGTCAGAAAGACATCATACGGCATATCCTTATAGCAATCATTGGCGGAGGGAATGTGCTCCTTGAAGGGCTTCCCGGTTTAGGAAAAACGCAAATGATTAAAACCATAGGAAAAGTACTGGATCTTAAATTCTCAAGAATTCAATTTACTCCAGATTTAATGCCGGCAGATGTTATTGGGACCAATATTATTATGAAAAAGCAGGATGGAAGCAGTGAGTTTCAATTTCAGACAGGCCCTGTTTTTTCAAATATTGTATTAGCCGATGAAATTAATCGTGCTACCCCAAAGACTCAAAGTGCTATGCTGGAGGCAATGCAGGAAAAAACCGTTACGGTAGGAAATAAAACATATAGTCTTCCGAATCCATTCTTTGTAATGGCGACTCAAAATCCTTTAGAAATGGAAGGAACTTATCCACTGCCGGAAGCGCAGATGGACAGGTTTATGTTTAAATTAGATGTTCAATTTCCAAACGAAAAAGAATTAGCCCAAATTGTAGGCTTAACAACAGGAGTCAATACTTCTGAGCCAAGAACCGTATGCGGCAAAGAAGATTTACTCCAAATGGGCGAAATAGCTAAGCAGGTGCCTATTGCAAAGCCGGTATTGGATTATGCCATGCAGCTTATTTTAAAACTACACCCTGAATCGGAATATGCCGCTGAAACAATAAAAAAATATATACGATACGGTCCAAGTCCAAGAGGCGCTCAGGCGATTATTATTGCTGCAAGAATTTATGCCCTGCTTGAGGGGAGATATAATGTATCTTTTGATGATATTAAGCTTGCGGCCCTTCCTACTTTAAGGCATCGTATTTTCTTGAATTTTGAGGCCTTGGCAGATAAAATAACAGGAGATGACTTGATTTTAGCAGCCTTAGGGGAAGGAAAATAATTATGCCAAAACTGATGGAAGTCATAACCAAAGATTTTTTATCTCAATTAGATCAATTTGCTATAAAGATGGAGTCAGTTCTCATTAATGGATATAGTGGAGCAAGAAAATCAAGAGCTAAGGGTATGTCTTTAGAGTTTTCTGATTTTCGTCCCTACTCCCTGGGAGATGATTTAAGAAGAATTGACTGGAATAGCTATGGCCGCTTTGATAAACTGTTTTTAAAACTTTTTATGGAAGAAAAACAAGGAAATGTAAATATATTTTTGGATAATAGCATGTCCATGGATGATGGAGAGATAAGAAAAATTTTCTATGGAAAGCACTTATCAGCTGCAATTTCATATATTGGATTAAGGAACATGGATGTGGTCAATTTATTTGCTTGTGGAAGAACCATCAATGCAGAAAAGAAAAATATAAAATCGAAAAATCTATTTTTCGATATTGTAAAATTCTTAGATGAAATCCCTCTTGATCATGAAACCACTTTAACACAGTCTATCATGAGCCTAAAGCATTATCCTATGGCAAAGGGGATATCCTTTATTATTTCTGATTTTTTCTCACAAGACGGATACGAAGAAGCAGTGAAGCTTTTGCAATATAAGAAACAGCAGGTTGTACTGGTGCAGATTTTATCCCCGGAAGAAATAAATCCAAGTATCAGGGGAAACTTTAGGCTTATAGACAAGGAAAGCGGGAAGTTTAAAGAGATAGAGTTAACAGAGGATCAAATCGAAGCGTATAAAAAATCCCTAAAAGAATTTCAGGGGAAGATTCAGTCCTTTTGTCTGCAAAGAGGTCAACAGTACATTTGCCTATCAACGGATATACCTATTTTAGTAGGTCTTAAAAAATGTTTGGGAGAATGAAAAAAGGAAGAAGAGTGTCGTCATGAAACAAAGTCCGAAAGTTGAATTCATAATCTATTCAGCGTTATTAGTTATAGGTGTTTTATTAGGTATTATACTTTTTTATGTATACACTTGCGTTTCTAATGGAACAGCAATTCTCATGATTATAGGAGATATTTTTTTGATATTCGCTTTTTCTTTTATATCCTGGTGGAAGTATAAGAAGAATGTTTATGGACAGCTAGGGGAGTTAACCCGAAATATCGAAAGCATTTCAAAAGGAGAAGTAGTAAAGTTTGCTCCTTCCAAAGCATTCGTTCGGGTATACGATGCCCTGGAGTCTTTAAGTGTTCACTTAAAACGTCAAAATAGGATTAAAGCCAGTATATTTAATATTATTAATGCCTTGGCAGTGAATATTCAGCTGGAGAAGCTCCTGGAAGCCCTGCTTCCTAAAGTCATTGAAGGAACAAGAAGTAACTGGGGAGCATTTTATATCGTTAGTTCTGTCACCAATAAGTTAGAGATTAAGGCGTCTCTTGGATTTTCTAAGAATGTATATAAGGAATTTGATATTTCCATTGGAGAAGGGTTTATCGGGCAGGCGGCACAAAGCAATGAAATTCAAATCATTACCGATATTCCAGAGGATACAACCTATTGTACCCGAACCTTTCTAGGAAAGGTTAAGCCCAAATCCATGATGATTGTTCCAATATCTACGCAGCATGAACTGGTGGGGCTATTGGTATTAGCCAGCATTACCGAGTATCAAGAAGAGCAAATAGAAGTGATTAAATCTATTCGCTACTACCTTGGTATGTCTGTTTCGAATGCAGCAACCTATGAAAGAACGGAGAGACTTTCAAAAGAACTGCAATTTCAAAATCAGCTGATTCAAAATATGAATGATGAATTGGAAGAAAAGGTAAGAGAAAGAACAGATTTCTTAAACAATATTATTAACAGTATTAAAGACTATGCCATCGTTTCTATGGATGAGGAAGGATTTATAACCACCTGGAATAAAGGTGCAGAATTATTAAAAGGCTATAAAGCGGAAGAAATCATAGGCAATCATATATCTATTCTTTATCCAGAAGAAGATGTAAAATCCGGTAAGGTAGACAGGGAATTAGAGATTGCCCAAACAGAGGGTGAATATGTTGAATATGGCTGGAGGACGAAGAAAAACGGAGAGAAATTCTTTGCTGATGTTATTATTACTCCAATGTATAATAAAAACAATGAGCTTATTGGGTTCACCAATATTACCAAAGACATCACTGTAATGAAGAATATGGAGCAGGCCTTAATCCATGAAAAGACCTTTAACCAAAAACTTTTGGAAAGTAGTACTAGAGCCCTTTTATTAGTCGATAAGGAAGGAATCATTATACAAAGTAATGAACAAATATCCACTCTTTTAGGATTTACAAAGGAAGAAATGAAAGGAAAATATTTCCCGGACTATTTCGATAACCCGGAAATGGTGGATAAAAGCCTTAAAGATATGATTCGAAGAGGCAGTCATGGGGAATGGAAATGGAATATCAGGGATAAAGGAAATAATCCTCGTCCAGTGATTGTCAATGCCTATAGGGTCATGGATCAAGAAGGAAAAGTATTGGAAATTTTATTATATTTAAAGAATCAGGACATATAAAAAAGTTGAAAGCGCTTATGCTTTCAACTTTTTTATATTTTACAAATAATAATACTTACATCATCGGTTTCATATTTTGATGAATCGTCCAAATTATAAAATTGATTTAAGATAGACTCTATGATTTCTTCTGAAGGCTGATTTTTATAGTCCAGAAGAAGCTCTTTTAATTTTTGGATAAATTCTTCCGGGTTATCTTTGTAAAGGGAATCACATAATCCATCGGTATAAAATAAAATCAAATCTCCTTTTTCAAATACCGTAGATTTTAAATCATAGGAGGAGTTTTCCATAAGTCCGATGGGAAGTCCGTTGATATCCAGCTCTTGGGCAGTATGATTGCAAGAGCTAACAAATAGGGGAAGAGCCTGTCCCGCATTGGAGTAATATATGATTCTCTTTTTGGTATCAATCTTCGCATAAAAGGCAGAGGCATAGACATCGGTGATTTTATTGGCAAAAACATTAATGAATTCGTGATTCATTTGAGATAGAAGTTTATTAGGTTCAGGGTAAGTTGACACCAGATTTCTAAACAACATCTTTACCATAGATGTAAGAAGAGCAGCAGAAATACCATGTCCAGAAACGTCCGCGATAAACACCCCTACAGAATCCTCATCTAATTTTATGATATCGTATACATCTCCTCCAACATCCAGGGCAGGCATATAGCGACTTGTAAATTTCACATCATTCACCGAAAAGTTGGCTTCTTGTATTAAGGATTGCTGAACTTGCTTTGCCATTTTAAGCTGATAATCCATAATATTGTTTTTCTCTTGCAGTTCTGCATATTGCTCCTTTAATTGATCGCTTAGATGTTTGATGCGAAGAAGAGACTTCACTTTTGAAAGTAGGGTCATTTTATCGAAGGATTTGGTAATAAAATCATCTGCACCTACTTCAAAAGCTCTTACCTTCGTATCTTTTGAATCGAGAGCAGTTACAACCAAGATAGAAATATATTTTGTGTCTTCATTGCTTTTTAAAATTTTGCAAACATCGTAACCACTTACATGGGGCATCATTATATCTAATATAATTAAATCGGGCTGAAGCATTTTGGCTTTTTTGATTGCCATGGAGCCGCTATTGGCTGTGATAACGTTATACCCTGCATTGATTAAATATCGGCTTATTAATTCGACATTTTGCTCTATATCATCTACAACTAAAATTTTGTCCATTTCGATTCATCCTTTTATAAAAGCTTATTTGTTTTCTAGAACGTTCATAATGTAATTCATTGGTTAGAGACTGTACCAGCTGGATGCCTCGTCCGTTTTCTAAGAAAAGCCGGTCTTTATTTTCTATTTCTTTTAGCATATGATTGTAGTCAAATCCATTTCCCTCATCTGTAATCGTCGAGTAGATACTATCCTCATCAATCACTTCGATAGTAACAGATACCGTTTTGTTTTTGTCATTTTCGTTTCCGTGGATTATAGCATTTATTAAAAGCTCATTATAGATTAATTTGCAGTCAAAATAATCCTCTGAGGACAGAGAAGGAAAGGAGCAGCGTAAATAGTCCATTATTTCACTGATTACCGTTCTAATGAATTTGAGTTCACTTGGAAAGGTCTTTTTGAAAAGTTGAGCTTTCATAAAATCACCTTCATCCATTTTAATCTTGCCATAGCCAACACTTTATACGAGACATGTTGTATTATATATATATTAATTCTACATAAAGGAATATTATACCTTTTTAAATAAACAATTTCTAGAAAAATAAAAAAGTGGTCTAAAGCGCCACTTTTAAAAATCTATGAGTTTTTTAGTTTTTTCATCATTACGATATGAGTATCTATTTCGTCTTTATTAGAGATAGAGATGTAATCCATTAATGCTTCGATCATTAGAATGCCTAAACCATCTTCTTCATGGTCTGAATCTTTATTAAATTTACGGGTGGTTAATTGAATTTCCAAGCCTTCATCTTTTATCATAAACTGTATTTTGAAGGTGCTTTGAGCATTTCTGTCTAATTGGTATTGCTTGATTAAATATGTACAAGCTTCTGATACAGCAGCTTTAATATCTTCAATATCTTCAATGTCAAATCCCATGCGGTTTGCAATAGAAGAGGCAGTTAGCCTTGCAGCGGAAACATAGGCAGGATTTAAGGGAAGTCCAAGCTCAATAATATCTTGATTCATAGATGTACTCTTAGGATTATTCATGGGCAGCACCTTCTATCATAAAAACTTTGTTTAAATCAGTGATTTTAAATATTTTTGCTACATTGGATTTTAATTGAGACAAATAGATATTTCCATTGAACTGTTTTACTTTTTTCAGTACGGATACTAATGAGCCTAATCCTGTGCTGTCGATGTACTCTAAATCCTTGCAGTTGATATATAAATCCGCTTGCTTTTCCTCAAGGAGTTCATAGAGTTTTCCTTTTAATTGTTCAGAATTATAGATGTCAATTTCTCCTTCAATAGAAATATGCCATTGATTATCAGCTTCGTTGAATTTATGGGTAATCCTAAAGTCCATTCCAGTGCCTCCTTTATTTAGAAATATATATCAATAGTATATCACAGTTTAAGCATAAATACCATAGAATTAAAAAAATGTATGTGATAGAATAAAAGAGTTTATACTTCTAAAGAAAGTGGGGAAGTTATGTTACTTATAGGATACTTAGGACCAAGCGGAACGTTTTCAGAGCAGGCAGCTCTTTCATATTTTAATAACTTAAATGAGTACGAATTAATTCCTTTTCCAACGATTCAGGACTTATTGCAGGCTATAGATCGTGGGGAGATTTTAAAAGGTGTCGTTCCTATAGAAAATTCTATCGAAGGGGCTGTCAATACTACCGTTGATATGCTTGCCTTTGAAGTCAATTTAAATATTCAGGCAGAAATCGTCATACCTGTTAGACATTATCTTCTTGGATATAAAGAGTTTGCATTCAATGAAATTACACAGGTCTTGTCCCATCCTCAAGCAATTGCTCAATGCAGAAACTATTTACATACCCACATGCCAAAAGCAGAGATGGTTTTTACCAGTTCAACTGCTGAAGCAGTACGGGAAGTGGCATCCAAAAAGTCCCCAAGGGCGGCTGTAGGTACTTTGCTTGCAGCAAAAAAATACGGACTTTCTGTTCTAGACTCGGATATTCAGGATACCAAACAAAATGAAACCAGATTTGTAGTCTTAGGAAAAGAAGAAGGCAAAAAGGGTGACAAATGTAAAACCAGTCTTGTATTTTCTACAGAGAACAAGCCTGGTGAACTATATAGAATCTTAAATATCTTTTCCCTATGGGATGTCAACATGACTAAAATTATATCCAGGCCTTCTAAAACAAAGCTAGGGGAATATGTATTTTTTATTGACCTGGAAGGACATGTTCTGGAAGAGGACATGAAAAATGCATTGATGATGGTACAAAGAAAAACGTCATTTTATAAATTATTAGGCTCCTATGAGATTATTGAATAGACTTTTCATCAAAACAAAAGAATGATATAATAAAAGGACGGTTTCAATGGGAGAATGGGGTGGTATTATGGCGATTCACGATAAAGAGTTCGATATTACACGCTCTTTAAAAATTATTGAGAGGTTAAAAGCACAGCTTCTTTCTGATGTAGCAAATCTGTTTTCAGGAATGCTTGATTATGGAAAGCAAACCCATGGAGACAGAGGAGATTTATTAGCCAATATAATAATTCTTACTTATCTGCTCGCAAAAAGATTAGGAATACCATATAATACATTGGATATGAAGATTCGAAACAAATTAAAAGTAGGAGTATTAGAAAATACCGATGAACAAGAATGGTTCGCGGATTTGACAGCCTTACTTAGACATCTGGATGGAGCTTACGAGAAAAATAGGAGGTCATGAAATGAGATTGACGATAAAAGATATTCTATGGCTTTTAGCTATGGGATTATTTTATACGGGTATTGGAATACATGGATATAAGGTTCCTTTTTTATATATTTTTGTGTGTTTTTTTGGAATCCCTTACAGCTTGTATATATATAAAAAAGGGCTTGAGGCTTCCTCTTTTTTGATGCCCGTAGCGGTGATGTCTGTATTAGTGTTTGTGAGTGATCCAAGAGCATCTATCCTGCTCTTATTGCTTCTTTTCATGCCGTCTTTTGTGTGCGGCCTTTACTATCATAACCAAAAAAATCTTCCTAAAAATATTATTATGCTGTCTATCGCCTATTTATCCGGATGGATTGGCGTTCTAATCATATGGAATTTTGTATATAAAGTAGGAATCATATCTGAGTTCTATTCCTTTACCAGCTTAGTTGAAAACCAGTACCTTAAAGAAATGTCCAGGCAATACGAGACTATATTAATTAATCTTCAAGATACAGGGAAAGCTTCGTTATATTCTTTAGGAGAAGCTCCTAAAACATTTGCAGAGAACTATGCTCTCTATAGATTGGCAATCAAACAATTCTTTTTTTTAATACAGTACTTATTTCCAGCTTTAATTTTTATTGGTGGATTTTTTTCTTCAATCGTTCAAGTCTTGGTTGCAAAGCTTATTTTAAAAGCTTTAAACTGGAAGTCTCCGAAAATTAAAGAGATTACGAATGTTGGCTTTACTCCTTTAACTGTAGGTCTTTTAGGATTAACCTGGCTTCTTAGAGGGAGTATGGATGACCGATTGTATCCACGGCTTATTATGGCAATGGATAATGTTTTAATTATATTTTCCTTGTTTATGTTTATTGTTGGCGTTTTCTTTACCATTCATGTTATTAAAAACGCTAAAGCCGGCGCAGGATTTAAGGCGTTTATTGGAATCTTAAGCTTCTTAAGCATGATTGTAAGCCCTTTCTTATTTGTAGTTCTTGGATTTTTTGAAGGCATATTTAATTTTAGAAAAACAGAAAGATTTCTATAGTAGGCAGAGAGATGTGTGGAGGCTAAGCCATGAATAAAAGTGATTTAAAAACATTTATGAATAGAGTTTTTCTCCAGCCTCATTTCTATATATTTGTTTTGTTTGTTTTTGGGGTTATTTTTCTATTCTATGAGCCGGTTATAGGATTTATTGCAATGCTGGTTTGTGCGGCCTCATCAGTTTTTACTCTTTTGTGGGGCAAGAAAAGAAGTCCATCCGAAGAAAGCATTCAAAGTGAAGTTTATGATCTTCATTCCATTCAAAAAGACTTATTATCTTATTTTCCTTTTCCATTTATCATGGTTGACGCTCATGGATGGATTAAATGGTATAATTCGAAAATAGAAGATGTGATAAAAGAAAAGAATATCGTGAATAAAAATGTTCACAATCTATTTTCAGATATTACTGCCGATCAGTTTCCAAAGGGAAAAGAGCAGATAATAAAAACGATTACTATAGAAAATAGACACTATAAAGTGTATATAGATCGGGTATACCTATCCAATGCCAATGAAAAGCAGCGAAATATGTACGGGCTTTATTTCATTGATAACACAAACCATATTATTTTAAAGGAAGAAAATTTAAAACAAAAAGTATCCATAGGGTTAATTTTTATTGATAATTATGAAGAGGTTATGCAAAGTGTAGAGGATGTCAGAAGACCCCTACTCATTGCATTGATTGATAGAAAGCTAAATTCCTGGGCGCAGCAGGGAGAAGGTATCGTTAAAAAGTTGGAAAAAGACCAGTACCTTGCGCTGTTTAACAATGAACATTTAGAAGAATTCAGGCAGAAGAAATTTGAGATTTTAGATGAAATAAGACAAATTCACATAGGCAATGAGCTTCCTGTAACCTTAAGCATTGGTTTTGGCGTTAACGGAAAGACACTTCCCCAATCTATGGAATATGCAAAAGCAGCCATTGATTTAGCCTTAGGAAGAGGCGGGGACCAAGCGGTCATTAAAAATGTGGATAAATACTTATTTTACGGTGGAAAAACCAAGGAAGTTGAAAAAAGTACCCGCGTAAAGGCAAGAATGAAAGCCTATGCATTTCGTGAGATTATTGAAGAATCCGATGAAATTCTGATCATGGGTCATAAAAATCCGGATGTAGACTGCTTTGGTGCTGCTATAGGCGTTTATCGGGCAGCCCAATTACTAGGGAAAAAAGCTTATATTGTATTAAATGAGCCGACCAATGCAATTAAGACAGTCTACGAGAGAATCATCGCATCCAAAGAATATGAAGAAAAAATCTTTTTAAACAGTATTGAAGCTATAGGCCATACGGGTGAAAGAACTCTTGTAGTGGTTGTAGACGTTCATAGACCGAGTTATACGGAGTGCCCAGAGCTTTTAGAGTTAAGCAAAAACATTGTAGTATTCGATCATCACAGAAGAAGTGCCGAGTTCATAGAAAATGCCGTATTAACTTATCTGGAACCGTTTATTTCTTCCACTTGCGAAATGATTGCTGAAATCTTACAGTACATTGTAGATAAGGTTAAGCTAAAGCCCATTGAAGCAGATATACTTCTTGCAGGGATTACCATTGATACGAAGAATTTTGTGTTTAAAACAGGGGTTAGAACCTTTGAGGCTGCTGCATTCTTAAGAAGAAATGGTGCTGACAGTACGAGGGTTCGTATGCTTTTTCAAAATGATATGGAATCTTATAAAGCGAGGGCAGCAGCTGTTAAAGATGCACAAATTTATAGAAACAATATGGCGATTTCCATTGCCCCTTCTGATATCAAAAATGGAGCAGTGATTGCAGCACAGGCAGCCGATGAGTTATTAAATATATCAGGCATTATAGCATCCTTTGTTATGTGCTCGATCCAAAACGATATCATGATTAGTGCAAGATCCTTAGGAGATATCAATGTTCAGCTTATCATGGAAAAATTGGGCGGCGGAGGTCATCAGACCGTGGCAGGCGCTCAGTTTAGCGATACTTCCATTAGTGAGGCATACGATAAATTAATAGAAGCTATAGATGAATACTTAGAGGAAGGAGCCGAAAGAAGATGAAAGTTATATTAACTCAAGATGTAAAAAAACATGGTAAAAAAGGTGATATTATAAATGTTAGCGATGGTTATGCAAGAAATTATTTAATTCCTCAGGGATTAGGCATAGAAGCTACAAAAGCTTCCTTAAATGATTTAAACTTAAAAAAGAAAGCTGAAGATAAGAGAAAACAAGAGGAACTCAATGCAGCCAATCAATTAAAGGATGAATTAAAAGATAAAATTGTAAAAGTTAGCGTTAAGGCAGGAGAAGGAGGAAGATTGTTCGGTTCCGTAACTGCCAAAGAAATTTCAGCTGCAGCTAAAAAACAATATAATCTCAATCTAGACAAGAAAAAGATTCAATTGGATGAACCTATTAGAACTTTAGGTAATCACATGGTTCCTATTAAACTCCATCCACAAGTAACAGCAGAATTAACGGTTAAAGTGACTGAAGAATAAAAAATCAAAGGGGGCTAATTATGGAGGAATCGAGATTGCAAAGAATTCCCCCCCATAATATTGAAGCGGAACAATCCGTATTGGGTTCCATGATCATTGACAGGGAAGCTATTGCGTCTGCGGCAGAGATTTTAAGAGGAGATGATTTTTACAGGCCCGATCACAAGATGATTTTTGAAGCTTGTATCGAACTCTTTAATCAAGGAGCCCCTGTCGATTTAGTAACCCTTAAAAGCCGTATTGAGGAAAAGGGATTGTTAGAGCAAATCGGGGGTATCGCCTATTTATCAGAATTAGCTTCCAGTGTTCCGACATCAGCCCATATTAAACAATATGCTAAAATCGTTGAAAGCAAATCGATTTTAAGAAGATTGATTAAAGCCAGCCAAGATATCATGGGACTTAGTTATGAAGCTAAGGAAGATGTAAATACGATTTTAAATCAGGCAGAACAAAGTATTTTTCATATTTTACAAAATAAGCATACGGAAGATTTTTCTTCTATGCGGGAAGTGCTTTTATCCGCATTTGAAAAGATAGAACAAATCTATAGAAATCAAGGAAAAGTAACAGGGCTTTCTACCGGTTTTATAGATTTAGACTATAAAACGGCAGGACTTCAGCCCTCAGACTTAATTTTGGTGGCTGCAAGACCTTCCATGGGTAAGACAGCTTTTGCCCTTAATATTGCTCAACATGCGGCGGTACGGGAGAAAGTACCGATTGCCGTCTTTAGCCTTGAAATGTCAAAGGAGCAGCTGGTCAATCGTATGCTTTGTGCGGAGGCTATGATCGATGCGCAGAAACTTAGAACAGGTGCTATGAATCAAGAGGATTGGGTAAAAATTGCGAGAGCCATGGGGACCCTTGCGGAAGCGCCTATTTATATTGATGATACGCCGGGTATTTCCGTCATGGAAATGAGAGCAAAGTGCAGGAGACTTAAATTAGAAAAGGGTCTTGGACTCATTTTAATCGACTATCTGCAGCTTATGAGCGGCAGCGGCAAGTCCGATTCCAGGCAACAGGAAATCTCTGAAATCTCAAGATCCTTAAAAGCGCTGGCAAGGGAAATGGAAGCCCCAGTGATTGCCCTGTCTCAGCTTAGCCGTGCCTGTGAAACCAGGGCAGATCATAGACCGATGCTTTCAGATTTAAGGGAATCCGGTGCTATAGAACAGGATGCCGATGTGGTAATGTTTTTATATAGGGATGAATATTACCATCCGGATACAGAAAAGAAAAATCAGGCAGAAGTGATTATAGCAAAGCAAAGAAACGGTCCGACTGGGACTGTAGATTTGGTTTGGTTAGGACAGTATACAAAATTTGCAAATATGCAAAAAGCAGATTCTATATGATAAGTTTAAAATCCAGTTCTTCTTCCCTTTTAGGGAGGAGGAACTGGATTTTCTTTAATTCTAAAAAACTATATAGTTGCTTGAAAGATAAACCAACCATCCTCGGCTGCAAATCGAAATACCCCTCCATGCTTTTCTACGATATGCACCATACTTTTTGTACCAAAGCCATGGCCTTCTTCTTTGGATACAGGGATACCCTCATGCAATATTGGTTCGGTTTGATAGCTGTTTCTAATGTCAATGCATAGCTTATTATTTTTAGAATACATACGCAGCTTAATAGAGCGCCTGCTGCTTTCTTTTATCTTTTCGCAGGCATGTATGGCGTTTTCCAAAGCATTTGAGAGTAACGAGCAAAGCTCCGTATCACTGAAGGGAAGGGAGTCTGGCAGCCTTGCATCTACGCTTAAGAGGATTTCTGATTGCTTGGCTTTGAAAGCAAAAGAGGACAAAATCAGATTGATGGTTTCATTTTCGCAAAAGCGCATAGGTGTGATGGCATCTATGTCGGACTGGGCAGTTTTTAGATATTCAATAATCTCTTCTAAACGACCCTCTGAAGCTAACCTCCGTAAAAGGGAGAAGTGGTGGCGCATATCGTGTCGATAGGCTGCAGCAGTCTGCTGAAGCTGCTTAAGAGAAGCAAACTCCGTTTGCGCCTGCTTAAACTGTGTAGCCAACATATCCCGTTCTCTTTGAATCCTTACTTGTTTTTGCGTTTCGGCATAGTAAAAGAGGACAAATATAATATAGAATGCGGATGTCGCAAAGGGCATAAACTGCACTGCCATTCGTGATCCGCGGTACATAAAATTGGTGTAAACTGTTGAGGTATGTTCAAAGACATAATAAAAAACCGGCATAGCTCCAAGCAGAAGGCAGGATTCAACAGATCGCTCCATGAGGTGCCGCACAGACTTCATAGCATATTTTTTTAGAAAATAATACATCAGAAATGCAGTGACAATATAACCGACATGGTTCATAGTCACATTGTCAAAAGCGGCCCCTAAAACAGTACCGATATATCGGGGAAACTGGTAGCACAGAAAGGAAAGACACACACTGGTGAGTGCAATTAGCCACGGACGTTTTAAGTAAAAGGCGATAAAAATAACTGTCGTCAAATGGGTAATCAGTGGATATAATTTAAACGTTATATCCATACCCCATGTCCATAGGGAGAGAAGCTGGAGCGTAAACACAAAAACGACAAAGCCCCCAAAAACCAGATGATTTTTCCTGTTAAGTACCATTCCGGCGAAGCTGACTGCAACACCCGTACCGAATAGCAGGGCAACAAAGTAGCGAGAGAATTCAATGATTAGTTCTATCATTCGGTTACTGTTCCTCCATTTGATAATTTAGATATTGCTGTTTAGTGTCCTTTGCTTTTCCCTGAGCAACAGGAATTGTATCAAGGGTCTGTAAAGTCATAAGTTGATTTTCGATGGTGTCTATAAATTGCATATTCACAATATAGGAGCGGTGGGGTTTGATAAAGCATCCATACTTCATAAGTTGATCACAGACGGAAGAAAAAGGTTCTGTACATTGGATTACTTTACCGGAGCGTAAATGATACAAGACATTTCTGCCGATAATCTCGGCAAAAACCAAGTTGGAGATCAGGATTCTTTGAATGCCTTCACTGCTTTTTACAACAATCGCAGCTTCATTATTCTCCACTTTTATATGTTCTAAAACTTCGTCCAAGGTAAAGAAGAATTTTTCTTTTGTGATAGGCTTTAGGACATAGTTGATGGCTTTCACCGAATAGCTTTCTAAAGCAAACTCAGTGGATGAGGTAAAGAATAAAATCGGTGCGGTTTTGTCAAAACCGCGGATTTCCTTTGCCGCATCAATGCCCATTAATCCCGGCATATTCGCAGCTAAAATTTTTAGATATTCTATATAAATTGATGAGTTGTACAATATTGGAGAGTTCATCAATATTGTCATCGCAGATCGCAATCTGTATCATCAGGATTCCTCCATTTCTTTTTTGTATTTTACCATAATAGTTCAATATCCGCACTATATTTTGTGAAAAATTATGTTTTATGTCAAAAAAAACATGCTTCATGCAAAAAATAGTTTTTTAAAAAGAAATTTTGATACATTTTTATATACTACCAATAGAAAAAGGAGGAATTTAAATGAAAAAATTATTAGTACTTATGATGGTATTTGTTATGTCGATAAGCCTGGCAGCCTGTGGCGGTGAATCTTCATCAACTTTCTCACAAAATACAGAACCGCAATATACAGCAGAGCAACAAGCCCTTGCTCAAGAATTCTCAGACATGGTAGATGCGTATAATGAGATTGTTGATAAGGTAAATGCAAGCCCTGAACTTTTAAGCCACGAAGAGCTTGTTGATGTTATGAATAAGATTTCTGAAGAGATTACTGCAGCAGACCAATATTTTGCTGATCCAGAAATACTTACCCCTGAGGTTATGAATGGTCTTAAGACTGTCATTGATGCAGCTTACGATTTCATCGCTGATGTTGAAGAACTTCTGAAACAAATCGAAGGCTAATACGAATTTCTATATGAAATACTAATGTAGTTGTAGAGAGCCTTTAATCCCTTCCAAAAAGTATATAATAGATAAAACCTTCTGGATTAATGTTTTACTTTAGCATTAATCCAGAAGGTTTTTTAAAATCCTGTAATGCTTTTATTATTTTTCAGTACTCTTTATCTCACTAATTTTTTGATTAAGGGTGTCAATGTTTTCTTTATGGGTCTTTATTTTGGTACATAATTCAAGTATTGTTTCGTCGCCTTCGGTGTTGCTATTATACTTATCAAAGCAATATTTCCCCAGCTCGATATAAAGTTTTTTGATGCTTTCTTCTTCTGCGTTGATGTTAAGGTTTAACTTTGTTATTTCAACCACTTCTCCAGATTTTTTTGCAGCACTCTGTGCCGCAGCCCCTATTTTCTTGCTTAAATTATCGAACATAGCCACCTTAATCTCCCTTTGTTTATCTTGTCTAAGTATTCTTAATTTTACATAAATATTATACTAGCTCTTAAAGTAAATTTCTACTATTTTTTTATTGATTATATGTAAATTTATGGTATACTATGAATATAACTGGAAATTTTTGATGATGGGGTGAAACTATGGAGGAAAAAAGGTATAGTATTTCGGAAGCGTCCGAGATGCTAAATTTAGAAACACATGTACTTCGGTATTGGGAAGAAGAACTGAATTTAGAGATTCCAAGAAATGAAATGGGGCATAGATATTATACCGATGAGGAGATTAGAATCTTCGAAAGCATTAAGCACTTTAAGGAACAGGGACTTCAGCTTAAAGCAATTAAAGCTGCGATTTCTAATCAGGATGAAAATGAAGAGTATGCCCTTAAACTTAGCCATGAAAATGAAATAGATATAACCAATCCAGGGGATGAAAAGGTAAAACAGTTTCAATTGATGATGAAGAATTTATTTAAAGAAGCTTTAATTGAACATAATCATATTATAAAGAAAGAGTTAAAGGAAGAGTTAAAGCAGGACTTAAGGGAAGAAATGTCTGCCCAGATTAAATTGTTAGAAAAAGAATATGAACAAAGAGATAAAGAACGGTACAAAAGATTGGATGAAGTCTTAAGAGAAGTTCAGAGTATGAGAAAAGAAACGGCAGCTGCCATCAACAGAAAAATTCCTTGGTATAAACAAATTTTTGGAAGATAAAAATCGCCCTTCGGGGCGATTTTTGCTGGCTTATTAAGCTGGATTTGGAGCATCTACAGGACAAGCGTCTGCACAAGCACCACATTCAATACATTCATCTGCATTGATTTCGTATTTTCCATCTCCTTCAGAAATACAGGAAACAGGGCATTCTGGTTCACAAGCGCCGCAGCTGATACAATCATCATTTATTACATAAGCCATGACTACACCTCCTCAGAATATTGGATACAAGCATATTGTATACTAATTGCTTAAATTTTACAAGTAAAATGTTAATTTCTTATTGTTCCCAAAATACTATTTTATTATTCTTTTTAGACAGGTTGACATCAATGATTCTTTGATTGGAAGATCCCCTGAAGGATAAAGTTAAATCTCTTTTTTCCAGGATAAAGGGTCCATCCACCAGTACATCAATTTCATTTAAAAATTCATTCCACAAAGGATTATTTTCTTTTAATATGTTTTCATATGTATAGCCTGTATAAACCCATACGTCCCACGGGAGGGTATGGCAGAACCTGGCTATTTCTGTACAGGCTTCTGGCTGCATGAAAGGATCTCCACCGGAGAAAGTGATTCCTTTTTGGAGTTTTATTGTTTTTAAGGTTTCGATGATTTCTTCTGTAGATGTTTCAAACCCACCGTCTAAAGGGTGGGTGTTTGGGTTATGGCATCCCTTACAATGATGTATGCACCCTTGGGTCCAAAGGACTGTTCTAAGGCCTGGACCATCTACAATGCTGTCTCGCGTGAGCGGCGAAGCAAGGCGTATTTTCATTTTGCATCCCTCTTTAATTGTATTTTGAGCTAGGAATAATGCTTTCTTATATTAGCATAAAAAACAAGATAATTAAAGATTTCTCCTTATATAAAGCACTGAAAAAATTAGAAAAATATTGATTTTATGGGTTATTTTAATATATAATGAATGAGATTGATATTAATACATATTTAGGAGGTAAGAAAATGAACGAGTTAGAATTACTTTTAGGGTTAGGTATTGCAGCAGGCGTCATATTTATTATTCTTGTTATTGGTCTTATATTTTATATTCTAAAGTCTATCGGGTTATTTGGGATGGCTAAAAAGGTAGGTATACAAAATGCATGGCTTGCATGGATTCCTGTGGGAGATCAGTACATTACAGGAAAACTTGTTGGAAAAATTAATTTATTTAATAATGAAATCAATAACTTGGAAATTATTCTTCCCATCGTGAATATAATAACTTTTGCGTTAGCTAGAAAATCATTTTTAGGCGGTCTTATTACGACAGCTTTTGCGGTATTAAATTTTGTAGTGCTTTATTATCTGTATAAGAAATATAAAGGAGACAAAGCTGTTGGAATGTTAATCTTAAGCATTATCATTCCGGTTATGGCGCCTATTTTCCTGTTTACCTTAAGAAATGCAGAACCTATTGGGGGATTTTATTATGGCTCTAATGAGAGATCTAATGATGGGTTTACTGAGGGCTCCGATGATTATCAACCAAATATGTAACGGTATTTAAAAGCCAAAGCCGCAGATTTCTGCGGCTTTATACTTAGATACTTAAAGTTTTGTTTCTGTAAAAATAAAATATTAATAAAATTTTAAAAATATTGATTTTACAGCCTGTTTTGATATATAATAAAAAAGATTATTATTACTATATTAAGGAGGTAGCGTAATGGGTCGATGGGAATTAATTTTAGGTGCAGGTCTCTTTTTTATCTTTTTATTATTTGTTGTTCTTATCGTACTTTATGTTTTAAAATCCATTGGACTCTATGGAATGGCACAGAAGGCAGGCATTGAAAATCCTTGGCTTGCTTGGGTTCCTGTAGCAGACATGTACATTATGGGAAAACTTGTTGGAAAGATTAACTTGTTTAATCAAGAAATCGACAAGATGGAAATTATTCTTCCGGCGGGAAGTGCCGCAGTTCTTGTTTTAGGAGGAATACCGGTGATCGGTACACTGCTTTCTTTAGCTTATGCAGTATTGACCTTTGCGGCATTTTATTATCTTTTTAAGAAATACAGAGGGGAAAAAGCTGGTGGAATGTTAATACTTAGTATCATATTTATATTTATGGGACCTATTTTCCTATTTACTTTAAGAGATGCAGATCCTATTGAAGGATTTAATAATTATCCGATGGATATGTAAAAGCTAAAAGCCGCAGAAATCTGCGGCTTTATATTTTTAAACCATATTTTTTAAATATTTCTTTTGCGCTTATAATGGCTTCTTCTGAAGGTGTCGGAGTGTCTTTTAAACGGTAGGGGTACCCTAGTTGTTCCCATTTATACTCGCCCATTTTATGAAAAGGGAGGAGTTCTATTTTTTCAATGTTATTAAGGGTGGATAAGAAGGAGGCTAAGCCTTCTATATTTTCTGGGCCATCTGTTAAATTAGGAACCAGGACATAGCGTACCCACATCGGCTTATTGATGTCTGAGAGATATTTTGCCATTTGCAATGTAGGTTCATTGGAAACGCCCGTTAAATCTTTGTATATATTAGGGTCATAAGATTTAATATCTAACAGGACTAAATCTGTATATTCCAGGACTTCTTTAGCGTGTTCTAAGGGGATGTATCCGGAAGTATCAAGGGCTGTGTGAATGCCTCTTTCCTTGCATTGCCGAAACAACTCTTTTGCAAACTTAGGCTGCATAAGAGGTTCGCCACCGGTTAAAGTAACACCTCCGCCAGAGAATTTCATATAAGATTTGTATTTTTCTATTTCTTTTATGAGCTCTTCAACAGTAGTTTCTTCTCCGTGTGCAATATTCCAGGTATCAGGGTTGTGACAGTACTGACATCTAAGAGGACAGCCTTGAGTAAACACCACAAATCGAATGCCGGGACCATCTACGGTGCCGCAAGTTTCAATCGAATGAATTCTTCCAGTTATACTCATAATAAGGCTCCTTTCAATTAGAATGTTAGAGAAGAAACTAAAGTTTTTTCTCTTATTATAACTTATTTCTTAGAATCTATCATGGAAAGTTCTATGAATAACGTCTAATTGTTGTTCTCTCGTAAGCTTAATAAAGTTAACGGCATATCCAGAAACACGGATGGTTAATTGAGGGTATTTTTCAGGATGATCCATTGCATCGAGTAAAGTTTCTTTATCGAATACATTCACATTGATGTGATGTCCTTCATCATGGAAATATCCATCTAGCATACCTACTAAGTTTGCCACTCTTTCATCTTCAGATTTTCCTAAAGCTTTAGGTACGATAGAGAAGGTGTAAGAGATGCCGTCTTCAGCATGTTGATAAGGAAGTTTTGTAACAGATGCCATAGAAGCAATAGCACCTTTTTTATCTCTTCCGTGCATTGGATTAGCCCCTGGTGCAAAAGGTTCTCCGGCTTTTCTTCCGTCAGGCGTATTTCCTGTTTTCTTACCATATACCACATTAGAAGTAATTGTCAAGATAGATAATGTTGGAACAGAATCACGGTAAGTTTTATGTCTTCTTAATTTATTCATGAACTTTTCAACGATTTCAACTGCAATAGAGTCCACTCTGTCATCATTATTTCCGAATGCAGGGTAATCGCCTTCTACTTCGTAGTCCACTGCTAAGCCTTCTTCATTTCGGATTACTCTTACTTTGCTGTGTTTAATAGCAGATAAGGAGTCTGCTACAACAGATAAACCGGCAATACCGCAGGCAGAAGTACGAAGGATGTCTTTATCATGAAGGGCCATTTGAAGTTTTTCATAGGCGTATTTATCGTGCATATAGTGGATAATATTGAGGGTATTGATGTAAAGCTGAGATAACCAATCCATAATTTGATCGAATCTTTCCATTACCTCATCATAATCAAGATAATCAGAAGTAATTGGTGCAAATTGAGGAGCAATTTGTTCTCCGCTCTTTTCATCTTTACCGCCATTGATTGCATATAAAAGTGCTTTTGCAAGGTTCGCTCTTGCTCCGAAGAACTGCATTTGTTTACCGATTCTCATAGCAGATACACAGCAAGCAATTCCGTAGTCGTCTCCATACCATCTTCTCATTAAGTCGTCATTTTCATATTGGATGGAGCTGGTGTCTATTGATACCTTAGCACAGAACTTCTTAAAGTTTTCAGGCATTCTTTCAGACCATAGAACGGTTAAGTTTGGTTCTGGTGCAGGACCTAAATTATTTAAAGTATGAAGAATACGGAAGCTGGATTTGGTTACTAAGGTTCTTCCGTCTTCACCCATACCACCGATGGATTCTGTTACCCAGGTAGGATCTCCTGAGAATAATTCATTGTAAGATGGTGTTCTAAGGAATCGAACCATTCTTAATTTCATAACAAAATGATCCATTAATTCCTGTGCTTCTTCTTCAGTTAAGATGCCTTCTTTTAAGTCTTTTTCAATGTATATATCAAAGAAAGTAGATACACGGCCTAAAGACATGGCAGCACCGTCTTGTTCCTTAACAGCACCTAAATATGCAAAGTATGTCCATTGGATAGCTTCTCTAGCATTGGATGCCGGCTTGCTGATATCAAAGCCATAACCTTTAGCCATTTCTTTTAAATCCTGTAATGCCCTTATTTGTTCGGAGATTTCTTCACGAAGACGAATGATTGGGCTTTCCATATATTCCATTTCTAATTGTTTCTTTTCTTCCTGTTTTGCTTCGATGAGTCTGTCAACACCATATAAAGCAACTCTTCTGTAGTCTCCTATGATACGACCTCTGCCGTAAGCATCAGGAAGACCTGTGATTACTCCGGTATGTCTTGCTTTTCTCATATCTTCGGTATAGGCATCAAATACGCCGTCGTTATGCGTTTTTCTATATTTCTTAAAGATTTCACGGGTTACAGGGTCTAGTTGATAGCCGTAGGAATCCAATGCTTTTTCTACCACACGGATTCCACCAAAAGGCATAATACCTCTTTTTAAAGGTTTGTCTGTTTGGAAACCTACGATTTGTTCTAATTCTTTGTCAAGATATCCAGGGCCATGGGAAGTAATGCTGGATGGAATTTTTGTTTCAGCATCCAAAATTCCTTTAGCTCTTTCTTCCTTTGTTAATTCCATCACTTCATCCCAAAGTTTTTTAGTTCTGTCTGTTGGACCAGCAAGGAAGGAGTCATCTCCTTCATAAGGGGTGTAATTCTTTTGAATAAAGTCTCTGACGTCTATAGCTTTAGTCCAGTTACCTTCGGTAAAACCTTTCCATTGTTCAAACATAGGGCATCCTCCTTATTAATTTATACAATTAAATGTTATTTTTTTAACATAGTTTTTATATTATTTTATTGTTTGCCTATATTATAATTGAATACTGTATACACGTCAATATATTTTTAAATAATAATTATTCTTAAAACGTCGAAAACAATTGAAAAATCAATATTGATCGAAATAATGAAAAAAGTAAGTAAATAGCATAAATGATAATGATTTTTATTAACTACTACAACAAAGAAAATACACAGCCATTATTGATAATAATTTAACGATATGTACACGTTTTTTAGACAGTGCTAAAAGCTGGCTGGAATGAAGTCAACGCTCAAGGAAAGACTAAATTTATAACTACATTAATAATTATAGACTAATCGCGGAGGACATAATATGATTCAAATCACAAATATGGCAGTTCTTGTACTTCATGGCTTTAATAGCTGTTCCAGGGATGTTAAAGTTTTATCAGATTATTTAAGGGATAGAGGAATTTATACAATTTGTCCTACTTTAGCAGGAATAAAAGGAACAAAACAAGAGTGGAATACAACCACGTGGAGAGATTGGATTTCTAATGCAGAGAAAGAATTCAAAAATTTAAAGGAAGAATTTAAAAAAGTAGCAGTCATAGGATTTTCTATGGGAGGGTTGGTTGCACTTTATCTTACTTATAATTATGGTGCAGATTTGATTACGATGGTGAATACCCCTATATATTGCGGAGATATAAGAAAGATCATGGAAAAGGTTAAAAGGTGTATCAAGAAAAGAAGTTATGATCCCATAAAGTATTATTGTAATGTGATCAATGAAACGCCTTTATGGGGAGCGTTGAATTTAACTCGGGGATTAAATGAATGCATCCCCCTGGTAGAAAAGATTAAAACGCCTCTTCTTGTTATTCAGGGTTTAAAGGATGAGGCAGTCCGATGGCAAAGTGCAGATTATCTCTTTTGCCGCTCGGCTTCTCCTTGGAAAAAGAAAATTTACTACAGAAATGCGGATCACTTTATATTTGAAGGAGAAGAAAAAGAAGATGTTTGTAGAGAAATCTTTCATTATTTAATGCAGGTTTAAGCATAAAAATCATTTGAATCTTAGAAAAGGGAATGTTAGAATAATGAGAAATGGAGGTGATATTTTGAAGATTGATAAGAGCCATCCTCTGCCTTATTATATACAATTAAAAAATATTATAGAAAAACAAATAGAAGAAGGGATTTATCAGCCTAATCAAATGATTCCTTCAGAGAGACAATTAAGTGAAAAGTACGAAATCAGTCGTATGACAACACGGCAAGCTATTAATGAATTGGTTAAAGAAGGAAAATTATATAGAGAGAAAGGGCGAGGAACTTTTGTGTCCTCCCCCAGGTTTTTGCAGGAAAATATGATGAGCTTTACAGAAACCCTTAGAGCTCAAGGCTATACACCGACCACCAAAGTTTTAGAGTTTTCGGTGGTGCGGGGCCTAAAAAACATCAGCAAAATGCTGGAGACAAAAGAAGAACAAACCTATTATAAAATAAAACGCTTACGTTTTGCAGACTCCATACCTGCTGCATTAGAAACCGTTTATATTCCCTCAGAATACTGTGAAGGATTAGACCAGTATGACTTAGGAGCTCAATCCTTATACAAGATTTTAAAAGAAAACTACAATCATAATATAGAGTCTACTTTTTTGACTATTGAGGCAGTCATTTCCGATAAAATGATGATGAAAATCTTTGAGTCCAGTAAAGCTATTCCGTTGTTAAAAACGGAAGGTATCACAAGAACCGAAGAAGGTGTAAAATTATTTTATGAAACATCTTATTATCGCTCGGACGTATATACATATCAAGTGAATATATATAGGGGAATGATGGGACGGTGACTGTAATGGATAAACCGATTTTTGTTTTTGGACATTTAAATCCCGATACCGACTCAATTTGTTCAGCAATTGCATATGCAGAGCTAAAACGTGAGCTAGGCTATAGCAATGTTCAAGCGGTTCGTATAGGTAATATTAATAGGGAGACTGCATTTGCTCTTAACTTTTTTGGAGAAGGTCCCCCTCCTTTACTCTCGGATGTGGAACCTCAGGTAGCAGATCTGAATTTTTATTCTCCTTATGTGGTACATAAAGATGACTCTATTAAATCCGTATGGGATTTGATGAAAAAAATAGAAAGACATATGATTCCTGTGGTGGACGAAGAAGATCGTTTAAATGGGATAGTATCTCTTAAAGATATCGCTACATCTTATATGGAATTTTCAGATGAAATGGCGATAAAGAACCATAAAACCAGATTTTCCAATCTGATTAAAGTATTGGACGGAGAAATTTTAGAAGGCAATTATCCTTATGAATACGTGGAAGGAAATATTTATACGGATTCCACTTTGGCGAAAGATCAAGAGCTTTCTAGAGGAGATATACTCATCATAGGGTGTGCAAAAGATATACAAGAAAAAGTAGAAAATATCGGTGCAGGATGTATTATCGTAGCTGGAGATAAAGACTTTAATGAATCCTATGAACTTAAAAAGGATTTAGAGTGTGCAGTCGTCAGAGTCCCACACAGCTTTTTTAAAACGATTAAATTAATTAATCAAAGTATATCTGTGTCTGCCATTATGAGAAAACATAATCTGGTATATTTTCAGATGGATGATTATGTGGAAGAAATTAAAGAAATTATGCAAAGTTCCGCCCATAGAAGCTTTCCTGTTGTAGATTCCGAAGGAAAAGTAAAGGGTATTCTGTCCAGAAGACATTTGATCGACATAAACAGAAAACATGTAATTTTAATGGACCATAACGAAAAAGGACAATCCATAAAAGGTTTGGAAAAGGCTACGATATTAGAAATCATAGACCATCACAGAGTAGCAGATATTCACACCATGGCTCCGTTATATTTTAGAGCAGAACCGGTAGGATGTACCGCTACCATTGTTTCAAAAATGTATAGAGAAAATAATATAGAGCCCACTCCGGGAATCGCAGGGCTTATGTTAAGCGCCATTATCTCCGACACCTTATTGTTTAAATCCCCCACTTGCACGGAGGAAGATAAATGCCAGGCGGAGTACCTTGCTAAAATAGCCGGAGTAGATATACAAAAATATGGCATGGCCATGATTACTGCCGGAACTTCCTTAAAAGGAAAGACTGCAGAACAAATTTACTATACCGATATGAAGAAATTTGTATTTGGCAAATATAAAGCGGCGATTTCTCAAGTTAATACAGCTGACTTTAGGGGAGTATTTAATTTAATTCCGGAGTTAAAAGCTATGATGCATACGCTTTGCGAAACGGAAAAATACGATTTGGTTATTTTACTGGTGACAGATATTATATTAGGCGGAACAGAGTTAATCGCTGTAGGTTCAGGAAAAGAATTGGTATCTCGGGCATTTGGATTAAATATTAAGGAAGACAGCATATTCTTGCCGGGAGTATTGTCCAGAAAGAAGCAAGTGGTTCCGAAGCTCATGAACGCCGCCCAAATTTAGGACGGATGAACACATATTTTGGAGGTTGCATTATATCATATCATTAGGATATAATAAAAATGTTACAGATTACTTATTGTTGATCATATAAAGGAGGAAATAGAATGGCAGCTAAAATCACAAAGGACATGATTATTGCAGATATCATTGCTGTTGACCGCAACCTTATTCCATTTTTGATGGAAGCAGGAATGCACTGTATCGGATGCCCTTCATCTCAAGGAGAAACCTTAGAAGAAGCAGGAATGGTTCACGGCCTTAATGTAGATGAAATCGTAGAAAAAATGAATGCTTATTTAGCAAGTAAAGAATAAAAATAAAAAACCTTCAGGCTAAAAGCTTGGAGGTTTTTTGGTATATGAAATACTTAAGAATTTCCTATAGCAAAAAATTTCCAGGCAGGATGAAACTTGCGCATGTTGTATTTTGTCGGCTTTGGCGACCGCACTCGGCGCTAGAGTTTTGAGGCGAAACTCTTTTTCAAAGAATTTTAACTAAAAATGATGATGAAACAAAGTAATTTGAATATAATATATATAACAGATGTTAAAATATAAAACTGTTACAAAGGAGGAGTTTTTGTGATGAATATCAACAGTGCAACAACTCTACATAATGGAGTTAAAATGCCGTGGCTTGGTTTTGGGACATTCAAGATCACAGAAGAAGGACAGGTAGAAAATTCTGTTTTAGAGGCTTTGAAAGTGGGATATAGACATATTGATACCGCTGCAGTTTATGGAAACGAAGAAAGTGTAGGAAGAGCCATGAAGAATAGCGGCGTAAAAAGAGAGGAAATATTTTTAACCAGTAAAGTTTGGAACTCAGACCAGGGATATGATTCAACTTTAAGAGCTTTTGAAGCATCCTTAAAGAGACTGGATACAAATTATCTGGATTTATATTTAATTCATTGGCCAAAGCCTCTTAATAAAGAAACCTGGAGAGCACTGGAAAAGCTTTATAAGGAAAAAAGAGTAAGGGCTATAGGTGTTAGCAATTTTAAAGTTTATCATTTAGAAGAACTTATGGAATCCTGTGAAATTGTACCGATGGTTAACCAGGTAGAATATCATCCACGACTCCAGCAGACTGATTTGTTGGAATTTTGTAAGAAACATAATATCCAGCTGGAAGCCTGGGGACCTTTAATGCAGGGAAAAATCTTTGATATTCCTCTTATGAAAGAACTATCAGAGAAGTACAATAAAACGATTTCACAAATTGCACTTAGATGGGATCTTCAAACAGGCGTGGTGACGATACCTAAGTCTGTTACTCCTGAAAGAATTAAGGAAAATTCGGATATCTTTGATTTTGAAATATCAAAAGAAGACATGGAAAGAATTGCAGAGCTCAACACTGGAGAAAGAGTTGGTACCGATCCGGATGATGTTTATCTGCATAATAAGTTTTAAAGATCTTATGATGAAGCAGGAATAAAAAGTATTTTTTATTCCTGCTATTTTTATTGTATAGGAAATTCTTCCGGATTTCCTATGAAATAGAAAGTCTTCATATCTATTTTAAAATAATAGGATGGAATTTTTTTACTTTAAAGAGTTTGTTATTGAAATATAATGAATATTTAAGTAAAATAGATTTTAAGATGATTTAAATTATTTAGAATTTGAAACAATTATCTACATTATTCTAAATAAATATAGATCATATTTTTTATAACCAGTATTTAGTATTGTAAAGCTGTTATTATGAATGTGGAAGGAGGACCGATCTGAAAACGACTTTGAAACTCTACTTTTATGGAGTGGAGAATTGAAATTCTCTTTTAAAAAAAAGGAAAATACTAAGGTATTTAAAATAAAAAAGAATATAATCTAGTTCAATCGGAAAAAGAGGTGAGAATTATTTGGGTTTGAAAACTAAATATATAAGAATCTGCTATATTTATTTATAAATATAGTATTAATATGTTTACTGATGAGGGGGAAAAGTATGGAAAAAACAATGAAGCCAGTGCTGAACTTTAAGCCTAAGTTTGAGTCTGCAAAGGGGAGACAGTATAACAAATGGCTTAAATCTTTGCTTGGCAGAATACGCAATGTCGGGATAGCCAAGAAACTCATTGTATCTTTTATGATCCTAAGCATTATACCCTTAAGTGTAGTAGGTATGTTTTCGTATTATAATGCAGAAAACACTGTGGAAGGTAAAGTTGGTTTTTATTCAAAACAGATGATTGATCAGTTGATCTTGAATATTGATTATAAAATAGAAGAAGTAGAACGGGCTTCTATGATGCTGATTTCAAATAAAGAGATTACAAAAATAATCGAGCAAAAGAAACAAGATGTAATGGATTATGATCAATTACAAGAGATTAATAAAGTTGAATCTACGATATTATCCATAGTTAATACCAATAGTGGTATATCAGGAATATACATATACAAAGAAGATGGTACCAGAATAGGGGCTGGTTCGGATTCTATATTATATAAAGGTCAGAATTATGATAAGCAGATAGAATATTACAACATGTTTAAGGAGATTTTAGATAATTCTCAAGAAGAAGCCTCATGGATTACAGGGTTCAATGATTCCTATCAAAATATATACTTTGTAAGAACCATGAGATCTCCTCAAACCATGAAGGAGATAGGATTAATTATTATATCCATTAATAGTAAATATATCAATTCAGTATTGGAAAATATGGAATTAGACCAAAATGCCCAAGTGTATATATTAAATGAAAATCAAGTCATTATCGGACATTTGAATCAAGAAAATTTAGGTATAAAAAATGAAGATGAGTTCCTGACTTATATTTACGGGGAAGAGTCATCAGGCAATATTACTCTTAATGGTGATTTGATTAGTTTTGCGACAGCTTCCAATGGATGGAAGGCTGTTACAACAGAACCAATCGCCTCTTTGATGTCAGAAATGAATAGTACAAGAAGAGGGATCGTAGTGATCGTTGTCCTGTGCATTATTTTATCTGTGGTGGTTGGAAGTTTAATTTCTTTTAGTATATCCAAACCTTTAAAACATATCATGAAGTTAATGTCAAAAGCAGAGAATGGGGATTTAACAGTCTCCTCCAATATCAATAGCAAAAATGAAATAGGTAAGTTGGCTCAAAGCTTTAATAAAATGATCGAAAATATCAGGACTTTAATCAATGAAGTAAATTATGCAGTCGCTCAAGTAGAAGAAAATGCAGATGTTATGAAAACTTCATCGGAGAAATCGGCAATAGCGGCTTCTCAGGTATCAGCAACGATCAGTGAACTGGCACAAGGATCTACTGAGCAGGCAAAACAGACAGAACATGGCTATGAATTAATGGAACGTCTGGCCAAAAACATTAATCAGGTTACAAAAAGAATTGAAATGGCCATGGAAATGATCGGCAGAACAGAAGTATCAAGGGATCATGCAGCCCATACAGTGGGGAAATTGAATGAAAAATCAAAGATTGCTGTAGAATCCACCCGAGCCATAAATGAAGAAATTAAAAAGCTGGATGAAGAAGCAAAAGAAATCATTAAAGTGATTCAGGTGATCGAAGATATCAGTGAACAGACAAACTTGCTTGCTTTAAACGCAGCCATAGAAGCAGCAAGAGCAGGAGCAGCTGGGAAAGGGTTTGCAGTAGTTGCTGATGAAATCAGAAAGTTAGCCCTCCATTCAAAAGATGCAACGGGTATGATCAGCCAAATTATTTCCAGAATACAGCAAGAAGTTAAAGAAACCGTAGCCATGGTTGAAACTTCAGATCAGATCTTTGAAGAACAAAGCAGGATTGTCCATGAGACAGACAATAATTTTAGAGAGATGGCAGCATCTATGGGAAAAGTCATTGAGCAAATAGAAAATATTAATCGAGCCATCATAGAAATAGAAGGCCAAAAAGAAGAGACTACAAAAGCCATTGGATATATTGCAAAAATTGTTGAAGAAAACGCAGCCTCTATTGAAGAGGTTACTGCAACCAGCCAGGAACAGGCCAGTTTTTCAGAGCACCTGTCTATGTTGGCAGGAAAGCTAAACCAGGTCATCGAAGGGTTAAAAGAAAGAGTGTCCAGATTTGAGATATAATTATTTTAAAAACGATTGGAATTATATTTTAGGTTCTAAATAATTAAAATGTTTAGCCAGGAAGCTAGGGAAGTTTATTCCCTAGTTTTTTTATTGTATAGGAAATCTTTTTGGATTTCCTATACAATAAAAAGCCTTCCGATATCAGGATTATTCCTAAGTCAGCAAAACCACAGATAGCAGATACTTGATCTTTGATGATTCTTAAAGTAAAATATTTAGTAAAAATATATTGTTTTAAATGTTTTAGGAGGGGAAGCTTTGGCTACATTAAAAGATATTGCCAATGAGGCAGGAGTTTCCATTACAACAGTATCAAGAGTAATCAATTACGACACTACTTTTTCCGTGTCAGAGGAAACAAGAAAAAGAATTTTAGAGATTGCAGAAAGAATGAAATATAAGTCCCCTAAGGAAAAAGCAGAGGTTTATAATACTAAAGCTAATGGGAGAAGTACTCCGGTAAGGATAGGTATTCTCTCAAGTTATTCTGAAGAAGTAGAGCTATCGGACCCTTATTATCTGTCTATCCGTATGGGGGTTGAAAAAGAGTGTGACAGACAGGGTATTATTACAGAGAAAATTTTTAATATGAAAGATTATAACGAACTTGCTAAAAAACATCCGGATCTGTCAGGAATCATTGCAGTAGGGAGATTTAGCAAAGAGAAAATCAATACTTTGGCAGGATTGTTTTCAAATATTGTTTTTATAGATGAAGAACCGGAAGATCCTCATCTGGATTGTGTGATTATTGATTTAGCAAAAGCTGCAAGAGAAGTTCTGAATTTTTTACTAAAAAAAGGACATCGGGATTTAGGATATATCGGAATACTGGGTTGTAACAGTGAATATCCGGAAAAGATCGACGCAAGAGAATATGAATTCCGGAATTTTATTAAAGAAAATTGTATAGAGGAAAATGAAAAAAATATCTATCTTGAAAATGGAACAGCTGCAGGGGGATATCTGGCAATGGTAAATGCGATCAAAAGGGGGAATTTGCCTACAGCATTTTTTGTTGCCAGTGATTCTATGGCCATTGGAGCATTAAAGGCTCTTCACGAACACAATATATCTGTCCCGGACCAGGTTTCTATTGTTGGCTTTAATGATATTCCAAATGCTGAGTATACAGTACCCTCATTGACAACAGTCAGAACGTATACTGAATTTATGGGTGTAACAGGAGTAAAATTACTGATGGATCTTATAGAAAATGGAGCCAACGACATCGGACGAAAAGTGATCATACCAACAGAATTTATCATAAGAAACAGTACAAAGTAATATTACTAAAACTGACTAAAATTATCCCAAAGTTCATTGACAATATTTTTTGAGCAAGGTAAAATTTAAGTAAAATAATACTGTAAAAACTGATTATTTTACTTAAATATCAGGAGGGAAAAAATGAGTATTGTAAAAGGGATCAACAATCACTGGTACTATACCCCGGATTATAAAGAAACTTATCTTACGGACAATGAAATTGACTTAAATATTTTTAAAGAAGTAAGGCTTCCCCACACCAATGTGGAACTTCCGTATAACTATTTTGATGATAAAAGTTTTCAGATTATTTCCTGTTATAAAAGGAAGCTCAATATACCAAAAGAATATGAAGGAAAGGCCATTTATATTGATTTTGAAGGTGTAATGGCATATGCACAAGTTTATCTTAATGGGATTAAACTAGGAGAACATAAAGGAGGATATACCCCTTTTACAATTGATTTATCCGATGCAGTCAAATTTGGTGAGGAGAATGTATTAACTGTTGTGGTAGACTCCACAGAAAGAGAAGATATTCCACCTTTTGGCGGAGTTATAGATTATCTTACTTTTGGAGGCATATATAGAGAAGTACATTTACGCATTACTGAAAGTACGAATATTGAAAATGTGTTTGTGAAAGCCTTTGATGTCCTTCAAAGTGAAAAAAGATTAGAAGTAGATCTTTCTCTAATCAAGAAAGGCAATAAAGATGAAGTGATTGAAGCAGTATGCATTTTAAGAGATAAGGATAAGGAAATCAGTAAGATTTCTAAAACATTCAGCGAAGATTCTGCAACCCTTTCGATGGACGGCCTTCAGGATATTCAGTTATGGGACATTGATCGTCCTTATTTATATGAATTGGAGGTAAAAATATTAAAAGGGTATAACGAATTAGATTCATATACTACGAGATTTGGTTTTAGAGAGGCAGTCTTTAAATCCGATGGCTTTTACTTAAATGGCAGAAAGATTAAGCTGATGGGACTTAACAGACATCAGTCCTATCCATATGTAGGCTATGCAATGCCAAAAAGAGCCCAGCAAAAAGATGCGGATATCTTAAAATATGAATTGGGACTTAACATTGTCCGAACTTCTCACTACCCTCAATCCAGGCACTTTTTAGACCGATGTGATGAAATAGGACTTTTAGTATTTGAAGAAATACCAGGGTGGCAGTATATAGGTGATGTGGCTTGGCAGGAGCAGGTATTAGAAGATGTTAAAGCAATGATTAGGAGGGACCATAACCATCCATCAATTATTCTGTGGGGGGTTCGCATTAATGAATCCCAGGATAATCACGACTTATATGTAAAAACCAATGAGTTGGCAAGAAAGCTAGATCCTACAAGACAAACCGGAGGGGTTCGCTTTTTAACCAACAGTGAGCTTCTGGAAGACGTATATACCATTAATGATTTTATCCATGACGGAGGATACAGAAAATACCTTGCAAAGAATGTAAAGAACTTTGAAACCTATGACCAACCTATGGGCGCTGATGGAGAAGAAGTGGCCTTAAGAGAACCCAAAATGGTAACAGGATTAGACTATTACGTTCCTTATCTGGTTACAGAATATAATGGACATATGTATCCAACAAAACGTTATGACCAGGAAGAGAGAGTTATGGAACATGCTCTGCGTCATGCAAGAGTACAGAACGCTTCCCATTTAGACGAGCATATATCCGGGGCTATAGGATGGTGTGCTTTTGATTATAATACCCACGCTGATTTCGGGTCAGGAGATAAGATCTGTTACCATGGTGTCATGGATATGTATAGACTTCCCAAGTTTGCAGCTTATGCCTATAAAAGCCAAAAAGATGCCACTAAAGAAGTGGTATTAGAGCCTGTAACCTACTGGTCCAGGGGAGAGCGCAGCATAGGAGGCGTTATTCCTCTTGTAATTTTTACAAACTGTGACTATATTGACTTTTATTATGGAGAAGAATATAGAGGAAGATTTTATCCTAATAAGGAAAAGTTTGCAGGATTAGCTCATCCCCCTGTCATTGTAGATGAACTCACAGGATATTGGGGCATGGAATGGGAAGATGCTAAGTTTATTGGATATGTTGGAGAAAAAGAAGTGATCTGTAAGAAATATTCAAGGAATCCTATCCCTGCTCAATTAGAAGTAGCAGCAGATGATTCTGTTCTTTGCGCAGGGGATATGGACGTTACAAGGGTAGTTGTAAAAGCCTTGGACCAATACGGTAATCTCATGCCGTTTATTACAGATGGGATTTATGTTGAAGTGACAGGAGAGGGAGAGCTTATTGGCCCTAAATGCCTTTCTCTTATTGGTGGAAGCATAGCTTTTTGGGTGAGAACGACAGGCCAAAAAGGAAAGATTCATGTAAAGGTATGTAACGAGCGTTTTAAAGAAAGAGAAATAGAAATATCTGTTGAATAAACAGAAAAAAGCATAAAAAAACTGACCCACCGGGTCAGTTTTTTTATGCCAAATGTTTTTTAAGAACTTCTATAGCTTTATCTTGAATCATAAGCTCTCCATGTTCAACCAGAAAACCTTCACTTAATGGAGAAGAGACATGTTTATTGCCATATTCACTTAATATTGATTCTATTTCATTGGGATTAGTATTGATGAAGTAGTTTTTATGAAGCACAAGAAAATATTTTTGAGATTCGGTGTCTTTGTACAAAGAATTTACACCGCAGTATAAAGGATATAAGCGAATGGAAACATCGACTACATCGTCTAGTTTATTAAAGGAATAAATGGTCACAGACTGAGGTTCGTTTTCTTCTTCTGCAACAGAGGACTTTTTCTTGAAAGTACGAGAATTTACTTTAGGCCTGAATGAATTTAATTTCTTGTCTATGTCATCCGGGTGGTCCACCTTAGTTACAATAATCATAATACTGTCCACAGAAAGGGGAACGGCCTCAATCATCAAAGGAACATTATCCGTATTAAATCCATATTCTTCAAAAGCGGTTTCCATCATATCTCTGAATAGTTCCTGAGCTTTTTTAGAACCATAAGCGAGTTCGCTGATTTTAATGTCTCTATGCTTAAGATCTGCTTGATTCAAAATAATTTTAATTTGAGAGTCATTGATTTTTTCTATTTTCACAAGCATCACTTCCAATCTAATATAATCATCAAAATATATATGTATAGTATATCGATGTTGGGGCAAAATGTAAAGAGGTGAATAATGTAACTTAAAATGCGAACATTTAGATGAAATGTACCGAAAATATTCGAATACATATTGATTTTGGATGCCATTTCTGTTATCCTTAGAAAGGACTGTATAAAGCAGAGAGTTTGAAGCTGCGTTTTTTTATGTTTACATAATGAAGTAAAGGATTTTAGGAAGGGGTGGTTTTATGCCAGCTAAAGTAGTCATTGGAGCTCAATGGGGTGACGAAGGTAAAGCAAAAATCATTGATATATTATCTCAACAGGCAGACATGGTGGTACGTTCTCAGGGAGGAAACAATGCAGGTCATACAGTAGCAGTCAATGGTGAAGTTTATAAATTTCACCTTGTGCCTTCAGGTATACTTTATCCGGGAACAGTTTGCATCGTAGGCAATGGAGTTGTAGTAGACCCTCAGGGGATTTTAGAAGAAATAGATATGCTGACAAGTAAAGGAGTTTCTGTTTCAAATTTAAAAATTGACTTAAGGGCACATGTAGTAATGCCTTATCATAAAGCTTTAGACGGCATTAAAGAAAAACACAGAGGGCAGGACGACATCGGTACAACCAAAAAAGGCATAGGCCCTTGCTATATGGATAAAGCTGAACGTTCAGGAATTCGTATGTGCGACTTTTTCTATCCGGAAGTTTTTGAAAAGAAAGTTCGCGAAAATGTAAGGATTAAAAATGCCATTATATCTAAAGTATATGAAAGCGACGAAGTTTTTGATGCCGATGAAATCATCAGAGAATATAAAATGTACGGCGAAAGACTAAAGCCCTTTTTAGCTGATACAACAGTGCTGATCTATGAAGCGATTAAAGCGGGCAAAAACGTACTCTTTGAAGGTGCACAGGGTACTCTTTTAGATATAGATTTAGGAACTTATCCATATGTTACATCCTCTCATCCGATTACTGGAGGAGTTTGTGTCGGAGCAGGCATAGGTCCTACAATGATTGACGAATGTATTGGCGTTATGAAGGGCTATGTTACAAGAGTCGGAAAAGGACCTTTTCCTACGGAACTTTTTGATGAAACCGGGAACAGAATCAGAGAAGTAGGTGGAGAATACGGTACGACTACAGGCAGACCAAGACGCTGTGGATGGTTTGATGCGGTGATTGGAAGATTCGCCGTAAGAACCAGCGGACTTACAGCCATTGCTTTAAATAAAATAGATGTATTATCCAATATTCCAAAGATTAAAATTTGTACTGCTTACAAAAAAGGAGACGAAATTCTAAAAGAGTTTCCGGCAAGTTTAGAAGACTTAAAACAATGTGAACCAATCTACGAAGAATTGGAAGGCTGGGGAGACATCAGCCATATAAGAAAATATGAGGATTTTCCGGAATCTGTTAAAAAATACATTGCCAGAGTCGAAGAACTTTGTGGCGCAAAGGTTACTATGGTAGGGGTAGGACCAGAAAGAGAACAAAATATATATATAGACTAATCTACACGCAGGGATAAGATTCCCTGCGTTTTTGTCATTCTAGTTCAGAATAAAATACGGTATAATATAAAAGAATATATGTTAGATGCCTATCCTTAAAAAGGAGTGATACCATGTATGATATGATTATTATCGGTGCAGGGCCAGCAGGAATGGCAGCTGCAATTTATGCCGGAAGAGCCAAGCTTAATGCCATTATGTTTGAAAAGGAATTTCCAGGGGGACAGGTTACGAAAACTTACGAAGTAGCCAATTATCCGGGTATTGCCGATGTTATAGGACCGGAGCTTGCCATCAAAATGCAGGCTCATGCAAAGGAATACGGCATAGAGCCCATTGTTGAAGAAGTTATAGAAATAGAGATAAATGATAAGATAAAAAAAGTTAGAACCAATAAGAATACATACGAAGCCAAGACTCTTTTATTAGGAATGGGAGCAACTTGGAGAGAACTGGGAGTTCCCGGAGAAAAGAAATTAAAAGCAAGGGGTGTTTCTTACTGTGCCACCTGTGACGGAGCCTTCTTTAACGGCAAAAATACGGTAGTAGTAGGAGGAGGCAATACAGGGGTAGAAGATGCGATTTTACTTGCTAAATTTTCCCCTAAGGTGTATGTCGTCCAGGACCTTCCCAATCTTACAGCCCAAAAGATTTTGCAAGACAATCTATACTCCTTAGAAAATGTTGAAGTCCTTACCAATCATCAGGTTTTGGAAATCATAGGAGAGGACAGTGTTCAGGGCATTAAAGTAAAAAATAAAGAAACCGGTGAAGAAAGGGTCTTAGATGTAGAAGGGGTATTTGTTGCCGTTGGAATGACCCCCAATTCAGAACTGGCAAAAGGGAAGGTAGAAACCAATGAGTGGGGATATATTAAGGCCAACGAAAATTGTGAGACCAATATTCCTGGAGTATACGCCATAGGAGATATAAGAGATAAAAAGCTTAGACAAATCATTACGGCAACAGCCGATGGTGCTATAGCCGTTGCTGCAGCAGAAAAATATATCATTGAAAATCCATAGAATACAATCTTAAGTATTTTTAAGAGGATATGTATCAGAGGGTAAAAAACGATGGCAATGCCTTTTTTAAATGAAATAGTTTAAAATATAAAAAGTCGAAGGCTACTGGGACAATCCAGAGAGCCTTCGATTTTTTTATACCGAATGCTCTTCCAATGTCTTCTTATAAAATATGTCGAATTCTATGATATAATAAGGAAACAGACAATAAATCATCGATTTACGTTTATTGACTTAGTATGGATTATTTTAAGGGGGTACAAAATGGCGAGAAAGAAAAGAAGAAAGCAAGGCTTAACATTTTTATTAGGAATTATAGGGATTCTTTTTATAGGATTTATGGTTAAAACATATATGCCAAACTTTAAAGTGGTTCCTGCTTATAAAATGTTTTCCGGTTTTGGACAGGAACAGGCAGGGGTTGTCCTTGGAAAAGATATTATTGTGATGGAATACGGACCTCAAGTTATTGAGGGAGAAATTTTTCTTCCCTTTGATTTTGCAAAACAGTATATAGATCCTTATTTGTTTTGGGATGAAGGAACTCAAAAATTAACGATTACAACACAGAACAAGGTCATCCGAATGCAAACCGATGATTTAACCTATTACGTTAATCAAGAGCCTTTAACGCTCAATATGCCCCTTAGAAAATTTGGAGATGTGGCGTATATTCCATTTTCATTCTTAAAGAATTTATTTAATATAGAAGCCCGTTATAATGAAGAGAATAATGTCGTGATTATGGATTACACTACAGATTCTAAGACCATTGGAGAAGTACTAAAAAAGAATATCCCTATTCGATATGAAGACAGTATTAAAAGTCCGATTTTAAAGAAATTGAGCCAAGGGGATCAGGTTAGAATTTTTGGAGAAGATGACAAGTGGCTCTTTATTAGAAGCGAAGACGGAGTTATCGGATATGTGGATAAAAAGCATATAGGAAATATTGAAGAAATTAAGGGTGAGCCTGCAAAGGAAGAAGAAACAAAGCCTTCCTGGAAACCTGTAAGCGGAAAAATTAATTTGGTATGGGATCAAGTTTTTAAGGTGGAAAGCAGCGAAGTCCCTTCAAAATTCGAACCTGTTAAGGGATTGGATGTTCTCTCCCCCAGCTGGTTTGAAATAGAAAATGAAAAAGGGGATTTAAAAAACATAGCCAGTGAAAAATATGTTAACTGGGCCCACAGCAAAGGGTATCAAGTATGGGCTATGATTACCAATCCTTTTAGTGATCCGGATTTAACCCATAAAGCATTAAAGGATACCGACAGCAGAGAAAATATTATAAAACAGCTTTTGGCATTTTCTGCATTATATGATTTAGATGGCATCAATATTGACTTTGAAAGCTTAAAGCAAGAAACAGGGGAATATTATGTACAGTTTATCAGGGAATTAACGCCCCTTTTAAAGGAGCAGGGACTGGTTGTATCCGTGGATATGTATGTTCCTTCAGGATGGACGAGACATTATAACCGTGCTGAAGTCGGAAAAGTTGTAGACTATATCATGGTAATGACTTATGATGAGCACTGGAGTTCATCCCCAGAGAGCGGTTCAGTTGCTTCCATTGGCTGGGTTGAACAGGGGATTAAAAACACCCTGGAGGAAGTACCGGCAGAAAAAGTATTGCTTGGGCTCCCATACTACACAAGATTATGGGAGGAAGAAGAAGTAAGCGGAGGGATACAAGTCTCCTCTAAGGCCTATGGAATGAGCAAGGGAGAAACTATCTTAAAAGAACAAAAGGTAGAACCTGTGTGGCTCGATGAAGCAGGACAATATTACGGAGAATTCAAAGAAGACAATAAGACTTATAAAATCTGGCTTGAAGAAGAGAAATCCATTGAAGAAAAGGTTAAATTAGTAGACAAATACAATTTGGCAGGGGTTGCAGGCTGGAAGAGAGGATTAGAAAAGAAAGAGATATGGGAGCTATTATATAAATATCTTAAGGAGTAACAGTCATATATCTTTTCATTGAGAATAAAATATATTAGCAAAGAGAAGATATATTGAGGTGAACCCATGGATTTTTGGACAAAAAGACCTAAAATTTATGTAGGAATCGGAATGCTTTTGGTGCTGCTATTGGGTTATAATATTTATTCCAATCGGACGGTAAGTACTTTTGCCTTGCCAACAGCTAAAAGGGTAATTGTCATCGATCCGGGGCATGGAGGCTTTGACCCCGGAAGAGTAGGCACTCACGGTGCCCATGAAAAAGATCTTAACCTTGCCATTGCTTTAAAACTTCAAGCTTACCTTGAGCAGAGCGGGGCTTATGTCGTTATTACCAGAAACACCGATGAAGGACTAAATGAAAAGGGAGATCCTAAACCGAAAAGATCTGACATGCGTAGAAGAAAAGAACTCATTAATCAAAGCGAAGGGGATATTTTAATCAGCATACATCAAAACAGTTTTCCAGAGTCTAAGTATAAGGGCGCCCAGGTTTTTTATCATGGGCACTCAGAGGAAGGAAAAAGACTGGCAGAATCCATACAAAAGCAGCTTAAAGAATTTGTAGACCCGACTAATAAAAGAGAAGCCAAGGCCAATACGGATTACTATGTTTTAAAAACTACCGAGATACCTGCGGTTATCGTAGAGTGCGGTTTTTTATCTAATCCGGAAGAAGAAGCAAACTTAAATAATGAAACCTATCAGGAAAAAGTAGCATGGGCGATTTATGTGGGAATTGTAGAGTATTTTAAAAATCTTTAAATTTCTTCTTTACAAAATGAGGATAATTGAATATAATATTCAAAAACAAGAAAAAATCAATGACTGGAAAGAGTACTTTCAGGATTTTATCTCAGCGAGCCGGCGGTGGTGCGAGGTCCGGTATAAAAGACTTTAAGGAATGGTTCCAGGAGATGCTAGGTGAAATGTAAAAAGTATCTGATGCCGGGTCCTCCCGTTACAGAGGTAAGATATCGAGCACAAGCTCCGTATCGGATAAAGTAAGATACTTAAATGTATTGGGTGGCTAAATATAAGACATTTTTCCCAAAGGATAAATGTCTTTTTTATTTTCCCTAATATATTTAGTATCATCAATTGAGTGGCATAGCGAAGCAGCCCTTCGTCTCAATTTTTGGGATGAAGGGTTTTTTTATTACTTATTTTTGAAATAAAAAGGAGGGACGGATGATGGAATTAAAGCTGTATTTAAAAAGTTTAGAAGGAGATACCAAAACCCCCATTACTTTATTTAGAAACTATGTAGGCAAAGAAAAAGGATTTTTGCTGGAAAGCAGAGACGAAGGCAAGGGAAGATATTCCTTTATTGCAAAAAATCCCTTTGGAGAACTACAAGGAAAAGGCAAAGAAATCATCATCAAAGAAGGGTGCAAAGTCATCAAAAAGCAAGGCAATATCATGGATGCCGTAAGAGAATATATGTCACAATTCACCATAAAAAATCATAGTTCCATCCCTTTTATAGGGGGAGGGGTGGGAACTGTAGGCTACGATATTGTAAGAGAGTTTGAAAAACTTCCGAACCCTAATAAAGACACCATTCAAGTTCCAGATGTGCATCTGATGTTTGCCAGGGAAATGATTGCCTATGACCATTATCACCAACAAATTTTTATCATGGTCTTAGAAGAAGATACCAAAGACGGCGAAAAAAGAGCAGAAAACATAATGAAACAAATGGAAGAGGCTATAAAAAAAGATGAACCCCTAGAACCAAGCGGAGAATTTAGTCCTTCCTTTAGAAACTTAACCAGCAATATGACAAAAGAGGAATACATGCAAAAAGTTGAAAAAGCTAAGGAGTATATCCGAGAAGGGGATATTTTTCAAGTGGTCCTCTCCAAAAGATGGACATTAGAAACGGATGAAGATGCGTTTAATCTTTATAGAAAACTTAGACGGGTAAATCCCTCGCCCTATCTTTTTTATTTAAACTTTGGAGACTATCAGGTAGCAGGCAGTTCTCCAGAAATGTTAGTAGAGCTTAGAAAAGATAAAGTGTATACCTGCCCCATTGCCGGCACCAGAAAACGGGGAAAAGATGAAAAAGAAGATCAGATCCTGGCAGAGGACCTTTTAAACGATGAAAAAGAGTGTGCAGAGCATGTGATGCTGGTAGATCTCGCCAGAAATGATATGGGAAGAATCGCTGAGTTTGACAGTGTAAAGGTGACAGAATTTATGAAGGTTCATTATTACTCCCATGTTATGCATCTCGTATCCTTGGTGGAAGGGATTAAGATAAAAAGAGAAGACGCCTTTTCAATCCTTCAGTCTTTTCTTCCTGCAGGAACTCTATCGGGGGCACCTAAAATTCGTGCCATGGAAATCATAGATGAACTGGAAGAAGAAAAGCGAGGAATTTATGGAGGAGCAGTTGGCTACTTTGGTTTTGACGGAGACATGGATATGTGCATTGCCATCCGCACGATGGTGATAAAAAACGGAAAAGTATATATGCAGGCAGGGGCCGGGATTGTGGCAGACTCAATTCCGGAAAAAGAAAATGAAGAATGTGAAAACAAAGTAAAAGCGCTGCTTATGGCAGTGGAATAGGAGGGTGCTATGGTTTTACTCATCGATAATTATGATTCCTTCACATACAATTTGTATCAATATATAGGGAAGTACGAAAAAAATATAAAAGTCGTACGAAATGATGAAATTTCCCTGGAAGAAATCGTAGCCCTAAACCCGGACCATATCGTTTTATCCCCGGGACCTAAGACGCCAAAGGAAGCAGGAATCTGCATAGAGGTCATTAAAAAATTTTACGATAAAATCCCAATACTCGGCATTTGCCTTGGGCATCAGTGTATCGGCGCTGCCTTTGGAGCGGACATTACCTATGCAAAGGAGCTCGTTCATGGTAAGTCCTCACAGATCATCCATAAGGGAATAGATGTATTTAGCGGCATTGAAAAACCAATGAAAGCTGCGAGATACCATTCCCTGGCTGTTCGCTTAGATACCATTCCGGATTGCTTTGAAATCGCAGCGATTACCGAAGACGAGGAAGTTATGAGTATTATTCATAAGGAATATCCTCTGGTCGGACTCCAGTTTCACCCTGAATCCATCTATACCCCTGATGGCATCAAAATCATAAAGAATTTTTTAGAAAAGGAGAGGGTCATATGATAAAAGAAGCAATCGAAACCATTATGCAAGGAAGACATTTGTCAGAAGATGAAATGATGGGTGCCATGGAATGTATTATGGACGGAGAAGCCTCTCCGGCTTTAATTGGAAGCTTTCTTACAGCCCTTAAGATGAAAGGGGAAACCCCTGATGAAATCACCGGAGGGGCTAAGGTAATGAGGAAAAAGGCAGAAAAGATCAACTTAAATGATTTATATACCTTAGATACCTGTGGAACAGGGGGGGACAGTGCAGGAACCTTTAATATCTCAACGGCAGTAGCCTTTGTGGCAGCCGCTGCAGGTATTCCTGTAGTCAAACACGGAAACCGCTCTGTATCCAGCAAAAGCGGCAGTGCCGATGTATTGGAAGCTTTGGGAGTTAACATAAACCTTCTTCCAAGACAGGTAGAGGAATGCGTTAAAGCCCAAAATATAGGGTTTCTCTTTGCACCTACCTTCCATAAGGCGATGAAGCATGCCCTGGGACCGAGAAAAGAACTGGGATTTAGAACCATCTTTAATATCTTAGGGCCCCTTACAAACCCAGCTAATGCCAAGGCTCAAGTTCTGGGAGTATTCGATGGGAATTTAACAGAACCCATAGCAAAAGTACTGCTTAATTTAGGGGTAGAACATGCAATGGTTGTACATGGTATGGATGGGTTAGATGAAATTACTACAACCCATAAAACCAAAGTAACAGAAGTTAAGAATCACGAAATTAAGACGTATTATATCTCTCCCGAAGAGTTCGGCATTGCAAGATGTCAGAAAGAAGACTTGCTAGGGGGAGATGCAGGGGAGAATGCAGAGATTATCAAGAATCTTTTCCAGGGGGAAAAGGGACCTAAAAGAGATATTCTTCTACTTAACAGCGGAGCAGCTCTTTATGTTGGAGGAAAAGCAAAATCCTTAGAAGAAGGCGTTTATATTGCAGGGGAACTCATTGATGGCGGTTATGCACAAAGGAAACTGGATCAATTCGCAGAATACACAAGGAGGATCACATGATACTGGATAACATTATCGAACAGAAGAAAGAGACCTTAAAAGAGTTAAAGAAAACCATTAGCATATCTTTTCTTGAGGATAACATAAAACATACCAAAATCCCTCCCTCTTTTTATAAAGCAATGGCTAAGCCTGGACTGTCTATTATAGGGGAGGTTAAAAAGGCTTCTCCTTCAAAAGGCATCATAAAGGAAGACTTTAACCCCATAGAAATCGCTAAGGAATATGAGAATTGTGTGGATGCGGTTTCTGTATTAACGGAAGAAAAGTTTTTTTTAGGGAGTGCTAAATTTCTGAAGGAAATTCATGAAGAAATAAGCTTACCCCTGCTTAGAAAGGACTTTATCATAGATCCCATTCAAATATATGAAGCAAGGGCATTAGGGGCTAGCTGTGTTCTTCTTATTGCAGCCATTCTAGATGACAGTCAGCTGAGAGAATTTATTAATCTGAGCCATTCCCTTTATATGGATGCCTTAATTGAAGTTCATGATCAACATGAACTGGAAAGAGTTTTAAAAACCAATGGAGAGATTATAGGCATCAACAATAGAAATCTAAAAGATTTTACGATAGATATTCAAACAACTATAAACCTTAGAAAAGAAATACCAAAGGATAAGATTGTGATTAGTGAAAGCGGTATTTTTTCTAAAGAAGAAATCTTTAAGCTCAAAAAATGCGATATTCACGGCATTCTCGTTGGAGAAAGCTTTATGAAATCAGAAAATATCAAAGAAAAAGCAGAGGAGTTTAGAAGAGCCTATGATTCCTAAGATTAAAATCTGCGGATTAAAAACCGTTGAGCAAATAGTGATGGCAAATCAATATGATATCGACTATGTAGGCTTTGTTTTTGCAAAAAGTAAAAGACAAATATCTCCCGATCAGGCAAGAGATATGAAAAGGAATTTAAGAAAAGATATTAAAGCCGTAGGGGTTTTTGTAGATACCCCCATAGAAGAGGTGAATGAAATCGTACGATACTGCAGCTTAGATATGGTTCAACTTCATGGGAATGAAAATAACGACCAGTGTGCTAAAAGCATTGTTCCCGTATGGAAGGCACTTTCAGTTAAGGATCAGGAAATACTTGAAGTCCTTCCATTCTATAAAAATGCCCAGGGCTTTGTATTTGACAGCGGCAGTGGAGGCTCGGGAAAAACTTTTTCCTGGGAACTCATTAAAGGTCTTTCTAAGGATTATTTTACGGTTTTGGCCGGGGGATTAAATGCCAAGAACATCAGCGAGGCAATCAAAATAGTATCTCCCCATGTGGTTGACGTAAGTTCTGGTGTAGAAACCAATGGTGAAAAAGATGAAGAAAAAATAAAAGAATTTATTAGAAAGGTGAAAGGTTATGAAATTAGATAGAAAGTTTGGTATTTTTGGTGGGCAATATGCGCCCGAAACCCTGATGAACCCTTTAAAGGAACTGGAAAAGGCACTGATAGAAGCCCTGCAGGACGAGAGTTTTATGGAAGAATACAGGTATTACTTAAAGCAGTATGTAGGCCGCCCCAATCCTTTATATTATGCTAAGAATCTTAGTGAGGAATTAGGAGGCGCTAAGATTTATCTTAAACGTGAAGATTTAAACCATACAGGAGCCCATAAAATCAATAATGTTATCGGTCAGATCCTGCTTGCAAAACGTATGGGTAAGACAAAGGTGATTGCAGAAACAGGAGCAGGACAGCACGGCGTAGCAACGGCAACGGGAGCAGCGCTATTTAACATGGAATGTACCGTATTTATGGGAGAAGAAGATATTAAAAGACAAAAACTTAATGTATTCAGAATGGAACTTTTAGGGGCTAAGGTGAAGAGTGTTGATAGCGGCACAAAAACCCTGAAGGATGCAACCAATGAAGCCTTAAGGGAATGGGCAAGAACCGTAGAAGATACCTTTTATGTTGTAGGTTCTGTTGTGGGCCCCCATCCGTATCCAACCATGGTTCGGGAATTTCAAAAGATTATAGGAGAAGAAACCAAAATTCAAATTAAAGAGCAGGAAGGAAGATTACCAGATACCATTATCGCCTGCATTGGAGGAGGCAGCAATGCCATGGGAGTCTTCTATCCCTTCCTGGAAGAAAAGGAAGTGGAGCTTATTGGTGTTGAGGCTGCAGGCCTTGGCATCGAAACCAAAAAACATGCAGCCGCTTTTGCAGAAGGAAAAATAGGAGTGATCCACGGCATGAAAACCTATCTACTTCAGGATGATGATGGAAATATTCTTCCAGCCCATTCTATTTCTGCCGGACTAGATTATCCGGGAACGGGCCCAGAGCACGCTTATCTTTTTGATACAGGAAGAGCCAAGTATGTATCCATAACCGATGACGAAGCTGTAGAAGCCCTTATCCGGTTGTCTAAAACAGAAGGCATTATTCCGGCGCTTGAAAGTGCCCATGCCATAGCGTATGCTATCAAATTGGCACCTAAGAAAAGTAAGGATGAAATCATCGTCATCAATTTATCGGGCAGAGGGGACAAAGACGTGCAAAGTGTCGCAAATTACCTTGAATTAAGGGGGGATCATCATGAATAGAATTCAAGAAAGATTAGAAGAATTAAGAAAGGAAAACAAAAAGGCATTAATTACTTATATGACTGCCGGAGATCCCAATATCGAGCAGACAGAAAAGCTTATCTACGCCAAGGAAAGAGGGGGCGCAGATATCATAGAAATAGGCATTCCCTTTTCTGACCCTGTAGCGGATGGACCCGTGATACAGGCGGCAGCTCAAAGAGCATTAGAAAGCGGAACTAACCTTGAAAAGGTATTTCAGTGTATCGCAAATGTCCGAAAAAACACTCAGATTCCCATAGCATTTTTGGTTTATTATAATTCCATCCTGGGCTATGGAGTGGAACGATTCATCAGGCAATGTGAGGCAGTTGGTGTAGACGGACTTATCATTCCGGATCTTCCTTTAGAAGAAAGAGATGAAATCATGCCTTACATCAAATCCTTTAATGTATGTCTTATCCCATTAGTAGCCCCCACTTCGAAAGATAGAATAAAGGACATAACACAAGAGGGGGAAGGATTTGTTTACTGCATATCCTCCATGGGCGTTACAGGTGTAAGAAAAGAATTCCATGAGAGCTTGGAAGCCTTTTTAAAGAATGTAAGAAGCGTAACCGACATTCCCATCGCCGTAGGCTTCGGAATGTCTTCCCAGGAAGACATCAAACGATTACTTCCCTATGTAGACGGTGTTATAGTAGGCTCAGCGATTGTTAAGAAAATAGAAGAAAGTCATGGGGATGAAAAAGTAATAGAAGAATTTGTACAAAGCTTAAAGGCGGCTTATTAAGCTAAAAACCAAAAATAATTTCACTTTAAAATATATAGCAGATGTATATGAAAAGTTATATAATTCAATATGTGGGGAAAGATAATAAAAGAAAAGTATATATTATATTGAATGTCTTATATATTTAGAGAATTTTTAAAAATAAGTATTGACAAATGGTACCTTAATCCTTATAATTCTTATAAATATACTGTGAATAAGAAACTCTTATCTAGAGTGGTGGAGGGACTGGCCCGATGAAACCCAGCAACCTGCAATTTGCGAGGTGCTAAATCCTGCAGTTAATGCTTTCAGACTAATATTTGAAAGCAATCGACTGAGAGATAAGGGAGAAGAATACTACTCTCCTATTATCTTAGGAGAGTTTTTTATTTTACTATGAAGTTTATCTAGTTTCCAAAGAAGCAAATTTTAATTTTACAAATGCGACGCAGTCGCTTTTGTGATTAATTTATTTTTGAGAGGAGAATGCATTATGAGTAATAAGCAATTAAGATTCGATACCATCCAAGTTCACGGAGGACAAGAAGTAGACCCCACCACAAAGTCAAGAGCTGTTCCGATTTACCAAACCACTTCCTATGTTTTTGATAATGCACAGCATGCGGAAGATTTATTTGCCCTTAGAGAATCAGGAAATATCTATACCCGTATTATGAATCCTACCACCGATGTATTTGAAAAAAGGGTGGCGCTATTAGAAGGTGGCGTAGGCGCATTAGCGGTAGCTTCCGGTTCTGCAGCAATCACTTATGCAGTTACCAATATTGTTGATGCCGGAGATGAAATCGTTGCAGCATCCACCTTATATGGCGGAACTTATAACTTATTTGCCAATACTCTTCCTCGTTTCGGCATCACAACCCATTTTGTAGATCCTGATGATCCAGAAAACTTCAGAGCGGCTATCACTGAAAAAACAAAGGCGATTTTTATAGAATCCCTTGGCAACCCAAGTATCAATATTGTGGATATTGAAGCAGTGGCAAAAATCGCCCATGAAAATAAAATTCCTCTTATTGTAGACAATACCTTTGCAACCCCTTATTTATTAAGACCTATTGAATACGGAGCGGATATTGTTGTTCACTCTGCAACAAAATTTATTGGCGGTCATGGCACATCTATCGGTGGTGTTATCGTAGATTCCGGGAACTTTGACTGGGAAGCTAGCGGCAAATTCCCAAGCTTTACGGAACCGGACAGAAGCTACCATAATATTCAGTATTCAAAAGCTTTGGGAAGACTCGCATACATAGTGAAAGCGAGAGTAACCCTTTTAAGAGATACTGGTGCAGCCCTTAGCCCATTTAACGCATTCTTATTCTTACAAGGCCTTGAAACCCTATCTTTAAGGGTAAGAGCTCATGTTTCCAATGCACAAAAAATAGCAGAATTCTTACAAAGCCATCCTGCTGTTGAGTGGGTAAATTATCCGAGCTTACCGGGCAATAAATATTATGAATTGGCTCAAAAGTATTTCCCAAAAGGAGCAGGTTCCATCTTTACCTTTGGAATCAAAGGAGGAGAAAAGAAGGCTAAAGAATTTATTGACAAACTTCAATTATTCTCCAACTTAGCCAATGTTGCAGATGCTAAATCCTTAGTAATTCATCCGGCAAGTACAACCCATCAGCAATTATCACCAGAAGAACAACTCAGTGCAGGTGTTACACCGGATATGATCAGATTATCCATAGGAATAGAAGACGTGGAAGATTTAATTGAGGATATCAAACAAGCATTGGAATAGAAATAAAACACTATTAGAGGTTGCTGTTAAACCAAAGTAAGATTTGGTTTGCAGCAGCCTTTTTTAGATAGCATCTATTTAACAAATATTTTACACATATAATTAGCACAATATATATATTGTGTTATAATTATGTTTAAGTTAGATTGACTTTGACTGCTATTGATTAATTAAAATAAAGAGAGAATCAAAAGGGGTCTTGTATATGAATAAATCAGAGTTGTTAGAGATTATTAATAACGGTGAAAATTCCTACATTGAATTTAAAGAAGAATCCATAAAACCAAAAGACCTTGCTGAAGAAATTATAGCCTTTGCCAATAGTGAAGGGGGGACCATTCTAATTGGTGTAGCTGATGATGGCACTATTAAGGGTGTAGCGGATGTCAATATAGAAGAAAAGATTATGAATATATGTAGAAATAATTGCATTCCTAATATAATACCTATTTACGAGCAGATAGATGTTGATGAATTAAAGGTAGTGGCTGTTACAATACCTAAGGGTTTAAATAAGCCATATTATACTGTAGACCATAAATATTACATAAGAGTTGGGACGACCAAAAGAATTGCTTCAAGAGAAGAACTTCTGAGATTGTTTGAGGCTAACGGAAGCATACATTATGATATTTCACCTGTACTGGGGACTAGTATTAGAGATCTAAATTTAGATATAATAAGAGATTATTTTCTAAAATATAATACTTTCGATTTATATGAGGAAGAGAAAAGTTCGATAGAAAGAATACTAGTTAATGCAGATATACTCAAAGAAGTTGATCAACAGTTAGTATGTTCGGTTGGAGGCCTTCTGATATTTGGAAAAAAACCAGAGATGATTATGCCTCAAAATGGTATAAGTTTTGCTCATTTTTGTGGAAATCAAATAACAGATGATTTAATAGACAAAAAGAATATCAATGGAAGATTGCAAGACATTGCAGAACAAATGCTTGTTGTGATCAAAAATAATATAAAAACTCCATCCCGTATTAAGGATTTAAAGAGAGACGAAAAAGAAGATTATCCAACATTGGTATTAAGAGAAGCGATAGTAAATGCTCTTGTTCATAGAAACTATAGTATAACTGGCTCAAAAATAAGGATTTTTATGTTTGATGATAGAATAGAATTTCATAGTCCGGGAAAGCTCCCTAATACAGTAACTATAGAAAAAATGAAAATAGGAGTTTCGTATGCAAGAAATCCTTTTTTAGTTAAATATATGGAAAATATGAGATATATCGATCAATTAGGTCGAGGCATTCCTATGATCATAAAAGCAATGAAAGATATTGGAGCAAGGGAACCAGATCTAAAGGAAATAGGAGAAGAATTTGTATTAACTATCTATAAAAATTAATAGATATTTTTAAATCTAATATAGTAGTAAAACGTTTTAACTATTAGGTATGAACAACTAGTATAAATTCACCAACAGGAGGAAGTATTGATGAAAGCTTTTATTTTTGATATGGATGGAGTCATTATAGATAGTCAGCCGATTCACTTTGAAGTTGATGCCCTGGTTTTAAAAGAGTTTGGAGTTGATATCGATCAAAAAGAACTGGAAAAATATGCTGGAAGAGCTAATGAGGATATCTGGACCGATCTTAAGACAAAATATAATTTGAAACAGGCGGTGCCTGAAATCATAGAATATCTCTTAAGCAAGAAGATTCAGATCTTTAAAGAATCAAAAAACGGACCAATTGAAGGGATTATAGAGTTAATTCAGAAGTTAGATGAAGCTAAAATCCCTATGGCAGTAGCCTCTTCATCCCCAAGAGCATTGATTGAAACTGTCATGGAGATGTTTAATATCAGGGATTATTTCGCTTATATCATCAGCGGAGATGAAGTCCGTAAAAGCAAACCTGAGCCGGATATTTATCTCACTGCTGCACGAAAAATGAATGTGGAGCCAAAGGACTGTGTTGTTTTGGAAGATACTAAGAACGGTGTAATGGCTGCCAAGGCTGCAGGAATGAAATGCATCGGATTTCACAATCCTAATTCAGGAGACCAGGATTTGTCCAAGGCGGATGTCATCGTTGAAAGCATCAGGGATGTTATACAAATGATTGGATAACAAACTATTGCAAAGAATATTGGATTATGATAAGATATATTCAACAGTGCAAGCGTTTGCACAAAGTGATTGAATAGGGGGTTGCTTTATGAACCAGGATAGAATTTTTGGAATCGATGAATGGAAAATTGTTGAGACAAGTCTTCACAAAGACAATATGCGACTTGCTGAGAGTATTACATCCATAGGAAACGGCCATATGGGCATGAGAGGCAATTTTGAGGAAAAGTACAGTGGAGACATGCACAGGGGTACATATATTGCAGGCGTATGGTTTCCTGATCCGACCCGTGTAGGCTGGTGGAAGAACGGCTATCCCAAATATTTTGGTAAAGTCATTAATGCAACCAATTTTATTGGTATCGATGTTCTTGTTGACAACGAAGAACTCGACCTTTATCAAACCGAAGTTGAAGACTACTATAGAGAATTGGATATGAAAAACGGTATTCTCTATAGACGATTTATTGCCAATATGGCTGGGAAGAAAACCCTATTTGAAGTTACGAGGTTTGTAAGTGTAGCCAAGAAAGAACTTTGCCTAATATCTTATGAAGCAACACCGCTTAATTACGACGGAGAAATTACATTTATCCCTTATTTAGATGGGGATGTATTCAATGAAGATTCCAATTACAATGAACAATTTTGGTTAGAAATTGATCAATCCATTAGTCCTAAAGAAGGACATTTAATCATGAAAACCAAAGAAAATCCTTTTGGCACCCCAAGATTTACAGTATGCACCAGCATGAAAGTAGAAGCTTCAGGCGACTGTGATATTGATATCATTCAAAAGGATAAGTATGTAGGGAATAAAATGATCTTTAAAGCTAAAAAAGATCAACCGATAAAACTTTATAAGTATATCTCCGTAGTTACATCAAGAGATTATGAAGAAACAGAACTTAAAGATAAATCTTTTAAAGTTTTAGATGAAGCAGTCAAGGTAGGGTTTAGCTCATTAAAAGAAGAACACTCTAAAGCATGGCTGGAAAGATGGGAAAAAGCGGATGTTGAAATTAAAGGAGATCCTGAAGCACAACAGGGTATTCGCTTTAATCTTTTCCAAATGTTCTCGACCTATTATGGAGACGATCCTAGATTAAACATAGGACCAAAGGGCTTTACTGGAGAAAAATACGGCGGTGCTACTTACTGGGATACGGAAGCCTATGCATTGCCTATGTATTTGGCGGTTGCAGATCAGGAAGTTTCAAGAAATCTTTTACTTTATAGATACAATCAGCTGGAAGGGGCATACCATAACGCAAGACAACAAGGGTTAAAAGGTGCTTTATATCCCATGGTTACCTTTACAGGGGTAGAATGTCATAATGAATGGGAAATTACCTTCGAAGAAATTCATCGTAACGGTGCCATAGCCTATGCAATTTATAATTATGTAAACTACACAGGAGATAAAGAATATCTCCCCGCTTATGGAATAGACGTTTTAGTAGGAATCTCCAGATTCTGGGCGGACAGAGTGCATTACCATAAGAAAAAAGATGTTTATATGATGCATGGAGTAACAGGTCCTAATGAATATGAGAATAATGTCAATAACAACTGGTATACCAATACCATGGCAGCATGGACCCTTTCATACACCTTAGAAGTAATAGATTACCTTAACAAGACAAACCAAAATGCCCGTTTAAATGAACTTAATGTTACAGAAGATGAAAAAGCAAAATGGAACGAAATTGTTCAAAAAATGTACTATCCATACGATGAGGAACTGGGCGTATTTGTTCAGCATGATACTTTCTTAGACAAAGAACTCATGACAGTGGATGAGTTATCTCCTGAAGACAGGCCTTTAAATAAGAATTGGTCCTGGGATAAGATTCTTCGCTCCTGCTTCATCAAACAGGCGGATGTACTGCAGGGGATATATTTCTTAAATGATCGCTTCACCTTTGAAGAAAAGAAGAGGAATTTTGAGTTTTATGAGCCAATGACAGTTCATGAATCCAGCTTGTCTTCTTGTATTCACTCCATATTGGCAGCTGAACTTAAGATGGAAGAAAAAGCTGTAGAAATGTATAAACGTACTGCAAGGCTGGATCTTGACAACTATAACCACGATACGGAAGACGGACTCCATATTACTTCTATGTCCGGAAGCTGGCTTTCTATCGTTCAAGGCTTTGCAGGGATGAGAACATTTAATGAAGAATTATCTTTTTCACCTTTTATTCCTAAGGATTGGGAAAGCTATTCCTTTAAGATCAACTATAGAGACAGACTCATTAAAGTTTTTGTGGATAAAAAAGATGTAATCATTACTTTAGAAAAAGGGGAACCTTTAAACCTTAAACTCTATGGAGAAAAAATCGAATTAAAAGACACCTGTCAACGTTCTTTATAGAACGTTCCTATAAGATAAAATATGAGGAGGGGTACTATATGTTAAAAGGAGTAATATTTGATCTGGATGGAGTAATTACCGATACCGCAGGATATCATTTTCAAGCATGGGCAGCATTAGCCAAAGAGTTAGGCATAGAAATTGATGAAGAGTTTAATGAAAAACTTAAAGGTGTTTCAAGAATGGAATCCCTTGAAGCGATTTTAAAACACGGAAATAGAGAAAATGATTTTACTAAAGAAGAAAAAGAAGCCTTAGCAACAAAGAAAAATGATCATTATAAAGAACTGATTAAAAACATTACAAAGAAAGATATTTTACCTGGAATTGAAAAACTACTTCAGGAGTTAAAGGAAAACAATATAAAAATTGCCCTGGGTTCTGCTTCAAAAAATGCTCCAGTGATTTTAAAACAATTAGAAATAGAAGAATACTTCGATTATGTGGTAGATGCAAATCAAATTAAAAACAGCAAGCCTGCACCGGATATCTTTATAGATGGCTTAAAGGGACTTGAGCTTAAACCTGAAGAAGCTGTAGGGGTTGAAGATGCAGAAGCAGGAATAGAAGCTATTCACGGAGCTGGAATGATTGCTATAGGAGTTGGAGTAAAGGGTGACGTTAATGTAAGCTCTACAGAAGAATTAACTTACGATGTTATTCTTCGTGCAAGTCAGGCATGTTAGTGGCATAACTTAGAAAAGCCATACTTATGCTGATCAGGATGGATTAATTTTATAAATAGGAAGTGGACTAATGAATGAGTGCTACTATTAAAGATGTTGCTAAAGCTGCTAATGTATCTCCTTCAACCGTGTCAAGAGTGATAGCAGATCATCCTAAAATCAGCGATGAAACTAAAAAAAGAGTTTTAGCGGCTATGAAAAAATTAAATTACCACCCTAACGCCATAGCCAGAAGCTTAGCCAATAAATCTACTAAAACCTTGGGACTTTTATTACCCAATACAGATGAAGACTTATTTAACAATCCTTTTTTTACCCAAGCGATGCGAGGAATCAGCATTTATGCACAAAAAAAAGGATACTACATTATGTATAGTTACAGTAATAATGAAGCCCAGGAAATAGAATTTATCAAAAGATATATTCACAGCAAGTGGATGGATGGGATTATTCTTCTATCGGCAAAGCAGGAGGATCAATGCATAGAATATCTAAAAAATATTCATTATCCTTTTGTTGTGGTAGGTCGGCCTAAAGATACCCATAGTGTCCTATGGGTGGATAATGACAATTTTCAAGCAATGTATAATGTAGTCACATCTTTAATTGAACGAGGATATAGAGATATTGCTTTTATAGGAGGCCCACAAAGTTTTATTGTTACCAATGACAGACTGGAAGGCTATAAAAGAGCCCTTCAGGGACGAGGAATAGAAGTTGACGAAAACTATATTCTTACCTCGGAATTCTCTGAACAAGGGGGCTATGAGGGAGCAAAAAAGATCATAGAATATAAAGTGCCGGAGGCAATTGTAACCACCGATGATTTAATTGCCTTTGGGGTACTAAAGGCTATAAAGGAAAATGATAAACAGAAAATAGCCGTTATAGGTTTTAATAATACCTTCCTTGCTCCTTACCAATCTCCAAGCCTTTCATCCGTAGATATTAATGCAGAACAAATAGGCTATCAGGCAGCGAAACTGCTCATCGATCATTTAGAAGATAAAGAAGAGGAAGAACATAATAAACCTACACATTATATCGTGGATACTAAATTTATTGAAAGAGAATCTACAAAACTATAAAAAAGTGAACTTGGTGCCTGGCACCAAGTTCACTTTTGCTTTTCTTATTGATTAATATAAAGTTTTTCATAGTATTCTTCTAACATTCTTTTTACTGAGAACTGATCTTTTGTGCTTAAGATACTGTTTCTCATCATTTCAACCCATTTATCTCTGTCTTCATAATAAGTAGGCAGAACTTCTTCTAAAAGAACCTTATAAAGTGCTTTTAAATCATGAGCGTCCAGTTCTTTTTCGTCTTCACTTTCAAAGCCGTCGCCAAACTGCCATCCGTTCACGCCGTGATTGCATGCTTCTGGCCACCATCCGTCAAGAATACTTACATTCAATACCCCGTTCATAGCAGCCTTCATGCCGGAAGTACCACTGGCTTCTTTAGGTCTTCTGGGATTATTAAGCCATATATCAGAGCCTCTGGTTAACATAGCACCGATTGTCATATCATAGTTTTCAAGGAATACTACTGCATTAGGATATTTTTTAGACATACGCACAATGTTTTCAACAATCTCTTTTCCGGTATCATCCAGAGGATGGGCTTTACCGGAGAATACAATCTGAATTTTTCCTTCTTTTAATAAAGGATCAATAATCTTTTCATCAGTAAAGATGAAATTACTTCTTTTATATGGAGCAGCCCTTCTTGAAAAACCTATAAGCAGTTTATCGGCATCTAATTTTACACCATTTCTTTCTTCTACGAAATCAATGAGTTTCTTTTTGTTATCCATATGGATTTCCCATAAATCTCCGCCATTTTCTGCACAATCAATCATTCTTTCATCAACCCATGTTGGAATATGGATGGCATTGGTGATGCCGATGATTTCAGAACGATTGTCGATATGGGCCCACATCTTGTTGGCGGTTACTCTGTGAAGATCTGCAACAGCATTGGATTTTCTGGATAATCTTAATGCACCCACGGTCATGTTAAATGGAGAACCGCCAAGGGACACCAATTGCTCTAAGGTTAAGCCGTTATTGGCACCCATGTACATCATTCGATCTAAGTAATGGGACTCATTTCCTTGAATGATAGGGGTATGGGTTGTAAATACAATTTCTTCCCTTGATGCTTCTACAGCTTTTTCAAAAGACATTCCCTGATCCATCTTTTCCTTGATAAGCTCAAAGCCAGCAAAAAGAGCATGCCCTTCATTAAAATGATACACATCAACATCAATGCCTAAAGCTCTTAAAGCCCTTACGCCACCGATTCCTAAAACCATTTCCTGTGCAATGCGCTCTTCTCCAAACCATCCATACAATTGACCGGTAATCCATGCATCTTCATTTTCAGGAAGGTCTGCATCCAATAAATAGATTGGCGCATTACCGAATTCTGTTACTTCCCAAACCTTACAAACAACGTCTCTTTGACGAATTTTTACAGTAACCTTAACGCCTGTATCCTTTAAGAAATCATATTTATAGTTATGATATGTATCATAAGGGCGGCCATCCTCATCTATTTTTTGATCGGAGTATCCTTGTTTCCATTTGATCCCTATACCTACAATGGGAAAATCATAATCTTTGGCACCTTTTAAGTAGTCCCCAGCTAATATTCCAAGTCCTCCCGCATAGGTTCTTAGAGATGTATCAAGCCCATATTCCATACAGAAATAAGCAACCTTGGGTAAATTCTTCTTAACCATATAGCCCCTCCTAAAACTTATTATTTTTTTAATAGGTTATTACAACATTAATTGTATTATACAAAAAAATTGTGTATAGTGCAATCGATTGCATTAATATTAACCTAAATATTTTTGCTATTAAGATATTGCTTTTTTAATTGCAAACCCAAATAGAATATGAAATAATAAAAAAGATATTGTGATAAACGGGAGGATATGAAATGTTTCTACCAGATGGATATGGAAGTTTGGAAATAATCTGCGGACCTATGTTTTCAGGGAAATCAGAAGAGCTCATTAGACGCATTAAACGGGCAAAGATTGCAAGGCAAAATGTAGTTGTATTTAAGCCCAGTATAGATGATAGATATGAAGCAGAAGGTATTTGCTCTCATGATGGGAATAGTATTAAAGCCATCAATATATCAAATTCTGAAGAAATTTTAAATTACATAAATAAAGATACGGATGTCATAGGGATTGATGAGGTACAATTTTTAGAAGGAGATACCTTATCCATATGCAGGGGATTAGTGGCAGAAGGAAAGAGAGTCATTTGTGCAGGCCTTGATATGGATTTTAGAGGAGAACCATTTGGGTGTGTACCCAATCTTTTAGCGGTTGCCGATTCCATCACAAAATTAACAGCTGTGTGTATGACTTGTGGAAAACCTGCTATATTTACTCAGCGTCTTGTGGATGGAAATCCGGCAAGATATGACGACCCCTTAATCTTAATTGGTGCCAAAGAATCCTACGAAGCCAGATGCAGAAAATGCCATGAAATCGATAAATAATTTTTTGAAAGTATTTAACCGACATGAAAGTCTTACTTAGAGAATATATTTTCTAAGTAAGGCTTTTTATTTTTAAATTGATCAATGAATTGGACAAGCCATATGGAGGGTTCATGTAAAAGTATAAGATTGCCACATTAATGTGGAAGGAAAAAGGAACTTTGTGCTCTATGTAATAAATGGATATCATGCTATAATTTAATTAAACTGTAGCTGGATAAATAAGCAAAATGCACAAAATATTTCTGGGATAATGTCTTTAGGAAAATTCTTTTAAGAAAAAGGATGGAAAGCGGTTCGGATAGAGGTGTTCTTATGCAGCAGTACCTAAGTGATCGATGTAAGGAATTGGTTCATCTTTTACTTCAACATGAAGAAGCCATTACAATAAAAAGCTTAGCTCAAGAGCTTCACGTTTCTCCTCGAACCATACGCAACGATTTAGAGAAAATAGAGGATTATTTTAGACAAGCGTACCAAGGAGAAATTATTTTAGATAAAAAGGCCGGAGTAGGCGTAAAGCTTTTGGGGACTAAAGAAAGAAAAAGCTTTTTAGAAAGGGAGCTTCAAGGTATAGAAGAGGCCATAAAACCATTTTCACCGGAAAGCAGAAAGTGGTTTATTCTTCGTATGCTCGTTCGTTCTAATGAAGAATTAACCATGCAATTTTTAGCAGACCAATTATATGTCAGCAAGACGACAATTTCGAAAGATTTAGCCCTGGTAGAAGAATGGCTTGAAAAGTTTAATTTAAAGTTAATCAGAAGACAGAATAAAGGCATTCAGATTACGGGTTTGGAAGAGGATTGGCGAAAAGCTGTTATCGAATTGCTTTACATATATGAAAAGGATCTTCAACTCAAAGATAGGGTGTGGGCAGACAGCATACTGCCCCATGAAAGCCGATTAGATTTAGAAAATTATTTAAAACTAAAAAAAATGTTTCCTTATGTGGAAGTACAAAAGATAGAATCCATTATTGCTGATGCGGAAAATCTCTTTGATTTCTTTTTGCCTAAAGAGGCTTACGTTGGACTTTTAATGCATCTTGCAATCAGTATTGACCGGCTTAGGAAGAAAAAAGGCATAAAGATGGATCAGGAACAGCTTCAAGCTGTAACAGAACAAATAGAAATAGCCATTGCAAGATATATAGGAGAACACATACAAATGGCATTTGACGTGGATATGACGGAATCAGAAATTGGCTTTATATGTCTTCATATCCTCGGTGCAAAGCTGGATAAAACAGTCCGAATTTATCAATCAAAAGATGTCCTGGATAATATTAAACCAGAAATTATTTTGTTAGCAAAAAAGATTATTTCTTTCATGGAAAAGGTTCTTAATGTTGATTTTCACGACGATCATACATTATTATCAGGGCTTGTTCTGCATCTTAAGCCTTCCATTAATCGGATGAAGTATGGATTGCCCATTAAAAATCCTTTGCTGGATCAAATTAAAACCAGATACCCCCATATCTATGGGGCAGTCTGGGGGACCAGCATACTCTTTGAAAAATACTTTAATGTTAAAGTGAATGAGGATGAAATAGGGTATATCGTTATTCATTTAGGGGCTGCATTACAAAGGCTGACGCGAAAGATAAAAGCGATTATTGTATGCAGCAGCGGCATGGGGACGGCCCTTCATGCATCTGCTCAGATTCAAAAAGAAATTCCGGAAATTGAAGTGGTAGATATTACGTTTCCTTACGACTTGATAGAAAAGAATTTTTTAGACTGCGATATGATCATTTCAACAATTCATCTTCAACAGGCATCAAAGCCGGTGATTAAGATTAACCCTCTGGTTGGTGAAGAAGATATTAAAAAAATCAAACAGTATATTCGTACAAGACAAAAAACAGATTTATCTTCAAATCCAGAAGAAAAACTAGAAAATTTAATTCATCAGTCCCACATTTTAACCCATCTGGAGCGGACATCAAAAGAACAAATCATTAAAGCCCTGGGTCAAGTTTTATTTCAAGAAGGATATGTAGAGCAAGAATTTATCCCTAAAGTGCTTGAAAGGGAGAAAAAGATTTGCTCCGTAGGAGTAAAAAATATCGTTATCGTCCAGGGAGGATACTCCTTTGTAGTAAAACCGACTATCAGTGTTGCTACACTTAAAGAACCAATGGATTGGTCGGGCAAAAAAGTGGATACGGTCTTTCTGCTTGCTCTGAATTATCAAAGTGAGCAGTATAATGAGAAGTTCTTTCGTTTCTTATACAGAGTATTAGAGAATGAAAAATTAATAGAAGAAATTCGTCAATAAGAAGGGGATTAAGTCGATATAGATATTCATTCTAAAGGGGGCAAATGTTAGAACTATTTTAGGTTCTTAACATAAAAAAATAAGAATTTTGGGGAGGGTTTTACATGAAAAAATTAATTAACAAGCCGGAAAATGTTGAAAAAGAGATGCTTCAAGGGATTGTAAAGGCTCATGGAGAGTATGTGAAAAAGTTGCCTGATTTTAATGTATTGGTTCGTGCGAACAAAAAGGAAAATAAGGTAGCACTTGTTAGTGGTGGTGGAAGCGGCCATGAACCTGCCCATGGAGGATTTGTGGGAGAAGGAATGCTTGATGGAGCAGTTGCAGGGGCTGTATTTACTTCACCGACACCAGACCAAGTCTTTGAGGCAATCAAAGCGGTTGATGGGGGACAGGGAGTTTTACTCATTATCAAAAACTATACCGGGGACGTAATGAACTTTGAAATGGCTGCCGAGATGGCAGAAATGGAAGGTATTAAAGTAGAAAAAGTCGTTGTTAATGATGATGTGGCGGTAGAAGGAAGCTTGTATACCACTGGCCGACGAGGTGTGGCAGGAACGGTATTTGTTCATAAAATAGCAGGGGCATTGGCAGAGAAAGGTGCATCATTAGAAGAAGTAAAAACCGTTGCTGAAAAAGTTATTGCTAATGTAAGAACCATGGGAATGGCACTTACGCCGTGTACCGTACCGGCTGCAGGAAAACCGGGCTTTGAACTTTCGGAACAAGAGATGGAAATGGGTATTGGAATTCACGGAGAACCGGGAACCCATAGACAGGCAATAGCATTAGCAGACGAAATCGTAGATCATATGATGGGCAAAATCCTTGGAGATATGGATTTAAAAGCCAATGATGAAGTAGCTGTAATGATCAACGGCTTTGGCGGTACACCGCTTATGGAATTATACATTGTTAATAATCATGTGAACGATGTATTAACGGAAAAAGGAATAAAGATTCATAAGACCTTTGTAGGTAATTATATGACCTCCATTGAAATGGCAGGCTGCTCTGTAACGGTATTAAAATTAGACGACGAAACGAAAGAACTTCTTGACGCAAGGGCAAATACCATTGCATTTAGAGTATAACAAAGAAAGGAAGTCTTTATGATAAATAATGAAAAAGTGGTATTAATCATTCAGAAGATTGCCGAGAAAATCCATGAAAATAGACAATTCTTGACGGATTTGGATGCAGCGATCGGTGATGGCGATCATGGGATTAACTTAGATAGGGGATTTCAAGCAGTTGTAGAAAAACTTCCTACGGTAAAAGATAAAGATATCGGTACTATTTTGAAGACAGTGGGAATGACGCTGGTATCCACTGTAGGAGGGGCCTCAGGACCTTTATATGGTACCGCTTTTATGAAAGCCGGGGCAGCGATGAATGGCAAGATGGAATTGGAAACATCGGATCTCCTTACAATTATTGACGAAGCCGCAAAAGGTATTAAAATGCGGGGCAAGGCAGAACGGGGAGAAAAGACCATGTTAGATGCTATTGAACCTGCCTATGAAGTGTTGCGTAGAGAATTAGAAAAAGGAAGTACACTAAAAGATGCCTTAGATGAGGCTGAAAATGCAGCAAAAGAAGGAGTAGAATACACAAAGACCATTATTGCTACAAAGGGAAGAGCAAGCTACCTTGGAGAAAGAAGCATAGGACATCAAGATCCGGGGGCCACTTCTTCTATGATGATATTTACCGTATTAAAAGAAAGTTGTGAAGACTAGAGGTGACTTCAGATGGTAGGGATTGTAATAGTTTCTCATAGTGAAAAGGTAGCGGAAGGAGCTAAAGAGTTAGCTCTGCAGATGGCTAAAGGAGCGCCCATCGCAGCAGCCGGCGGGATGGCTGACGGAGGTATTGGAACAGATGTAGAAAAAATCGTCAATGCTATTTTGTCGGTACAATCAGAGGATGGTGTCGTGATTTTAGTAGATCTTGGCAGTGCCATTATGAGTTCGGAAATGGCAATTGAAATGACAGGAGGGAATGTACGAATTGTTGATGGCCCAATCGTTGAAGGAGCAATTGTTGGAGCAGTAGAATCCGTTATTGGGTCCGATATAGAAACTGTTTCCAATGCAATCAATGGGGCTAAAATGACCAGTAAGCTTCTTAGGTAGACCAAAGCGGTAGTGTAAAGTAGCTTATGAAAAAGTGAGATATAAAAAAATCACTTCATCTGGAAGTTTTAAAAGCTCAAGTTGTAGTTGATGGTTAGCTTCCGCCAC
>JGI24712J26585_10000116_pt1 | contig 62651 bp, 66 predicted proteins | sample BioPla3DNA2_FD_26585 | JGI IMG/M metagenome (IMG submission 26585) | reverse complement strand
TGATTCCCACAGTTGATTTTGCCCATTTGCATGCAAGGGGTCAGGGAAGACTTAATTCTCCAGCTGATTTTGAAGAAGTGCTAAATATTATAAAAAACTCTCTAGGGGAAGAAAGATTTAAAAATCTCCACTGTCATTTTAGCAGGGTAGAGTTTACTAAAGGTGGGGAGAAAAAACACTGGACTATGAAGGACACAGAGTATGGACCGGAGTTTTCACATTTTGCCGAAATTATTATAAAAAAGAATATGCAGCCGGTGATAATATGTGAGTCAAGGGGAATGATGGCTGAAGATGCCTTAGAAATGAAAAATATATACCAAAACTTAAAGGGAGGGATTTAAAATGAAAAAGGGGATGAAAAAAGTTCTTATTATAAATGGTCCCAATTTAAACTTATTAGGTACTAGGGAAAAGGATGTATATGGAACGGAAACTCTTGAACAGATAGCCCAAAAAACAAATGCAGAAGCTTTAAAACACAATATAAATTTAAGTTTTATTCAAACAAATCATGAAGGGGAAATAATTGATCAAATACATGAGGCAAAAGGAAATACTGATGTTATAATAATAAATCCAGGAGCCTATACCCATTACAGCATAGCAATAAGAGATGCTATAAAAGCTGTTGAGATACCTACTATAGAAATTCATTTATCCAATATATATGATAGAGAGGAATTTAGAAGTAAATCTGTAATTGCTCCTGTTTGTGTTGGACAAATAAGCGGTTTTGGAAGTAATAGCTATATACTGGCAATAAATGCGGCAGTTTTGATTTAGAGTCAAAATTTAACATCAAGGAGAATAAAGATGCTAAAAGAAAGATTGGAAAAATTGAGACTAAAAATAAAAGAAGCAGATTTAGATGCAATTTTAATAATAAAAAGAGAAAATTATATGTATATTTCAGGTTTTACTGGGACATATGCATATCTTTTAATTACGCAGAATGCTGCTGTTTTGCTCACTGATTTTAGATATACCAAACAGGCAAAAGATGAGGCGAAATTATTTGAAGTAATAGAATATGAAGGCAGGCTTTTAGATGCCTTAAATAATGTTATTGCCTCTAATGATATTAAAAAGCTTGGATTTGAGGAAAATGTTGTTACATATAAAACCTATATAGAAATGAAAAAAAAATTAAAAGTAGAAAAATTAGAGCCTGTTGATGGCATGGTAGAAGATATAAGGCTTATAAAAGATGCTAAAGAAATAGAAATTATAAAAAAGGCAGTGGAAATTGCAGATGATGCTTTTTTACACATATTAAACTACATAAAGCCTGGAGTCAGCGAGTATGAAATAGCCTTAGAGTTAGAGCACCATATGAAAAAGAAGGGAGCTAAAGGCACATCCTTTGAAACCATTGTAGCATCTGGTTATCGTTCTGTTCTACCCCATGGTACAGCTAGCAATAAAAAAATTGAAAACAATGAAGTGGTAACACTGGACTTTGGAGCTATATATGAAAACTACTGTTCTGACATGACCAGGACTGTATTTGTTGGAAAACCTAAAGAAGAGCTATATAAAATATACAATATTGTATTAAAAGCTCAAAAATCCTCTGTAGAGAGTGCTAAAAAAGGTCTTACAGGAAAAGAAATTGACTTAGTAGCAAGAAATATTATTGATGAAAATGGATATGGAAAGTGTTTTGGGCATGGTTTAGGACACGGGGTAGGTCTTGAAGTTCATGAAAAGCCCAGTTTATCTAAAAGAGGAGATATAATAATGGAAAATGGCATGGTGGTTACCATTGAACCTGGGATTTATGTAGAGAATTTAGGTGGGGTAAGAATAGAGGATATGGTGGTTATAAATGATGATACTCCTATGGTTTTGACCAAGTCATCTAAAGAATTAATAGTGTTATAGAATTTTAGGTTTATAAATTATATGAAAATTTTTCTTGAATTATAGTTGATTTTAATTTAATATTAACTTATGAATATTAAAATGTATGTAAACATCTTTAATTGATGTAAGACAATAGAAGATGATAAGATGAAAATTTTGGAGGGATAAAAAATGATTTCAGCCGGTGATTTTAGAAACGGAGTAACTTTTGAGATGGATGGAAGTATATTTCAGGTAATTGAGTTTTTGCATGTTAAACCTGGTAAAGGTGCTGCTTTTGTGAGAACTAAATTAAAAAATATTGTTACAGGGGCTACAATTGAAAAAACTTTTAATCCAACAGATAAAATGCCTAAAGCTCATATTGAAAGAAAGGATATGCAGTATTTATATAATGATGGAAGCCTTTACTATTTTATGGACTTGGAAAATTATGAACAAATACCACTTGGAAATGATATAATAGGTGATTCATTTAAATTCATAAAAGAAAATGAAATTGTAAAACTTCTGTCTCATAAAGGTAATGTATTTGGGGTAGAGCCCCCTAACTTTGTTGAGCTTGAGGTTATAGAAACTGAACCAGGTTTTAAAGGTGATACAGCAACAGGTGCAACTAAACCTGCAACTGTTGAAACAGGAGCAACAATAAAGGTGCCTTTATTTGTTGATAAAGGAGACGTTATTAGAATTGACACAAGAAGTGGAGAGTATATGGAAAGAGTATAATGGTTATACTATATTATATTTGTTTTTGAAATAGGAGGTATTTTATGGGATACGTAAAAGAGAGAGTGGCTTATCTTAAGGGGCTTTTTGCAGGTATGAATATTGATGAATCAACAAATGAAGGCAAGCTTTTTAAAGAAATAATTGAAGTTTTAGGCGATATTGCTGATTCAGTGTCTGATATAGAAGAAGTCCAGGAGCATTTAGAAGAGCAGGTTGATACCATTGATGAAGACCTTGGGGAAGTAGAAAGATTATTGTATGATGATTGCGACTGTGGCTATGAAGATGATGAATTAATTGCAGAAATTCAGTGTCCTCACTGTCATGAAATTGTTGAATTAACAGAAGATATGTTGGATACTGAAGAGGACTCTTTTAAATGCACTGCCTGCGGAAAAGACATAATTGTTGAATGGGATTGTGACTGTGATGAGTGCAGTGATGAATGTGATGAAATATAATTTATTTTTATAAAATTAAATTGTAATTTTCATAAAAAAGTAGTGTGTGTATCTTTTGATGCATATGCTGCTTTTTTTTATGCATTTTTATTTTAGTCATAAATTTGGACAAAGAGAATAAATATTAAATAAGTGACAAGTCTTAAAAAGGGAGGTTAAAAAAATGATTACCAAAGACAAGCAGGTTGTTAAAATGGTTGAGATACGTTCTTTTGAAAGGGATATTTTAAAATTTTTATGTGGTGAATTAAAAGAAGTTTTAATAAAAGTAAATCCTTTTGAACTTGTTAACTTAGAAGAAATAAGAATACGAGCTGGAAAGCCGGTTATGCTTCAAAATAGAAAGGGAAGCTTTTTTTTAAACTGTGAGGGGAAACTGACAAATAACAAGTTTAATCTTTTTTACATGGATCAAGAACAAATTTTAAAGACTTTAACTCTTATAAGTGAAAATTCTATTTATGCATTTTTAGATGAAATTAAAAATGGTTTTTTAACTTTAAAAGGAGGACACAGGGTTGGAATAGCGGGAAGAGTTGTTTTAGANGGAGGGAGTATAAAAAATATAAAGGATATATCCAGCCTTAATATAAGAATTTCTAAAGAAGTTACAGACTGTTCTTTAAAAATAATGAAATACATAATAAATGACAATAANGGGGTATATAACACCCTCATTATCTCACCTCCAGGATGTGGGAAAACAACCATGCTTCGGGATATAACAAGAAATTTAAGTGATGGGATAGAAAAAATAGCATTTAAAGGTGTAAAAGTAGGGCTAATTGATGAACGCTCTGAAATAGCTGCCTGCTATAAAGGAGTTCCACAAAAAAGAGTAGGGGTGCAGACTGATGTTTTAGATGCATGCCCTAAGCAATTAGGAATGACAATAATGTTAAGGTCCATGTCCCCGGATGTTATTGTCACGGATGAAATAGGCGGAAGTGGGGATAAACAATCAATAATGCAGGTGTTAAATGCAGGGATAAAAATTATATCCACTGCACATGGATATAACATTTCTCAGCTTAAGACAAGAAAAGAAGTTTTAAGCCTTATTGAAGAAAAGATTTTTGAAAGATTTATAGTGTTAAGTGCTGCAGAGGGTCCAGGTACCGTAGAAGAAATAATTGACGGTAAAACCATGGAGGTAATTTTTAGGAGGGATAAAAATGGCAGTTAAGCTTTTTGGATGTTTTATTGTATTTATTTCAAGCAGTTTATTAGGATATATATATTCAAAAAAATGCTCTAAAAGACCTAATGAGCTGAGAGATTTACAGGGGATGCTTCAAATATTTGAAAATGAAATTAGTTTTTTGTCAAATAAGCTGACAGATGCTTTTTATAAAATATATAAGCAAAATGAAAGTCCTGTTTCAAACTTTTTTAAATCCACTGCAGAAATTTTGCAAAAAAGACCTGAAATTAGTGCCTCTGAGGCTTGGAAAGATGCAGTTAAATTAAATATAGATGCTACTTCCTTTGATAAAGAAGATGAAAAAGTTATAATTTCCTTTGGAAAGATGCTTGGAAGCTCTGATTTAGAAGGACAGATAAAAAATATCAGATTAACTTTAAACCAGTTAAAATTACAAGAACAAAAGGCAGAAGAATTTAGAAAAAAAAATGAGGCGATGTACAGGAACTTAGGGATACTAGGGGGATTGGCAATAATAATTATACTATTTTAAGTTATTTTAGAATATTTTTATAGCCAATATGAATATACTTGTACAAATGGTGATTTATAAAAACACATAAGGAGAAAGAACAATATATGGATATAGATTTAATTTTCAGGATAGCTGCAATAGGAATTTTAGTTTCTGTTTTAAATGCAGTATTAACCAAATCAGGTCGTGAGGAACAGGCTATGATGACTACATTAGCAGGACTTATAGTGGTGCTTATGATGATTGTTAAGGAAATTGCAAATTTATTTGAAACTGTAAAAACCATATTTCAGTTTTAAAGAAAGTGGAATTTACAGATGGAAATATTTCAAATAGTTATATTAGCTGTGATATCAACCTTAATAATCATCGTTTTAAAAGTTCAAAGACCTGAAACTGCACTTATGATAAGTATTGTTACAGGAGTAATTATATTTTTTGTGGTTTTAGGAAAAACATCTGCCATAATTGAGCTGCTTAAAGGATATGCAGAAAAAGCAAATATAGATATAGTGTATTTTTCTACATTGCTAAAAATAATTGGGATTGCTTATATTGCAGAATTTGGTTCGGAAATTTGCAAAGACGCTGGTGAAAGTGCCATTGCATCAAAAGTTGAGCTTGCAGGAAAGGTTATTATTATAATTTTAGCTGTGCCAATAGTCACATCTTTGCTGGATTTGGTAATAAACATTATGCCTTAAGTAAAAAAAGAATTATACATTTTAATATAAAACAAAATAATATTACAAATGGGGAAAAATGTATATGAAAAACAAAAGATATTTAAAACTAATAAAAAAAATAATTTGTATAAGTGTTAGCTTATGTTGTATAAATTTCTGCAATATAAAAGCAGAAGAGGAGAAAATAACAGAAAGGATAATTGAAAGTCAGACTAAAACAGAAGAAATTACTAAGATTAAAGAAAATCTTAAACGGTATGCTGATGAAAATATTGATGAAATTATACCTGGATATGACCCGGAAAGTATAATTTCTGATGTGGCAAAAGGAAATTTTAAGTTTAATTTTATGGGAATTATAAATGNCATACTAAAATTTCTTTTTAAAGAAATATATTTAAACATATACATACTGGCAAGATTAATTGTTTTGGTGATTTTGTGTGCAATATTAAAAAATCTGCAGACCTCATTTTTAAATAAAGGCACAGGGGAGTTGGCTTTTTATACATGCTATATAGTTTTAATATCAATACTTTTGGTAAGTTTTAATACAGCTGTACAGGCAGGAGTGGAAATAATAAATGCAATGGTGAACTTTATGCATATGTCCTTGCCTGTTTTAGTTGCATTACTTGTAGCCTCTGGAAATGTTACCACAGGAGCCGGGATGCAGCCAACGCTTATGCTGATGGTACAAGTTTTTGCAGCTATAATAAAAAATATTTTAATTCCAATTGTAATATTATCCACCATTGTATCGGTAATTGACAACATATCTGAAAAGATACAAATATCAAGGCTAGCTGGTTTTTTAAAAAATTTAATTGGATGGTCATTAGGACTTATATTGACTCTTTTTATTGCAATAGTCACCCTTCAAGGGGCAATTGGGGCAGTGGTGGATGGGGTTACCAGTAAAACTGCCAAATTTGCAATAGGTGTTTTTATTCCGGTGGCAGGAAAGTATTTAGCAGATGCTGCAGATGCGGTGATAGGATGCACATTGCTTATAAAAAATGCTGTTGGGGTATCCATGGTTATAGGCATTGCTGTTATTTGTATTTTGCCAATATTAAAAATACTTGCAGTTATAACTTTGTATAAGCTGGCAGTGATTTTATTAGAACCAGTGGCTGACGGACGTATTATAAAGAGCATAAACGCTGTCTCTGACTCAATGTCTGTAATTTTAGGGATTATGGCATCAGTTGCATTTATGTTTTTAATTACAATAACAGCACTTGTTGCAGCTGCAAATGTAAGTGCAATGATAAGATAAAATTAAAATGTACGGAGGATAAAAATGGTTTTTTTGAATAAATGGATTTTAAATATTGTTACTTTGTCTATTTTTATAATACTTATTGAAGTACTTATTCCATCAGGGAAGGTAAGGAAGGTGGTAAATTTAGTTACAGGTTTTATACTGGTAATTGCACTTATTAATCCTATATTAAGTCTTTTAAAAATGGAAATAGACATAGAAGACTACCAAATTGAATCTGATAACTTTATAAAGTCTAAAGAAATATCTATAAACAGCGATGTTTTAAAGGAAAATCAAATAAAGGTAATGACAGAGGTATATAGGGAAAAAATTATAGCTGAGTTTGAATCCCTGGCAAAAGAAATTGACAAAGTAAAGGAAGCTAAAGCAGATGTTATAATCAATGAAGATTATAACAGTGAGAGCTTTGGAGAAGTGGAAAGAGTATATTTACATTTGGCTGTTGATGAGAAAAAAAGCACCATTAAACCTATTTTAAGCGTTAAGAAAATAGAAATTGGAAAAGACAAAAAATTAGAAAATGAAGAGGTTGCCTATGATAAAGGAGATACAGAAATTGAAAAACAACTAAAAGAAAAAATCCATGAACTTTTTAAAATACAAAAAGAAAATATTATAATTTCTTTTTTAGAATAACGGGAGGTTNAAAAGATGGATAAAATACGAAAAACTATCAANAAATTTATAAGTATATTTAATAAAGATCATAAGAGACTTGGAGAAAATCTGGTAATAATGATGATTATTGGGATCATAATTATTATAGCAGGGGGAAGTTTATTTGGAGGAGACGAAAAAAAAGAAACTGAAATAGAAAAAACTGAACCGGAAAAACTAGAAACTTTTGGGGAAACTGGGAAGTTAGAGGAAAAGACAGAGTTAGAATTAAAGGTGGAAAAAATACTGTCACAGATAAATGGTGCAGGAGAAGTAAAGGTGCTTATTACCTATGAATCCGGGACTGAAATTGTGCCATTTACAAATATAAAAAAAAGTGATGATGTTACTGATGAAAGAGATAGTGCAGGGGGAACTAGAAGGTCAAATCAAACAAGTTATGAAAGTAGCATTGTATATGAGGAAGGAGGAAGTGGTGTAAAAAAACCCATTATAGTTAAAGAAGTGTATCCTAAAGTAAAAGGAGTTGTTGTTGTTGCAGATGGTGGCGGGGATTTAACTGTGAGAGAAAATCTTCTTAGGGCAGTAGAAGTTCTGTTAGATGTTCCTGTTCATAAGATACAGGTTTATGAGGGAAAAAAATAATTTAAGCTATTCCAAAAAAAAAGATATAAATTGGACGGAAATATAATATATATGATAGTAAAAATCAATGTACAATCCAATTTTGAAGGGAGGGGTTTAAAATAAAATAATGCGGGGAAAGTTAATTTTAATATATAAAACTAATATGTTTAAAGGGGGAACATTAATGATGGTATTAAAAAGAAAACAAGTGGTGGTATTGTCTTTGATTTTAATGATAATAGTAGCTGGAGTTTTGCAGTATAGTTACAATAAAAGCAGTACATCTGTTAATGAGTGGGATGATATTTCAGTTGATAATTCTTATGAAGATATAGCAATTGAAGAAACAGAAGAGGATGATGTCCGTCTTGGAGAAGCTGTATATGTGGATAGGGAGTTAATGGATGAGGATACTTTTGTTAAAAAAGATGACGAAGAGGAAGATGAAGGAAGTGAAAAGGCTCTAGAGGCTTCCCAAGAAGCCAATGATTTTTTTGCCCAGGCGAAGATAAACAGGGAAGTAAACAGAAGCAGGGATCAGGATGTGCTAAAAGAAATTACTCAGGATACTGCATCTAGTGAAGACCTTAAGAAAAGTGCACAGGAATTGATGATGCAGATAATAGAAAATTCAGAAAAGGAAATGAGAATTGAAACTTTAATTAAAGAAAAGGGTTTTAAGGATGTTGTTGTTTTGTTTGGCAGCGATGGCAGTGTTGATGTAGTGGTTAAAACTCCAAGTCTTACTTCAGTTCAAGTTGCCCAAATAGCAGACATAACGTCAAGACATGCTGATGTAGATATAAAAGATATTTATGTGCGGCAAAAGTTTTAAAAATAGATTTAAAAGAGTATATTTTATTTAATTATTTCCTTATTATATTGATATCACAATTTTGAAATGATATAATTATTTATTATACTTCAAGAGTTGCTGCAAACATTCCCTTTTTTAAATATCTATAGCTTTTAGCTTTTGGATACTTAAAAAAGGGAGTATTTAAACTCTTGATTCCTGTTGGTATAAAGGAGGTTTTTAGTATGGGAGAAACTGAACAAAACAGTATACAAAGTAAACTAAGTGATGTAGGGGAAGTGAAAATTTCTGAAGAGGTAGTTGCAATCATTGCAGGCATTGCTGCTATGGATGTTCCTGGAGTTGCAGGCATGAGTGGCGGGATTGCAGGTGGAATTGCAGAAATGTTGGGGAGGAAAAATTTGTCTAAAGGTGTAAAGGTAGAAGTAGGAGACAGAGAAGCTGCTATTGACCTTTATATTATTGTTGAATACGGCTGCAGGATACCAGATGTTTCATGGGATATTCAAGAAAGAGTAAAAGAAGCTGTTGAAACAATGACAGGACTTGATGTTGTAGAAGTGAATATTCATATACAAGGTGTGAATATAGAAAAGGATTACAAAAAAGAGTTAGCAGAAGAAGTTGCAAGGGTAAAATAATAAAATAACAGGTATGTTTAAAATATTTATTGGAAAAAATAAAATAATAACCCCTGTAGGGTTTATTTTTTTAAAAAAATAAAATATAATGTAAGTGAGTATTGGAAAACATAAGATAAAAAAAGGGGTGGTAGTAGGCCTATGAATATTTTTTTCAGAATTTTGCTTGCTTTTTATGCTTTTTGTCTTACAGTTATCTCTCTTGTTTTAATGATTGTCACTCTAAACAAAGAAATGTTTGTAAACATAACAAGCTTTTTAGAAAGAAATATTTTAAGCAATAAAGCATCGGTTATTTTGCTTTTTATTGTGGAACTAGTGTTTTTTGGTCTGAGTTTAATGTTTTTACTTTCAGGAGTGAGAAGCGAGAGAAACAAAAAATCCATAAGCAGGTTTAATAAAATTGGAGAGATAAAAATATCACTAAACACCTTAGAAAATATAGCCCTTGCAGCGTCAAGAAGGAGTAATGGTGTTAAGGATTCAAAAGCTTATGTAAAAAGAGTAGGTGAAAATGTTTCTGTACATATCAAAGTAGTTGTAATGCCTGACATTAACATTCCAGCCCTTCTAGAAGACATACAATTAAGAGTAAAAAAGTCTATTGAAGAGACTTCAGGTATTTTGGTAGATGATGTGAAAATGTTTGTGGAAAATATATATACAGGTTATAGGTCAAGAGTTGAATAATGGAGGCATATGCAGTGAATAAGGAAAAAATTTTATTGTTTTACCGTTCACATTTTGGTGAAATAAATGGTGCTCTAGGAGGCTTAATTATTTCAGTAGCCATATTGTTAATTGGGTTTTTAAAAACCATCTTTATAGCAATATGTGTTCTGGCAGGTTATTATATAGGAAAAAAGATTTCTGACGATAAAGAATACATAAAAAATCTTTTAGATCGTATACTGCCACCAGGTACATATAGATAAGGAAAATTTTAAAAGTATAGTTTTTTAGGAGGTATAAAAACTGGTAATGGGAAGAAGAGCAGCAAGAGAAATGGCTATGAAGCTTTTATATCAGATAGAAATTAGAAAAGAACCAATAGAAGGACAAATTGAAGCTGCTTTAGCTGAGCACAAATTTAAAAAAGAAAATATAGAATATCTAACTGATGTAATATATGGAGTATATGAAAACAAAGAAGATATAGATAGAGCAATTGAAAAATATTCAAAAGGCTGGAAATTATCTAGAATCTCAAAAGTTGATTTGTCTATTTTAAGACTTGCAATTTATGAAATTATTTTTAGAAAAGACATACCTCTTAATGTATCCATAAATGAAGCTGTTGAGCTTGCTAAAAACTACAGCGGAGAAGAAAGTGGTGCATTTATCAACGGGATTCTTGGAAGATTTCAAAAAAACAGCTTTTTGACTGTTGAAGGCAAAAAAGAATAGGAAAATTTAAATTAGGTGAATTATATGGATTTACTTCATACTGGAAATAACAATATCTTAACTGTTACAGCAATAAATAAGTATATAAAAGAACTTATTTCTAAAGATTTTATTCTTTCAAATCTCTGGATTAGAGGTGAAATATCTAATTTTAAGCATCACTCTTCGGGACATATGTATTTTACATTAAAAGATGAGAACAGCCTATTAAAGTGTGTAATGTTCAAAAACTGCAATTTAGGTCTTAAATTTACGCCTGAAAATGGAATGAAGGTTATTATAAAGGGCTATATTTCTGTTTTTGAAAGGGATGGACAGTATCAATTGTATGCACAGGAAATGCAAAATGACGGTACTGGTAATTTACATATAGCATTTGAACAACTTAAAAAAAAGTTGTTTAATGAAGGACTGTTTGATGAAAAAATCAAAAAAAGAATACCCTTTTTGCCTGAAAATATAGGTGTGGTCACATCTTCTACAGGTTCTGTAATCAGAGATATAATAAATGTATTAGATAGAAGATTTTATAATACCAGTGTAAAGATATATCCTGTGAGGGTGCAGGGAGAGGGAGCAGAAAAGGAAATAAGCAGAGGTATTTTAAGGTTTAATCAGCTAAAATGTGTGGATGTGATAATAATTGCAAGAGGCGGTGGTTCTTTAGAAGAATTATGGCCTTTTAATACTGAAGAAGTTGCAAGAAGCATTTTTCACTCTAACATACCTGTCATATCTGCAGTGGGACATGAGACTGATTATACCATCGCGGACTTTGTTGCAGATGTTAGGGCACCAACTCCTTCTGCTGCAGCAGAACTGGTTATTCCAGAAAAAATTGCAATTGAAAATAGAATAAGAGAACTGCATTTAAGGCTAGCTAACTCACTTAAGAGTAATTTGAAATTAAAAAGAGAAAGGCTTTTAAAAATTCAAAACTCAGCTCCTTTAAGACAGCCTTATGACAGAATATATCAAGAGAGAATGAGACTGGACATTTTAAACAGGGATATAAAGAAGGCCATTTTAGTTAAACATGAAAGATTGGCAGCTAAATATAATTTTTTGGTTGGAAAACTTGATACATTAAGCCCTTTAGCTGTACTGTCAAAAGGCTATGGATTATTAAAGTCTAATGAAAAGAAAATCTTAATAAAATCAATAGAAGATGTTGATGTTGGTGATGAAATAGAAGTTAGTTTGAAAGATGGAAAGATAATTTGTTCTGTTCTTTCAAAAGAGTAAACTTTGTTTTTCAATTTATATTGGAAGGTGAATAAATACAATGGCTAAAGATAAAAAGACTTTTGAAGAGTCAATGAAAGAATTGGAAAAAATTGTAGAAGATCTTGAAAAGGGTGAAATGCCTTTAGAAACTTCAATTGAAGCTTTTCAAAAGGGTGTGGAGCTTTCAAAAAATTTAAATAAAATCCTTGATGAAATGGAAAAGAAAATAACAATATTAATAGAAGATGAAGAGGGGACAATTAAAGAAGAGAATTTTTAAAACCAGCTTTAAAAATTTGTCTACAATGGCAAATTTGAGAGTATGTGTTAGTTGCACAAAGTGATTAAATATGATATAATTCTTTAACACAACCACAGGTAATACAGTATTTTATATATAATAGAGCAACTTAAACAGGATGGAGCAGTATTCTAGTCAGTACTGCCAGTTTTGAAGACGGGGCTAAAAATCCGTTAAGGGCACATCGATGAAGTTCCTGGTGTTGGCTTGTTACGCCCAGTAGTGGGCTGATGCTGGGAGTTAAGGTTTAGGGGCAATCTGCAAGGGCATGCGGAAGCTGTCCCCTTTACCGTGGAGACCCTATTACGTGGAAAATACAATAATTTGTTGACTACGGATAGGGAGTAAACCTGTTATGCGGTACGTAAAGTGCTGTGAACAGCGTAGCCTGCCTTGAGTGGTGTTGGCGGATAACGGTCAGGTGTAGAAGTATTGGCCGATACTTATACGCTAATGCAGTTTGAAACCAACATTGCAAAAGAGGCTAGAAACTGGTAAGACTGTTGAGGAAATCTCCTAGACTGTTCTTAAAAAGAGGTATGCTGGGGATTGAAGTGTGGACTAAGTGGTAATCAGGCCCCATATTTGGAAACAATATGGCTGAGCTCTTAAAGGGAAACCGCTGATTTGGCGACATTTCAGTGAGTTCAGTGGAAATCAAGCTTGACCTAAGCCGCAAAATTTACTCAGCATATTTCCATCCTGTGTTATATATAAATTCACATTAGGAGGAAGGCAGTTTAAGTGGAGGAACACAGTAAAAGCTCTAATAATGGTAAAAAGATTAAGTTTAAAACAAATTCAATTGTTGGATCTAAAAAGGAAAACACACAGTGGATTATATTTATTATCTTTCTAACATTTTTTCTGTCTGCGACAATTTCTGTAATTTCTTCTACTTTATTAGAAAACGTTGGAATAATCATTTCTTTTTTAATATTATTGATTATAATAATAATTGGTATAGTTTTTGATATAATAGGTATAGCAATAACCACAGCAGAGGAAGCGCCTTTTCATTCAATGGCATCTAGAAAACTTTATGGTGCTAAGCAGGCAATTAAACTTATAAGAAATGCAAACAAAGCTTCTACCATATGCAATGATGTAATAGGAGATATTTGCGGAGTTATAAGTGGAGCTGCAAGTAGTTATATAATAATAACCATATCTAAAACAGCAAATTTAACGACATCAACTATTGTGGGATTTAGTTTGACAGGTCTTGTGGCAGCGGCTACAATAGGAGGTAAGGCAATAGGAAAAACCTTCGCTTTAAAATACAATAATTATATTACATATAAAGTGGGTATAGCTTTAAATTTTGTATCTAAAAAGAAATAATAAAGAAATTTTAAAAAAGCTTGAAAGTGAGATGAAAATTAGTTGCAAAATATACTAGATTGTATAAATTCTCCTGATGATATAAAAAAGCTTAGCTACGAACAGCTTAAGGAATTAGCTTCTTCAATAAGATCTTTTTTAATAGAGAAGATATCTAAAACAGGAGGACATTTAGCACCTAATTTAGGTGTAGTTGAACTTACCTTAGCTCTGCACAGAGTGTTTTGTACACCTGATGATAAAATTATATGGGATGTAGGTCACCAATGCTATATACATAAAATTATAACAGGCAGAAAAGACATGTTTGATACCATGCGTCAATTAAATGGTTTATCGGGATTTCCAAAAGTTAATGAAAGTCCCCATGATGCTTTTAACACTGGTCACAGCAGTACATCAATTTCAGCTGCCTTAGGTATTGCAAAAGCCAGGGATATAAAAAAAGAAAAGTATTCTGTTATTGCAGTGATAGGCGATGGTGCACTGACAGGGGGCATGGCATTTGAAGCCCTTAATGATGCAGGAAGGTCTTTTAATGACCTTATTGTTATATTAAATGATAATGAAATGTCCATATCTAAAAATGTAGGCGGTCTTTCTAAATATTTAAATAAAATACGTACAGAGCCCTTTTACTATAAAGTAAAAGAAGATATTGATATTATATTAAATAAAATTCCGGCAATAGGTAAAAGTGCAGTAAGAGCTCTTGACAGAGTTAAGGGTTCTATAAAATATATGATAATGCCAGGAATAATATTTGAAGAACTTGGATTTAAATACATAGGTCCAATTGATGGACACAATATGGAAGAGCTAGAAAATGTACTAAATAAAGCAAAAGGCATTAAAGGTCCGGTTTTTATACATGTATGCACTCAAAAGGGAAAAGGATATTATCATGCAGAAGAAAATCCAGATGTATTTCATGGAATTGCACCATTTGAAATAGAATCAGGAGAAGTTATTTCAAATGGCGGACCAAGTCATTCAAGTATTTTTGGGGAAGAGTTAGTTGAAATTGCAAATGAAAACGAAAAAATTGTTGCTATTACTGCTGCAATGCCAAATGGTACAGGATTAGATACATTTTCTAAAAAATATCCAGACAGGTTCTTTGATGTGGGAATTGCTGAACAACATGCAGTTACCTTTGCGGCAGGACTTGCCCGAAATGGCTTGGTGCCTGTATTTGCTGTGTACTCCTCTTTTTTACAAAGAGCTTATGATCAGGTACTTCATGATGTAGCTATTCAAAAGTTACATGTTGTTTTTGCTATTGACAGGGCAGGTATTGTGGGGGAAGATGGGGAAACACATCAGGGTATATATGATATATCTTTTTTAAGGCATATTCCCAATATGACTATTATGGCACCATGTGATTATAATGAGTTTAGAAAGATGATAAGGTATGCTGTTGAAGCTTTTGAGGGACCTATAGCAATAAGATATCCTAGGGGATGTGGACCTGAAAAATTATTTGAAAGTCCTGATATTGAATTAGGACAGCCTGTTCTTTTAAGAGAAGGTGAGGATATATCAATAATAGCTGTAGGAAATAAAGTAAAAGTTGCCTTAGAAGTTGCTGATTTATTAGAAAAGATGGATTTGTCAGCAGATGTTATTTATTCACGTTTTATAAAACCTATAAATCCAGAGCCAATAATTAATTCTGCAACTAAAACTGGAAAAATTATAACCATTGAAGACAATACTGTTGAAGGTGGTTTTGGAAGCAAGATTCTTGAACTTATAAATGAAAGTGGCATAAATGTTAAAACAAAAGTTTTTGGGTATCCAGACAAGTTTATTTGTCATGGTTCTAAAAACCAATTAGAAAAAATATTTGGATTGGATGCAAAATCAATTTTTGAAAATGTGCTAAAAATGTTTAATAAGTGCATGAGTGTAAAAGATGAATTTGGAGGGAATTTAATTTGAAAAAGGAGAGACTGGACGTGCTCCTTGTTCAAAAAGGCTACTTTGACAGCAGGGAGAAAGCTAAAAGTTCAATAATGGCAGGTGTGGTTTTTGTAGATGATAATAAAGAAGATAAGCCTGGAACTAAGGTTAATATAGATTCTAAAATATTTATAAAAGAAAATGTTCATCCTTATGTGAGCAGGGGAGGTCTTAAATTAGAAAAGGCAATAAAAGTTTTTAACATTAATTTAAGTGAAAAAATTGCAATTGATATAGGGGCTTCAACTGGTGGTTTTACTGATTGTATGCTAAAAAACGGTGCAAAAAAAGTTTTTGCAATTGATGTGGGCTATGGACAGCTTGCCTGGCAGCTTAGGAATGATGAACGTGTAGTGTGTATGGAAAGAACAAATATAAGATATGTGACTTTAGATAAAATAGGTGTTTTGGCGGATTTTGCATCAATAGATGTGTCATTTATCTCTTTAAAAAAAGTAATACCTGTGGCAATGAACCTTTTAAAAGAAGATGGTGAAATTTTATGCCTTATAAAGCCTCAATTTGAAGCTGGAAAGGACAAGGTAGGTAAAAATGGGGTGGTACGTGATAAAGATACACATAGGGAGGTTATAGAAGATATTTTAAATTTTTCATTAGAATGTGGTCTTAAAATAAAAGGTCTTGACTTTTCACCTATAAAAGGCCCTGAGGGAAATATTGAGTTTTTAGCGTATCTTTCTAAAATAGAAGGCAGCATTTCTTTTGATGCTAAAAAAGTTGTAGATAAATCCCATGAAGATTTAATAATTTAATACTATTAAAAAACTATAAAAAAATATATTTACTCTGTTATTTTCTGAATAATTTATTGTGAATTAGTAATGTTTATGATATAATTAGCACGTAAAGTATGTTTTTTATGCTAATGATAGTTTGATAAAAATCAGAAAAACTACTTTCTTTTTTTGCTTCACTAGAAAATTTTTATCCAAGTGTTAGTTTGTGTTCTAAGGGGTAAATATAACTGTATTCAAGGAGGGTGATTTATTATGACAAAGCGACAAGAAGTTGATTCTATTATTTCAGAAGTATACAATGCAGATGCAAAACCACCGAAGAAGAAAAAGGTTTTAAAAACTGTATTATTTATTTTTTTAGTTATTGTACTTATGGGAGGAACAGTTTTAGCAACAACTTTTTATTATGAAAATTATATTGTGCCAGGTGACAAAAAGGTATCAATTGTAGAACCGGAAGCTGCGGATTATCCTGGTTTTATTGCAGAACAAGTAAAGACAGGGAAAATCGGCATAGATGAGGTTGAAGGTTTTTTTGATGAAAGTAATACATCTATCATTAGAAAGAAAGCAGGTTTAATTGATTTTTCTGATAAAAATCTAGAAAATAAAATTAGAGAGAAAATTGACAAAAAAACTGGGGTTATATTTGATTCAGATGTATCCCAAATAAAATCATTGGATTTTAGTGATTCTTCAATTCAAAATCTTGACGGATTGGAATTTTTAGTAAATTTAACAGAGTTAAATTTAAATAACAACTACATAAAGGATTTAAGTCCTATTGAAAAACTTACTAATTTAGCTTATGTAAATTTATCTCAAAATCTAATAACGGATATAGATGCTTTAGAAGGAATGACCAATTTAAAGGAACTAGATTTAAGTTATAACTTTATTGATGATATAAATGCCCTAAGTAAATTAATTTCTTTAAACAGTTTAAATCTTAAGGGGAATCAAATTAAAAATATTTCTCCTTTAATTGAATTGACTTCTTTAAAAGTTTTAATTCTTGCAGAAAATGATATTTCAGATGTAAGCTCACTTAGCAATTTATCTGATTTAATTACCCTTGAACTTAATGACAACCAGATAACCAGTATTTATGGTTTAGATGGTTTAACCAATGTTTATGAATTGAAATTACATAATAATAAAATTGAAGATATAAGCCCACTTAGCGGATTTACAAATTTAAGAAAATTAGACATATATAACAACTTAGTTTCAGATATAAGTGTTTTAGATAATTTTACTTTATTAGAAGAAGTGCGTGTTGAACGTAATCCTATAAGCGATTTTGAGAGATTGAAAAAATACAAACAAATTACAGTTGAAGATGAAGAGTTTGAAGCAAATGAAGCAAGTGAATCAAATCAAGAGATTGTTGAAGTAAATGAATTAGATGAAGAAAATGAAACAGATGGAGATTAGGAGTAAAGTGTTTTAACGGGGCGGGGAATTTTTCTCCCGCCTCTTTATATATCTTTAAAGTACTGATTTATTGAGTCTTTACAAACCTTCACCATAAAGTCAATATCCTCATTTTCTATAATATAAGGGGGCATAAAGTATATTATGTTTCCTAATGGTCTTAAAAGAACACCTTTTTCAAGGGCTTTTTTGTATATATTGTAGCCAACTCTTTTTAAAGAGTCAAAAGGCTCTTTTGTTTTTTTATCTTTTACAAGTTCAATTGCACCTATCATGCCTATTTGACGGTATTCTCCAACTTGAGGGATGTCAAGAAGCTCTTTTTCTGCTAGTTCTTTAAGGTAAGTTTGTTTTTTTGTGTTTTTATCCAGTATTTTTTCATCTTCAAATATGTTTAAAGATTCAATTGCTACAGCACAGCCTAAGGGGTTGCCGCTATAACTGTGACTGTGTAAAAAAGCCTTCATTTTTGAATAATCATCATAAAAGGCATTATATATTTCATCTGTCATAACCACCAGGGAAAGAGGCATGTATCCTGCTGTAAGACCTTTAGAAAGACATATTATGTCTGGGGCGATACCAGCGTGTTCACAAGCAAACATTTTGCCTGTCCGTCCAAATCCAACGGCAATTTCATCTGCAATAAAGTTAATATTGTATTTGTCGCAGAGTTTTCGAAGTTTTTTTAGGTATATAGGAGGATATATTTTCATTCCTGCTGCACATTGAACCAAAGGTTCTACAATAATAGCGCTTATTTCTTCATGGTTTTTTGAAACATCTTCTTCAATAAAGGAAAAACACTCTGCATTACAGCTGTCCCTATGTTTATTAAATTTGCAGCGGTAGCAGTCAGGACCTGTAGAACGTATAACATCAAGTAATAGAGGCTTATAAATTTTATTATATAAATCAACTCCACCAACAGAAAGTGCCCCTATAGTCTCACCATGGTAGGCATCTGTTAAAGCTACAAACCTTGTTTTTTTTGTTTTCCCAGTTTGCTGATGATATTGAAAACTTAGTTTTAATGCAATTTCAACGGCAGAAGAACCATTATCCCCAAAAAATACTTTGTTAAGATTTTCTGGAAGTAAGCTTACAATTCTTTCTGAAAGCTCAATAGCTGGCTCATGGCTAAAGTTTGCAAAAATCACATGTTCTAATTTATTTGCCTGTCTATATAGAGCATCATTAATGCGTTTGTGGGAGTGACCAAAAAGGTTTACCCACCAAGATGATACTGCATCTAGATATTTTTTGCCATTTATATCTTCTAAATAAGCACCGTTGCCCTTTTTTATAACAATGGGAGGAAAGTTTTCATAATCCTTCATCTGGGAGCAGGGGTGCCATATATGTTTTAAGTCCTTTTCCTGTAATTTTCTCATTTTATCCATTTTTAAAAATCATCCTTTTTTTAAAATTTTGTATTAAAAACACAAGTTGAGAATTTTGTTTAAATCAATATGTTCTTTGTAGCAGTTTTTTATATCTGAAAAATCATCTGTNTTTATTTGAGGCATTACACAAACTATAGGAATGCCTGTAATTTTTGCAATTATGTCTATATTATCCTTTTGGCAAAAGTCTTTAGTGTAGCCATTTATAATTATTCCTTTAATGTTAATGCCCTTATGTTTTGCAAATTCACAAGTTAGTACAGTGTGGTTTATTGTTCCAACTCCTGCCCTTGCTACAAGTAAAACAGGCAAATTTAAATCCTTTATAAGATGGTATATATAATACTTATCTCTAATAAGAGGGACTATTAAACCTCCAGCCCCTTCAACCANTGTATAGTGATATTTTTCTTTTAAATAATTAAAGCCTTCTATTATTTTTTTTGTATCAATTTCAACANCTTCTAATTCAGCAGCTAGATGGGGTGAAACTTCTTCCTTTAGACAGTAGCAATTCATTTTTTCATAAGGCTCATCAATAGGGACTAGTTTTTTTATAAATTCTATATCACCAGGAATAANAGAGGTATTTTTTTTTATTCCACCAGATTGTACTGGCTTGTAGCTACAGCATTTATAATTAGCTTTTCGAAAAGAATAGTTTAGCCCTGCAGTAATAAAGGTTTTTCCTACATCTGTATCAGTTCCGGCAATAAATATTCCCTTACCCATTTTCTACAACCCTCCTTATCTAAATTTGAATTTTTAAACATTAAAATTTTCTATATGCTAAAACCTGCTTCTATTATCATNGCTTTATCTTTTTTTACATCACTTCCTGTTGTAGTGAGGTAATTGCCAGTTAGTGCTGCATTTATTCCTGCCCTAAAACCAAGGGCTTGTTTGTCTTTTAACGCCATTCTGCCACCTGCATATCTAATGTAGCAGTCTTTTAGTATAAATCTATAAACAGCCATGGTTTTTAAAATCTCCATAGGTGANAATACTTCTAAATTTTCGAGGGGAGTTCCTTTAATAGGGGTTAACACATTTACAGGTATTGATTTTATACCAAGGTTCTTTATTTCAAAGGCCATATTTATTCTGTCTTCCAAACTTTCACCCATGCCGATTATGCCCCCACAGCACACTTCTAATCCAGCTTTTTGTACATTTTCTATTGTTTTTACCCTGTCTTGATAAGTATGAGTTGTGCAGATGTTTTTATAATAGTTTTTACTTGTTTCTATATTGTGATGGTAAGTAATAACTCCTGAATCTTTAAGTTTTTTTGCCTGCTGATAAGTTATAATGCCATGGGATGCACAAAGTTCTATATTTACATCCTTTGAAAGCCTTTTATATATTTTGGCTAATTTTTCAATATCTTCATCTTTATCAATGCCCTTTCCACTGGTGACAAGGGAAAATCTGTGAGCACCACTTTTTTTCACTTCTAAAGCTTTTTCTAAAACTTCAGGGTATTCTAAAAGTTCATATTCTAAAACTCCTGTATTATAATGAATAGATTGGGCACAGTATTTGCAGTTTTCAGAGCATTTACCTGATTTAGCATTTAATATTGTACAAAGATCAGCCTTTTTTCCCACCAGCTTTTCACGTATTTCGTTAGCTGATTCAAATAAAACATTAAGTGTATCGGTATCCTTTTTATCTATTTTTAAAAGTTTTAAAGCTTCATCAAAAACAATATTTTCACCTTTTAAAATTCTATCCTTTAGATCCAAAATAAATTGTTTCATATTGTTATACCTCCAAATACATTTTTATTTAAAACCATTATAATAAATTATTTTTTTCTATCTTTACATAAACCCATATTGCCCAGTAAATAAAAATACTTTTTAAACTTAATCTTTAGAAATAAAGACAAATAAATTATGATAAGTTGCCAAAACCTTGTTATCTTTTCTATAATCCTTGTCATATGTATTAATTACCTTGTCAATAAAGTTTGGATGAACAATATTTGACCTCTTTTGGCTGTTGTTTGCACCTATTTTTTTAATTGAGTAAAGAAAATCTTTACAGCAGTTAAAATATTCATATTCATAAGTCTCCATCAAAGATAGGGTGTGGCTTTTATCCAATATACCGCTGCATATTTTTTTATAATCCTTGAGGGATAAAAAGGGTTGGCTTGGATATATGGTATCTTTTATACCAAAATATGAACTTGTCTTTTCATAACATTTTTTAAGTTCTATAAAAGTGTTTTCGCCAAAGGTTGAAAAGCACATAAAACCCTTAGGTGCCAAAGTTTTAACCAGTTTTTTAAAAGTGTTTTCTAAATTATTAAACCACTGAAATGCAGCATTTGATAAAATAAGATCAAAATCTTTATCAAAATCCATTTCTTCCACATCACCACAAATAAAACCCACCCTTGTATCTGAAATTTTAGACTTTACATGGCTTATCATGCCAGGGGCAATGTCGATGGCAGTTATATTAGAGTTTTTAAAATGCTCACATAAAGCTTTTGTGACATATCCTGTTCCACAGCCTATTTCAAGTATGTTTTTATATTGGGTTTTGGTGGACTTTATTTTTTCAATTAAAATATCCCCCATATTTTTTTGAACTTTTGCATATTTGTCATACTGTCTTGCATTTCTGCTAAATCTTCTTTTTAATTTTTCCTTATCAATCATAAACTCTCTACCTCTAGATACTTTTTAATTATTTCATAACACCTGTGAGGGTGAGTATAAAAGGGTATATGTCCTGTATTTTGTAATTTTATTAAATTTGAATTTTTATATTTTTCTTTTATATATTCACTTGATTTATATGGGCAAATAATGTCACTGTCTCCATGTATAAGAAGAGGGGACAGGGGAAGGGGTATTTCCCTTAAATCCATAGTTTTAAGGTATTCTAAGCCACATACCAATGAATTTATATTATAGTAAGATCCAAAAAGCCTCATTTCATCTATAAACCTTTCATAATGCCCATCTGTTTTTTCACTTTTAGAAAAAAAGTTTTTATAAAATTTATTTAAAGTGCTATCTTTATCACTTTTTAGCATATAAATCATTTTGTCTATAGTATCTTTTGACAAGAGGGTGGTGCAAAGACTGTCTTTATCATTTACAAATTTTAAAGTCCCACTTATTAAAATTAAATTATCAATTCTTTCAAATAAAACTTTTGCTATTTCTAAAGCAACCATAGCGCCTAAAGACCAACCCATAAGGGAAAAGTTTTTTTTATCATCTATTAAATGGAGTACTTTTTTCTTAAAACCATCAATTGAAAAAATATCTTCCCAGTCCACAAAAGTTATTTCAAAATGCTTTTCTAAAAGGCTAAATAAAGTTTTCCAGGGAAATTTACCAACGGCCCAACCTGTCAATACAACCATATGTCTTGTCATCTTAAATCAACCCCAGCTTTCTTCCATTGTTTTCAAGCCTGTCTACAACATATTCTAAATGTTTTTTTGTATGGGCTGCTGTAATTGATATTCTTAGCCTGCTGGTGCCCCTTGGTACTGTAGGAGGTCTTATTGCTGGAATATATATCCCATCATTAAAAAGATGCTGGGAAAATTCCAATGTCTTTTTTTCATCTCCCACAATTACTGGTATTATTGGAGTTATTGTGTTAGGAATTTTAAAGCCTAGGGACTTAAGCTGATTTTTAAGCCAGTCTGAATTTTTTAAAAGCTGCTCCCTTTTTTTTGGTTGATTTTTTATAATATCAAGAGCTTTAATAGAGGCTGCAACTGATGAGGGGGGAAGGGCTGTTGAAAAAACAAAACTTCTAGAAAAATTTTTAAAATATTCAATAAAGTATTCATCTGAAGCAGCATAACCTCCTATTGAACCTACAGCCTTGCTTAATGTTCCCATGTGAATGTGAATTTCATCACTTACTCCTAAATAAGAGGCAGTACCAGCACCGTCCTTTCCTAAAANCCCAAATCCATGAGCATCATCAACCATTGTGACAACATTGTGTTTTTTTGAAATATCCACAATATCATCTAAGGGGGCAATATCCCCATCCATGCTAAATACCCCGTCTGTGACAATTAAATTGTACTTTCCTTTAAAATTTTTTATCTTATAGGACAAATCATCCATATCACAATGCTTATATCTTAAAAGCTTAGCACCGCTTAAAAGACAGCCGTCTATAATACTTGCATGATTGTATTTATCGCAAAATATAACCCAGTCTTTATTGCAAAGAGCCTGTAAAATTCCTAAATTGGCCATATAGCCTGTATTAAATACCAAGGCTTTTTGAGTATTTTTAAAATCTTTGATTTTTTCCTCAAGCTCATGGGTTAATATATATGAACCTGTTGTAAGCCTTGAACCTCCTGCGCCCACCCCATACTTTTCCACTGCTTTTATAGAGGCTTTTTTTACATCTGTATCACCACAAAGGCCTAAATAATTGTTTGAGCCTAATAAAATTATTTCTCTGCCATCTATAATAACTTTTTCTTTTTGGGATGTTTGAAGGTTTTTAAATTGCCCTCTGTATATGTTGTTATCCTTTAAAGAAAATAAAATATCTTTTATATGTTCCAAAATATCCCCCTACTTAAATTACAATAATACAATTATAAAATATAACAATAAAAAAAGATTGTCAACTAAATTTTAAAAACAGGTTGACAATACAAAGTTCTTTAAAGATAATATAGTTTGAAAACACTATAAAACTTTTGCTTTTAAATTTTAAAAATTAAATAGGTACTCTAGGGTAGGAGGTTTTTTTATGGTATTTCATGAAGTTAAAAAAATATTAATAGATGTTATGGGATTGTTAGAAGATGAAGTTTCTTTAAAAAGNCATCTTTATGATGAACTAGATGCAGACTCCCTTGACATATCCCAGATAGTTTTGGCATTAGACAACAAATATAAAATAGATATTGATGAGGTGGCGGCTTTAAATTTTAAAACTGTAGAGGATATTGTAAAATACGTGGAAGGACAGATTAAATGAAAAAAAGAGTTGTTGTAACAGGCCTTGGCGCAGTTACTCCTATTGGCAATAATGTAGGGGATTTTTGGAATAATGTGAAAAAAGGTGTTTGTGGCATTGATTATCCTTCTCTTTTTGATGGAAAAAATTCAAAGGCAAAATTTTTTGCAGAAATAAAGAACTTAAAATTAGAAGATCATTTTAGTAAAAAACAAATTTTAAGGACGGATCGTTTTTGTCAAATTGGCATAATTGCAGCAAAAGAAGCATTTAATGATGCAGGGCTTTATGGTACTGATATTGACAAAAAAAGACTTGGTGTTGTAATGGGAAACGGAGTAGGGGGAATAAACACCATAATCCAGGAAACACTTAATTTACACAGTGGCGGAATGAACATGGTTTCACCTCTTTTAGTTCCTAAATCCCTTTCAAATATTTTAGCTGGAAGCATATCTATAGAATTTGGTGCAAAAGCTATATCTAATGCTGTTATAACAGCATGTGCAGCTGGAACAAATGCAATAGGTGAAGCATTTAGAAATATACAATATGGTGATGCAGACATAGTTATATGTGGTGGAAGTGAGGCTTGTATAAATCCTCTTATGGTGGCAGGCTTTACAAACATGAATGCACTGAGTTTAAGTGATGATAAGCTCCGTTCTTCTATACCCTTTGACAGGGAAAGAAGCGGTTTTGTAATGGGTGAGGGAGCAGGAGTTTTAATATTAGAAGAATACTCACATGCAATAAGAAGAAAGGCAAAAATCTATGCTGAAGTTGTTGGATATGGATTTACTTGTGATGCATATCATCTCACAGCTCCAGCACCTTTAGGGGAAGGTGCCCAAAGGGCAATGAATTTAGCCCTGCAAGATGCCTCAATGAGCCCTTCTGATATTTCATACATAAATGCACATGGAACTTCTACAGTTTTAAATGATAAGTATGAGACTATGGCTATAAAAAAGGTTTTTGGAGAATTGGCATACAGTATTCCGGTAAATTCCACCAAATCCATGATAGGTCATCTTTTGGGTGCAGCGGGTGCTGTAGAAGCTATAGTGTGTATAAAATCAATAGAAGATGGTTTCATTCATGAGACTTTAGGTTATAGGAAAAAGGATATAGAATGTGATTTAGACTATGTGGCAGATGGAGGAAGAGAAAAAGAGGTAAGTGGAGTTTTGTCAAATTCTTTTGGCTTTGGGGGTCACAACGCTTCCATTATTTTTAAAAAAGCATAATAAAAAAACAAATTAATGGTTAAACTATTTTTATCTTTTATTAATAAAAATGGCATATAAAATATATCTAAAGGAGATAAAAATGGGAACCATTAGACATGAATCTAGAACTGATTATTTAAAATTTAATTTTAATTATAATACTGCCCCTGAGATTAAGTTGATAGAGTTTGAACTTAANGATGTACTTTCAGACAGCAAAGGGGAGATACGTAAAATGTGCACAAGTGTTTTAAATGCTGGTGGAAAGAGAATAAGACCTTTACTTACTATGTACAGTGGACTTGTTTTTTCACCTGCAAATAAAGAAATGATAAGGGGAGCTGTTTCAGTAGAATTAATTCATATGGCATCCCTTGTCCACGATGATATTATAGACAATTCAAATTTAAGAAGAAATAAGCCTTCTGTCAACAGTTTATGGGGTAATCACTTTGCAGTTTTGTGCGGAGATTATCTGTTTTCAAAAGCCTTTGGAATTTTATCTAAATTAAACAGTTCAAGATGTATGGATTTAATGGTACAATCCATTGAAAATATGTGTCATGGTGAGATTTTACAAGCAGATAACAAATACAATTTAGATATGGATATTGACACCTACTATGAGATAATTTCTAAAAAAACAGGGATTTTAATTGAAAATAGCTGCAAAATGGGTGCAATTATATCAGGCACAGGGAAAAAGTATGAAGAGGCAATGGGAGGATACGGTTTAAATATTGGTTTGGCATTTCAAATAATAGACGACATATTGGATATATGCGGAAAAACAAATGAAATGGGAAAACCTAAATTTGAGGACATAAGCCAGGGAAATATAACACTTCCTATGATTATTTTATTAAAAAACAAAAAATACAGAGAAGTTGTAAAAAATATTCTAAAAAGAAAGGAAGATTTAAAAAGTATAGGAATGATGCTTATGGATTTAAATATTATAAACACTTGTTTTGACATTGCAGAAGGGCACATAAAAAAAGCCAAAAGTTATTTATCTTTTTTGCCCCAGTCAGAATACACCCAAAAACTATACAGCCTTGCAGATTTGCTTATGATAAGGGCAAATTAATAAGTTTAAAATATTAAGGTATTTAAAATCACAATAATTTCAAGTGCCTTAATATTTTGCACATTCTGTGATAAAAGACAGTATTACGCCCTCCTTGTTTTATAATGTTTGTGCTTACTTTTTTATTGTATTTTAAAAAAGCTTTTGAATCTGATAAATACATGGCTAGAAGGCCTTTTACCACAGTTTTATGAAATAGGGGATATTTTAAAGTGTCGCACATTTCTAAAGATTTTTTTGCAAAAAATATTATTCTGTCTTCACACGTTTTTATGTCTTTATAATAAAAGGTGAAGTTTAGTTGTTTTTCTTCTAAATCTTCCATATAGTCAATGTAATAGTCTAATAAAATATGAAGTCCACAAATCCAAGGGAAATAAGCCCTATCTAAAGATAAAAAATCAGCATCTTTAAAATGGGGATTATGAGATGCGGCATACATGGCGAAAATCCCTAAAGTAGAGCCTGTTGCAGCTGAAAATTCCCACAAGCTTATTTTAGGATAGTCTTTTAAGTACTTTTCACCCCAGTTTTTTAAATAATTTTCTCTTATATCAGGCTCAAGATGTTTGTAGGTTTGTAAATTTGAATACCAATNCACATATTTTTTTATGTAAGGGAGTGCTTTTTCATATGAATGTAGGTTTAATAGGGAAGACCTGCACTGGGCAACAAGATAATGCAGGTATTTGTTATCCTCTTTTATAGGATAATATTTATAATAATCCCCTAAAAAAGATGAAGTATCTATGGCATCGTAAAGGGATAAATGAAGCTGGCGAAAAGCATTTTCATCTATAGTTTGGGTTTTATCACAAAGATTATCAAGGTAGTCGCTTATTGTTTGTAATGCACAAATAAATTGTATTGTTAAGATAAAATCAGCATCTGGGTGCAGGGCATAGACACTGCCACCTATGCAGTGAAAACTTTTGGCAGATATACTCAAAAGCCCTTGTTTTTTAAGCTCATTATCCTTAAAAGTTTTTAATTTATTCTTATAACCTTCAAGTTTTTCTTTGACTTCAGGGAATACGTAGGTTATATATTTTAAAATTAGCTTTAATCCGCTATTGTATTTAGTTTTTATTAAAAAAACCTCCTTGTGTAGTTAATATTACTTTTTTATTTTTCCCATATTTTACGCATTTTATTATAAACCTTAAGAATATAAATAAATAGAATTGCCAAAACAAAGGGTGGGCTTATTTAATATGGTTATAAATTTATCAAAGTTTAGGACAAAAGTTTTGTTTTGTATAATTATAATAGTTGTATTATCATTTGGAATTTCTATAGTTTTTAGCTGGGAAGTGCTAAATGATAATGAATCAAAGATTTTAGACAGTGAATTTAGTTTATATGAAAGAACAATGAAAAGGGATATTTTGTCCTTGATGATGGCCTATCCTGAACATATAACAGGCGTCAAAAAAAGGGATGACGGAAAGGTTTACATTGTAATGAATTCGGGAAATGAGATAATTTATGACGATGGAGTGGCAAAAAGTTTTAGTGAAAAAATTTATAATGGAGATCTTCAGGATATGTTAGAAGATATATATCCCTTATGGGATACTCATAAGATAATGGAGAAGAATATAGACCCAGGCCGTATTAGAGTGTACAGCTTACTTAAAGAAGTATATGGGGATTCAGAAAAAAAGGTGAGTTCAAATCTTGAAAATGTATTTATAGGGGGAAGTGCTTTTGCATTTAATAAAAGCAATAATGCTTCAAAATCACTTAAAAAGGCTATTGACGAAACTTATGAATTACTTAAAGTAAAGCCTGAGATTTATCAACATATATTACCTGCCAATGGAACTTATAACTATCGTTTTATTGCAGGCACTAATTTACTTAGCCCTCATGCTTTTGCAATTGCAGTGGATTTAAAAAGCGACAGCAGGGATTATTGGAAATGGGCAACACCAGAGCAGGCAGAGGAAAGACTTAATAGTTATCCACGAGATGTTGTGAAAATATTTGAAAAAAACAATTTTATATGGGGAGGTAAATGGTCTCATTTTGACATACTTCATTTTGAATACAGACCTGAAATAATAATAAAATCAAGATACTTTATAGAAGCACATGAAATAATTGAGCCTTGGTATTATGGCTATCCAGTGGATAATGAAGATGTTTTAGGATATATAAAAATAATTGAAGAAGCCCTAGATTAAATTATTTTTTAAATATAATTGAATAGTAAATCCAAAAAGTAATATTTGCAAATGCCCATATAAAAAACATAATTACCCATAACAAAAGTATTCGAGATAATTGATCAGGCATATTACTAGTATAGACATTTACAGTACCACTAAAGCCGTATGTTGCCAAATCAAATAAAAAGTTAAAAATCATTATAGCTATAACTATAAATAGAGAAACATAAAGGGGTTTAATAAAAAAGAGTTTAAACTTTCCGTTTTCCTGCATGTATTTCCAGTGTTCTTCTTTTTCCATTAAAATAGGGAGTTTACGCATATTGTACCTTCCATTTTTTAAATAATAGTTATATATATATTTTAACACTAAGTAACAGTGTTTTGTCAATAGCTTATAATTGTTTACAAATTATTTTAATATTATAACTTGTTATATTGAAAAAAAATAACTATACTAGAAGATGAACGTTTTTAAAAGGGATAATAAAAAAAGTGGTGATTTATAAAATGAGGGGACTAATTTGCTATTGTTCAAATACAGGGAATACAGAGCTTACTTGTAAATATATTGATAAAAATATAAGTAATGCTCATTTTGATTTTTATAATATTTCAGAAGGCGGATACTTTAATTTAGATGAATATGATATTATAGGTTTTGGTACATATACCTACTGGTGGGGTGTACCGGAAGTTTTTGAAAACTTTATAGATTCCTTAAGTAAACAAAAAGATAAAAATGCTTTTATGTTTAACACTTATTCCCATTTTAGTGGCAATACCCAAAAAGATATGTATGCCAAATTAAAAGAAAAGGGGTTTAAAATAATTTCTGCCCATTCGCTGCATGTTCCAACCAGTTATCCACCTAAGCGGGCAAAAAAGAAGAACATCTCCAATTCCCCAAATTTTAAGGAGTTTTGGAAGTTTAATTGTTTTATAAACAGGCTAGATGGGTATATTGACAGACTCTCAAAGGAGAGAAAGGTAGATGAAGTTAAAATAAAAACTAATATCATTGGACTTATGCTGTGCAGATATTTAAGACCAAGGATAAAGAATGTTATGGGAAAAAAATATGTAGATAGAAAACTTTGTACCCAATGTGGCGAGTGCCAAAAGGTATGTCCATATGATGCCGTTGTTTTTAAAGGAAAAATCACCTTTGATAGATCTAAATGCAGAAGTTGTTGGGCATGCTTTAATAACTGTCCACAACAAGCGATATATACAGAAGATGTTAAGGGCGCTGGTCAGTATAAAGAACCATGTAAACAATTGACTATGAAGCTAAAGTAGAAATTAAAAAAACAGTAGAATCAGGAGGATTTATTTATGAAATATAAATACATATTTTTTGACTTAGATGGAACAATTATAGATTCTTCAGAAGGTGTGACAAATTCTGTTGCCTATGCACTTGAAAAATATAATATTAAAGTTAGTGACAAAAAAGAATTGTATAAATTTATCGGTCCGCCTATAATAGAGTCTTTTCAAAAATTTTATGGTTTTTCAAAAGAGGAAGCAAATACAGCACTCAAATATTATCGTGAACATTATAAGGAGGAGGGTGTACTTGAAAACACACTTTATCCTGGGATTGTAGACTTAATTAAGGCATTAAAGGATGATAACAGAACCCTTATAATTGCAACATCTAAACCTGAAGTGTATGCAAAACAAATATTAGAGGACTTTGGCATTGCTAAGTTTTTTACCCACATTGCAGGAAGTACCCTTGACGGTACCAGGCTTACCAAATCCCATGTTATGAAGTATGCAGTTGAAATTTCTGATATTGAAGANTTTTCAAAAGCAGTAATGATTGGTGACAGGGAGTATGATGTTTTAGGCGCAAAGGAGATGGGGTTAAGTTCCATTGGTGTATTGTATGGATTTGGCAGCAGGAAAGAGCTAGAAAAAGCAGGTGCAGATTTCATTGCCACTTCAGCTAAAGATATCGGAAAGATTTTGTTAGGATAATATGGTATACTATTAGTCTAATTTTATGTTTGTATATAAATATAGAGTATTATTTTCTGAATCCGTATAATAACTTTTGGAAAAAACAAATGAACTTTTATCCCAGCCAATGACATCATAACTTAAGTCCTCAGGAGTTTTCTTAATACTATAAAAATCATATGTAAAAAATATACCGAAATTTGGGAAACACCAATCCTCAATTATAGCGAAATTCTCATGGAACTTAATATTTTGCATGTATATATTGGATAAATCCACTTCATTTACGTATTTATATTTTTTTTGTCATTTTCCAATTCATTTTCGTAATTATTAAAATCCATTGACAAAACAGTGTTATATAATCTATACTGTATATATACGGTATACACAGTAATAACTTTTGGAAAGGAGCCAAAATGAACATTATTATTTCAAACTCCTCCGAAAAACCCATTTATGAGCAAATAACATCACAGATAAAGGACTATATTATAAAGGGTGTACTTAAGGAAGCTGATATTCTTCCATCTATAAGGAATCTTGCAAAGGAGTTAAAAATAAGTGTAATTACAACCAAAAGAGCATATGATGAATTGCAAAAAGACGGATTTATAACTATTGTACCTGGAAAAGGTACTTATGTTTCCGCTCAAAATAAAGACTTGTTAAGAGAGTCAAGGCTTAGAATTGTTGAAGAAAAGCTTATGGAAGCAGTAAATGCTGCAAAATCTATAGAGCTTTCCTTTGATGAAATTTTGGAGATGCTAAAACTATTTTATGAGGAGGATTATTAATATGACGCCGATTCTTGAGATAAAAAACTTGAGAAAAGACTTTAAAGGTTTTTCTTTAAAGGACATAAATCTTTCACTTGAAAGAGGATTTATAATGGGATTTATCGGTCCAAATGGCGCTGGTAAAAGTACTACTATAAAGCTTATATTAAATCTTATGGAAAGAGACAGGGGAGAGATAAATGTATTTGGAAAAGACAATATAAAAAATGAAATAGAAGTAAAAAATAAAATTGGTTTTGTTTTAGATGAAAATCATTATTATGAAGAAATCACCATAAAAGAAATGAAGAGGATAATTGCTCCTTTCTACAAACAGTGGGATGATGGTGTATTTAATAAATATGTTAAGGATTTTGGTCTTCCCATTGATAGAAAGATAAAGGAACTTTCTAAAGGAATGAAAATGAAATTTTCACTGGCAGTTGCACTATCACATAATGCAGAGCTTTTAATTATGGATGAACCTACATCGGGGCTTGATCCTGTGGTTAGAAGTGAACTTTTAGACATATTAAGCGATTTAATGCAGGACGAAAACAAGGGAGTTTTTTTCTCCACACACATTACTTCAGACCTAGATAAAATTGCTGACTATATTACATTTATAAATAATGGAGAGATAGTTTTTAGCACCACTAAAGATGATATATTAGATAACTTTGGTCTGGTAAAGGGACCAAAGGAGCTTATTTTTGATAATAATTTATATGAATTTGTAGGAATGAGGGAGAATCAATATGGGTTTGAAGCACTTGTACAAGACAAGGAAAAATTTAAAAAATTATATGGTAACAAAGTTGTAATTGAAAAACCCACATTAGAAGATATTATGGTTTATTATACAAGGAGGGATAAAAATGCTTAATCTTGTAATTAAAGATATACTTGTACAAAGGAGAACATTTTTTGGTGCGTTTGTTTATTTATTATTTTTTATTTTTGCATTTCAGAGTTTAGAAGGGAATGTATATACTTCTGCAATTGTTGCCTTTGTTTATTTACTGGTAATGGGTGCATTTGCTTATGATGATAAAAGCAAAGCAGATATTATGTTAAATAGCCTTCCTATTAAGAGAAAAAATATAGTAATGGCAAAGTATATATCTTTATTTGCTTATGTTGTTATTGGAACAGTGGTGTTTAGTGTTATTACTTCTGTAATTTCCATGCTAAATATTTCTATAAAAACATATCCTGTTACTGTTGAATTATTAGTTAGTGCTATTTTAGCAATTAGTATATTAAATTCAATATCTTTTCCATTGATGTTTAAGTGGGGTTACAATAAAGCAAGGGTTTTTAACATGATATTGTTTCTTTCCATTTTCTTTAGTGCACCTTTACTGGTTAACTTTTTTTCCAAACCAGACAGTGAATTTATTGCGACTGTTGTTGCTTTTTTAAAAAGACAATCTGATATAACTATAATTTCAGGATTACTTAGTTTATCTTTTATAATTCTTTTTATTTCATACTTGATTTCACTTAGATTTTATAAAAAAAGGGAGTTTTAGAGTGAGTTTTTATAAAGTAAATAAAACAGATTAAAATACACATAAAACAATTGAAAAAATATATAACTTAGTATAAAATTGTATGTACAATAAATACAGTAAAGGTGAGTTTATTATGAAGAAAACATCTAAAATTAGTTTGGTTATTGTTTTGGTTATATTTCAATTGTTTACTTTAAGTGTTAAAGGGTACGGGAAAGAAGAATCAGATGTTACCTATGAAGATGTATTTAAATTAAGTGATGAAAATAAAATGTCTTTATTGGAACCTGACTTAGTTAAATTTATTTACAAATATGGACTTGCGGGGATTTTGAACAAAAAAATTGTAACTCCAATTACTATTATAGCAAAAGGACAGGAATATGTGCTTTTAAAGAATACTTATGCTAACCAAGGAATGTCTAGTACATATGAAGAACAAAAAGATACATTAGAAGAGACAACAGTTGAGGTAGTTGATGAAACAGAAAGAATTCTATCTTTAGTCAAAGATTCCATAGTATATGCGGAGGTTATTGAAGATACAAATTATTATCAATATCAAGGAAGTGGACTAATTGGAACATTTTCAAAAGGAGAAACAGTAGAAATATTAAGAGATTACAGTGGAATATGGTATAACGTAAAATCAGAAGATAAAACAGGGTGGGTAAGAGGAACAGNACTAAAGATTCCAGAAGATCCTAAAACAAATACTCATAGGATGACAAAAGAAGAGACGGAGTTTTTTGTAAATTATATTGGACTTTCAAGTGATACTAGCTATCTTGTATGGGTGGATATAGACAGACAGCTAACCCATGTTTTTCTTGGTACTAAAGGGAAATGGAATCTTCACAAAACTATGGTTTGTGCAACGGGAAAAAACATCTCTCCCACTGTAAGAGGTATATATAAAATTCAAGATAGAGGTACTTGGTTTTATTCACCTAGATTAGGCGGTGGAGCAAAAAACTGGGTAAGATTTTCTGGAGACTATCTTTTTCATAGTATATCAATGAACTCTAATCAAAATATTAAAGATGATACACTTGGGAAAAGAGTTTCAGCAGGATGTATTAGGTTATCTATAGAAGATAGTGAGTGGTTTTACAATTATGTATCGTACGGAACTACTGTGTATGTCAATTAAAAACACTTTGATTTGAAGCTTTCCACCAGATGTTATATAATATTAATTAACAATAATCTGTACGAGGTATTATATATGAAAAAAGTTTTATCCATTCTCTTAATTGTTTTCCTGCTAACAACTATGAGAAACTTTGTCACAGCAACAAATACACCTGAACAATATATATGGAATGCTGGTGTGGAAGGTGGAATTTTTGATGTGGCCAATGTGGTAAATGTATTGGATTTTGGTGCTAAAGGTGATGGTGTGACAGATGATTACCAAGCCTTTAATGCTGCTATCTCAGCGGTTACTGACGGTGGCGGGGTATTTGTACCAGAGGGGAAATACCTGATAAAATCAATGTTATCTTTTAATAAGCCTGTTGTACTTCGGGGAGAGGGTGCAGATAAAACTCATCTTNTAATAGACCATAATTCAAACGCCTTTGAAATTATAACTTACAAAAGAGGTGCTTGGTCAAAACTTGTTGGTGGATTTACAAAGGGTTCAAACCAACTTTTAGTAGAGAATGGGCCATCTTTTAAGTCTGGTCAATATGTAGAAATACAGCAGGATAACGACAAAGATGTTATGTATACTTTACCAGATTGGAATGTAAATTGGGCAGAAGGTGCAATAGGACAAATTGCAAAAATAGTATCTGTTGAGGGAAATACTCTCATAATAGACAATCCTTTAAAGTATGATTATAAACAACATTTAAATCCTGTAATTAGAACCCAAGGACTAGTAGAATATGTTGGTTTTGAAAATTTTTCAGTGGAAAGGCTTGATAGAAGTGATACAAGTATATTTTATTTTAAAAATGCTGCCAACTGCTGGGTAAAAAATGTTCATAGCAAACGGGCAAGAAAGTGCCATGTACATGTAAATACAGGATATGGTATAGAAATAAGAGATAGCTTTTTTGATGATGCCACTGACTGGAGTGGCGGAGGTCATGGATATGGGGTACAGCTTGGACTACATTCTACAAACTGCCTTATTGAAAACAATATATTTAAACATTTAAGACATTCCATGATGGCTCAGCTTGGTTCAAATGGCAATGTTTTTGGATATAACTATTCTATAGAGCCTTACCAAAGCGAGGGTGGCAACTGGACACCTGCAGATATTTCACTTCATGGGCACTACCCCCATGCAAATCTTTTTGAAGGAAATATAGTTCAGAAAATAACTGTATCAGACTATTGGGGACCTTCAGGACCGAATACATTTTTGCGTAATAGAATAGAATCTGAAGGAATTAAAGTTGAAGACTCTTCAAACTTTCAAAGGTTTTTAGGAAATGAATTGGTAAAGGGAAGTATATTATGGGATACAGACAGCCGTTATCCTCATTTAATAGATTCTTCTACCATTTTAAGACATGGCAATTATATTAATGGCTCAATTGAATGGGATGAAAAAACACCTTATCAAAACATACCAATTTCATACTATCATAATTCAAAGCCATCTTTTTATAAGTCTTTACAATGGCCTTCAATAGGTGCAGACAGGTTGAATGGAACAAATCCTGCAAAAGAAAGATATTTAAATAAAGATATATTATATGGGGATTTAAATGGTGATAATATAGTTAATTCTCTTGACTGTGTGCTCCTTGGAAGATTTCTTTTAGAAATTATAAATGATTTTCCAAACCTTAATGGCATAAATGCAGCAGATTTAAATAAAGATGGAATAATAAACTCTGTGGATTATACTTTATTGAGTAGGTATGTTTTAGGTGTTATTGATAATTTAAATTAGGAAAAGATACACAAGAAAAAGATGTTTAGCAAATAGATTTAGTGGAAAATAAAATGCAGGTATCATTTTAGTGAATATGGAGGAACCATGTGAAAAAAGACAATATGCATTTAAGCAATTCAGAATCAAAGAAAATAGCAATGAAAGTATCTAAAACAACCATCATTATAAACCTTATATTATTTATTTTAAAACTATTTGCTGGTATATTTGCAAAGTCAGGGGCCATGGTTTCAGATGCTATTCATACAGCTTCTGATGTGTTTAGCACTTTCATAGTAATTATAGGTGTTCACATCTCACACAAAAAACCTGACAGCACTCATCAATATGGACATGAACGTCTAGAATCTGTTGCGTCTATTATACTTTCAGTTATATTAGCTGTTACAGGAATGTTTATTGGATTAAATGGAATAGAAAAAATATTTGGTGGAAATTATGGTGAACTTGAAATTCCTGGAGTGTTGGCATTAGTTGCTGCAGTTTTATCAATAGCAGTTAAAGAGTGGATGTATTGGTATACTAGAAGTGCAGCTAAAAAAATCAACTCAGGCTCACTTATGGCAGATGCCTGGCATCATCGTTCAGATTCACTGTCATCAATAGGAGCTTTTATAGGGATTTTAGGAGCACGTGTTGGGTTTGCTATACTTGATCCAGTTGCAAGTTTAGTAATATGCATATTTATCGGTAAAGCAGCATTTGATATTTTTAGAGAATCCGTTGACAAACTAGTGGATAAATCCTGTGATGAAGAAATGCTAGAGAAAATTAAAAATGTAATAAATGCGCAGGAAGGAGTGCTGCAGATTGATGAAATCAGAACCAGATTATTTGGAAATAAAATATATGTTGATGTAGAAATTCTTGCAGATGGCTCAAAGTCATTAAATGAAGCCCATGAAATTGCTGAAAGGGTACATGATGCAATTGAAAGGGAATTTGCAATGGTAAAACACTGTATGGTACATGTAAACCCCAAATAGACGGGGAAGTATAATAAAGAGATTAAAAGAAACAAATTAAAAAATAAGGAGCTGTAGCAAAAGGTTTATTTAATAATTTTGCCACAGCTTCTTTTTNTGCATTTTACAGATTTTAGATTATAGAATTGCCATATTGCATTTCATATACTACTATTGGCATACTACAATTCATATATTATAAAGTGATGGTCTGTTTTTTTAACAAGTTCTATATAGATTTCTTTTAACATTTCCTCACTTGTTCTGTAGTAAGCTTTTTTCTTAGAATCTGGATATGCAATATCTAAAAGTTTATACTTTCTATTTTTCTTAATAACCTTCTTAAATTTTTTTGGCAGTTCAACAGAGCCAATTTGTTTTTGGTCAGTGAGGTTTGAAACCACAATTTCCAGCACAGGATTACCTTCTTTTTCATGCCTTAATTCACCCCATTTTTTAGTTACAGGGTTTTGATATATTATTTTTCTTCCAGGTGTTATATTTGCAATCCATGTAAAAAACATGCCGTGTTCAATGAGCCTTTCAGGATAGTCAAATGGCTGGTCTTCTCTGTTGAAAATTTTTGTAAGCTGTTTTTTAAAAGGCTCAAGCTTTTGAATAGGGGGTAAAATCCTGCAAAAATTCTTATTTGGGTTTTCAATTCCACAGGAAGTACCAGCAATATTTATATTAAAATACTCTTTAACCCCTACCTCTTCTGGAAATAGCAGTGCAAAAATATCCTGCAGTGGAATGGTTGCAGTTTGGGCAGAAGATGTCATAAAGGCTTCCAATATAGCAATTCCCATTTGGGAGGTAATATCTTCAGGATTTAGTGGTGTTTGATTTGGAGTTGTAAGAATTCCAAACTGCTGGCTTAAAAAGTTGGCTATTTTATGTTCCGGGTACCTAAAGTCGCCTAAATCTATATCTCCTCTTTTACCACAGAGAATTTGAATAATAGTAGGCAGATCATGGGTGGATAAGAATAATTCTATATCTTCAGGCAGCTTTTGAGGATTAGAATACTGACCACCTAAACTCTTGTGAGGAGCAACATACATTTCTGCAATTGGATGTCCTTCTTTTTTCATTTTTCTAATGGCCTCTTCAACAGCACTTTGCCTTGGAGCATCTCCTAGAGTTTCTCCTCCAACTTCAAGCCCATGCTTTAAGGCAATTTTAATGATTTTTTCAACATTTTTAATTTTCTGTGCCCTTTTAGAAGGGTCAATTTCATACCTTCCAGGGTCATTTGGTACTCCTTTTTTTATAATATATTGAGTAGCATAACCACACATATGGTCTAAAAACAAAACATCAATATATTGGGACAGGTATTTTATTCTCTGTTCCATTAATTCATAATAAGCTTCACTTTCTGTAATATACGGAGGAATGCACCAGTTTTGACCGTTGTCAGTTCCAAGCTCATATTCAATATTAAATGCCTTTCCTTGAAGTGACCAGACATCTCCGCTAGCAGAGGGGTCAATTCCAAATGCAATATTTACCTCTCGCTTTAATCCAAGCTCATTGTACAATTCTTTTATTAAAAGCTGCTGCTCATGTATGCAAAACTGACTATATTTATAAATCTCAATTTCTTCAGCGTGAAGAGATGCCAATATCTTTACATCTTCACTTTCTGGATTTTGATACCTTTTAGGCCAGGTTCTAAAATCAGGCTGTGCATCCATATAGGTATTTAACACCTTAGTTTGAACAATGGAGAATATGGCGTTTATTTCTAAATTTTCTTTGTACGTATTGACATATTCCTCATATTTTTTAGCTCTTTCAGATTGGGGTTCTTGAGAAATTTTATCAACAAACTTTTTGTATGCTTTAGCCAAAATACCTTTTCGTATCTCACGATGCATACTAAAATCACAGGCTAAATTATTTTCATAAGAAACAGGTCTTTTAGGAATTATAGCTAAAAGTTCAGGATTTTCTTGTATTTCAGGAACCATTTCTAAAACAAGATAATCCAGTTCAAGCCCAAAAGATGATGAGGAAAAAGGGCTTGTTGTACTTTGGTGTTTTTGAGTAAATGGAAGTTCTGCAATACCAGAAACACCAATATCTTTTAAAAAGTACATAATATATACTAGATCCTCAAGATTTCCAGCATAATCCCGCTTTGTTAAAAAGTCCAAAGCAATTTTTAAGGCAGCCATTTTAAAAAATGGGTCAAAATTAATTTTTTCCAAAATTTCTTCTGACTTATCAGTTCCTGAATGAGATATTTCAGGAAAGACTGATAAAAGAATTTTAATTGCATCATTTAATCGGGTAAAGCTTGAAGATGAATTAGCAGCAAATACTGGCACAATTACCTTTGAGCTTTTTACATATGATTTATTCATTATATACCCCCTACACCTATGCTATATAATATTAATACCCTATAAATAATATTATATATCGGTTTTAAATTGCTTGAACGTTATATTATTTTTAAAATTTAAATATTTAAATGCACTTTATACAAAAAGACTTCATTTTTTTGTAAGTGAATTAACAGTGCAAAGGGTCTTTTTTAAAATTATATCATGATAAATATTATATTTCATAGGTAGTTTTATCAATGTTATTATTTACCTTCACAAACTAAAAGATTTAAATTTACATTTTAATTAAAAAAGTTCTTTTTAGTACTTTTTTGCATTATTATATGTTAACATTAATAAAAAGAGTGACGATAAAATATAAAAATTAGTTTATTAATCAAGGAGATGTACTTATGTTAAAGCTAAGAACTGTAATAATTATTTTATGCATCACTGTATTAATTAATCCATTTTATTTACATGCACAACATAATATAAATATAGCACCAAACTGTACATCATTTATATTAATTGATGCAAATTCCAATGTGGTAATTTGTGGAAAGAATGCTGATATGAAATTGCATCCTGCAAGTGTAACTAAGGTTATGACAGCAATATTGGCAATTGAGCTTGGTGATTTTTCAAAGCCTTACACTGCGAGTAATTTTGCAGTAAAATCAATAGGATTGGGCGGTTCTAACGTTGGAATACAGCCTGGGGAACAAATATACTTAAACGACCTTTTACATATGTTAATGCTTGCCTCAGCAAATGATGCTGCTAATGTTATTGCTGAAAATATTGCAGGAAGCGTTAGTGGATTTGCAAATCTTATGAATGAAAAAGCAAGGCAAATTGGAGCACAAAACACCAACTTTTTCAATCCCATTGGTCTTGATGTGGAAGATGGGTACCCTGATAACAAAACAACAGTCAGGGATTTAGCTAACATAACTCGCTATGCCATGTCAAACCCAAAATTCAGGGAGATAGTTTCAAAAAGTGAGTTTGTTGTAGCAGCTACCAATAAAAGAGGGGCAAAACATATAAAAACAACAAATAGGTTTTTTGAAGATATAGATTATAATAAGCTTCTTTACACAGTAAATGGTGTTAAAACAGGTTATACAAAAGCAGCTTTAAATACGGGGGTGTTTTCTGCAAAAAATAAAGAAGGGGCAGAGTTAATATGTGTTGTTATGAAAAATGTAAACAGGACAAATATGTTTGAAGAAATAAAAGCACTTTTTGATTACGGTTTTACTCAAAACAAAGTAGAACTTCAAAAAAGTTTTTATGATATAAGATTTAGATGGTCTAAAGAGCATATAAACTCATTTTTAGAAAAGGGATATATTCGTGGCTATGAAGATGGTTCTTTTAAACCTTGTAATGAAGCTACAAAAGAAGAGTTTATAAGTCTTTTGATGAAAATAAAAGGATTTAATCCTGAAGGGGAACAGGAATATTGGTCTAAAATCTATATTGATGAAGCAATAAAAAGAGGTTTTATTGATGCTTCATGGAATGAGAAAAGAAAGGAAACAATAAGCCGTTTAGAATCTGCTTTGGTTCTTTCCAAAACATTAGATTATAATTTTGTTATAAATGGGATAGATAAAGAACAATATCTGTTAGCATCTGCAGACATGGATAAGTTTTCCAATATAGATGTAAGCATTTTAGAAGATATATTAAAAGTATATAATTGCGGAATAATCAGCGGTTATAATGGAGATTTATTTTTAGAGAAAATTTTAACAAGAGAAGAAATGGTTGCAATGATTAATAATTATTTAAATTTCAAATCAGAAATTCATTAATTTTATTTGGGCTGTGGCACCAATTACTTAATGCCACAGCCCAAATAAAATGTTCTTTTAATCAAGGGTTACAAGTGGAATTTTATTATCTGTAGCAAATTTAGAAATTTCCTGTTTGTATTGGTCAAAACGATCCCAGTCCATTAGTTTAGTCAATACAATAGGTTTTTTTGATCCTTTAGCGATAATTTCTATCTTTTCAGTTGTTTTTTTAGAAAATAGCTTTGTTATAGTATAGTAGCCAATTCTGATTTCTTTTATCTGTGAATAGTCAAGAAAAACACGCTTTCCGTTTTTTGTAAGTATAGCAATTCCGGTCCATTCTCTGTTACAAGATATTAGTCTGTCGTTTTTACTCATTTTGCTTTCCTCCCTACTACAATTATAAAAAAATTGATAAATATGTATAAATAAAATATTTAAGAAAAAAACACAATACAGTATGCTTTAGTTGTGAATTAAAAATAAAAATACCGTTTACATTTCATGATAATTATATATAATATACATAAGATTTATATTTTGATAGATTTAAAATAGTTATATATCTATAATTACATTATATCATATCACATAAATAGCTGCAATTAAAGTATCAGCTACTACTATAATGATATGTTATAGTGATATAATATTCTTGTGTTTTTAAAATATTTAATTTAAATTGGAGGAGTAATAGTGAAAAAAAATAACAATAATCTTTTAAACTGGATATTTGAAACTTATGCAATTAGAATCAGCTCTCACCAAAAACCCTTTTGGTATACTTCAGGAACAATTGGTCCTTATTATATAAACACCCATTTTCTTTATGGCAGTGAGAAAAAAGCCATAGATTTATTAAGTTTTATAGATAATGAAAAAGAAAATAAACTAGCCTGTCCGAAAAAGCTTTTGGATGAAACATATAATAATTATGAAAAGGATTATATTTATAAGGGTGTAATAGATGAAATGTGCAGTTTTATTAAGAATAATATAGATGTGGATGATGTTGATTACATATCAGGGGGAGAAAGAAGAGATTGGTTTTTTTCCTTGCCCGTATCTAAAATTTTAAAAAAACCCCATGTAACAATATATAAGGATTTAGATACTGTTATAACAGATGAAGGCAATACAGAATATTTAAAAAATCTAAATGGGGGCAAAGTACTTCATATAGCAGATCTTATAACTGAAGCTTCAAGCTATGAAAGGGCATGGATACCTGCAATAAAAGAAAAAGGTGGACAAATTCTGTGGAGTGTTGTAGTTGTAGATAGAATGCAGGGAGGCAGGGAACTTCTTTTGGAAAATGGAATCAAGCCTTTTTCCATGATAAATATAGATATTGATTTTTTCAAAGAGGTTTTGGCAATGGGGATTATCAATGAGGAACAATTTGAAATGATAAAGAAATATTTGGATAATCCTAAAGAGTCAATGGCGGATTTTTTAAAGAAAAACCCTGATTTTTTGAAAGAATCTCTTGCATCTTCTGATAAGGACAGTAAAAGAGCAAAGCTTTGTATAGAAAAAGATATTTATGGGATAAAAGGCTTAATTTAAGAGTGCAAAAGGAGGGATGATTTTGAAAAGAAGAAACAGCCATGTTCTGGAAGAAGAGATAGAAAGGCAAAAAGAATATATACACAGAGTTGCAGATAGAAATGATGGAAAGGTCCTAAAATACTACTTAAATACTTTTGGATGCCAAATGAATGAACATGATTCAGAAAAATTAGCAGGAATGCTTTCTAACATGGGATATATTGAAACTGATGACATAAATGAATCTGACCTTATTATATACAATACCTGTTGTGTACGGGAACATGCAGAACAAAAGGTATACGGTCATTTAGGAGCTTTAAAAAAGCTAAAGGAAGAAAAACCAGAGCTTAAAATTACAATATGTGGATGTATGATGCAGCAGGGGGAAGTGGTTAGTCATATCAAGAANACGTATAGACATGTTGACTTGATTTTTGGAACACACAACCTATATAAATTTCCAGAACTTTTATTAAAATCTTTTGACAGGGATAAAATGCTTATAGATGTATTGGATACAGATGGAGAAATTGTAGAAAATATTCCTGTTGAGAGAAAAGACAGTGTGAAAGCATGGATTACAGTTATGTATGGCTGCAATAATTTTTGTTCATACTGTATTGTTCCATATGTACGGGGAAGAGAGAGAAGCAGGGAAGTTAAAGATATAAAAGAAGAAGTAATGATGTTAGGACGTCAAGGGTTTAAGGAGATAACACTTCTTGGCCAGAATGTAAACTCTTACGGAAAGGATTTAGACAGCAAAGCAACTTTTGCAGAGCTTTTATACCAATTAAATGAAGTCCCTGGAATTGAAAGAATCAGGTTTTTAACTTCCCACCCTAAAGATTTATGCGACGAACTTATATATGCAATAAGGGATTTAAGTAAAGTTTGTGAACATTTGCATCTTCCTATTCAAGCGGGGAGTACAAAGGTTTTAAGGGAAATGAACAGAGGATATACAAAGGAACAATACTTAGAGCTTGTTATGAAATTGAAGGAAAATATACCAGGTATCTCGCTGACAACAGATATAATTGTAGGTTTTCCAGGGGAAACGGATGAGGATTTTGAAGATACTTTAGACGTCATAAAGAAAGTCCGTTTTGATTCTGCTTACACATTTTTATATTCAAAAAGAACAGGGACACCTGCTGCAAAAAGCAAAAACCAGATTTTAGATAAAGTAAAAAAAGAAAGATTTGAAAATCTTCTAACCCTGCAAAATTCAATAAGTAGGGAAATTAATGAAACATATTCAGGGAAAAAAGTAGAAATTCTTGTTGAGGGAATTAGTAAAACAAACGATAATATATATACAGGAAGAACAAGAACAAATAAAATAGTTAATTATAAGGGAAACAAAGATGATATTGGTAAATTAAAAAATATATTGATAGGTGAAGTAAAGACATGGTCACTAGCAGGAAAAGTAATTACAGATTAGGGGGAGATAAGCTTATGAAAAAACTTGCTTTGATTGTTGCTATAATGATGGTGCTTCTTTTTACTGTTAATGAACTTGAAGTACATGGAGAAGCACAAGTAAATGATGAGATTAAAGTTACTATAAACGGATTTTTAGTTGAGTTTAGCGATGTAAAACCTATTATTATAAATGGCAGAACTTTGGTTCCTGTAAGAGGTGTTTTTGAAAATTTAAATGCACATGTCAGGTGGTTTGAGGATAAAAAATCAGTCCTCATTATGAAGGAAGCTTTGCAGATTTATTTTTTCATTAACGATACAGAGGTCAGTGTAAATCAAAAGCGATTTACCCTTGATGTTCCTGCTACCATAATAAATGGCAGAACCATGGTTCCCCTAAGGTTTATATCAGAAGCTTTAGGTGCAGAGGTATCTTGGGATGCAAAAAGCAGGACCGTAGAAATAAGTGTACCTCATTACCCTTTTGCTTATACTAAAGCTATAAGTTTAGACCTTTTAAATGAAAAATATCAAAATAATATACAATGGCTTATTGGTGCACCTGTAGGGTATGTTGAGCATATTTTGGGCAAGCCAGACAGAATAGATTTAAGCAGATATGGATTTGAGTGGTATATTTATAATTCAGATTTGGAAAAATATCTTATGGTTGGTGTCAAAAATAAAACTGTAGTAGGTCTTTATTCTAATTCTAAGCATTATAAAATAAATGAAAGTATTGGATATAATACACCTAGAGAAGAAGTTCATGAACTTTTTAATCTCCCTATGGGATCTATTGTAAAAGGCAATGGAAGATATACGATAGGTATAAAGAATACAGAGGACGGAGAACCTGAATATGAGATGTTTGACGTTGAAAGAAGGTACTATGCTACAATTTTTTATGACATACATAATGAGGGAAGGGTAACTTCTTATATGATTATAGATTATGCAACGGAATATTCACTAGAGAGTTATTACGGAGAGCCTTCAGAAGAATTGAGGGATAGCTATGAAAGACAATTATTTGACCTTGTAAATGCAGTAAGAACAAGAGAAAATAAGACTTTTTTAGAATTTGATGAAAAAGTTGCTGCTGTTGCAAGAGAACACAGCAAGGATATGTCCCTTAATGACTATTTTGACCATATAAATTTAAAAGGTGAAAATTCTTCTGACAGACTAAGAAACGCGGGAGTCAGTTTTTACGCTGCAGGTGAAAATATTGCAAGATTTCATATGTGCCCAATATATGCTCATGAATCTTTGATGAATTCAACAACAGGACACAGGGAAAACATACTTGGTGACTGCACACATTTAGGTACTGGTGTTTATTTGGATTCTGACGGGATACCTACGTATACACAAAATTTTTTGCTTCGTTAAAAAGCAAAATACTTTTTAAAAAATTAATTGTTAAGTTTTAAGCTGTTTTGTGATAGAATTATATAAAAAATATAATCTTAAAAAACAACCTAAAATTGCAACTTGAAATTTTACACTCAATATTTTTTCAACACAGCAATGCATAAAATAAATTAATTAAAAAGGGTGATTGGTATGGATATTTTAGAAAAAGCAAAAGAACTTGGAGCAATGATAGGGACATCGGAACAGATGATCACCTTTAAAAAATGGGAAGCGGACCTTGAAAGGGACCATAAAGCAAGAGCTATACTACGCGAATATCAAACATTACAGACTAAAATGATGCAAGCAGCCCATGAAGATGCAGAAAAAGAAATACTAGACCAAATAAAAGAAAAACTTTCCCTAAAATTTGATGAGGTTAACAGATGTGACATAACCAGAAATTATCTTGAATCAAAGGACAAGCTGGACCACCTCATAAAGAAGGTAAATGATGTACTAGTATACTCTATTACAGGCGAAGAACAATGTTCATGGGAAAGATGCGGCTCTTCCTGTGGAGGATGCAGGTAAATTTTATATTAAATGAGCTTTATGACATCTATGTGACAAATTATAGAGAGAGGTTAGATAAAATGGCGACACTGACACCTATGATGCAGCAGTATGTTGAAATCAAGGAACAATACAAAGATTGCATTCTTTTTTTTAGATTAGGGGATTTCTATGAAATGTTTTTTGAAGATGCAAAAACAGCATCTAGGGAGCTTGAAATAACCCTTACTAGTAGGGAATGCGGATTGGATGAAAAGGCTCACATGTGTGGAGTTCCTTTTCATTCCGCTGATTCCTACATTGCTAAACTGGTAAACAAAGGCTACAAAGTAGCTATTTGTGAACAGGTAGAAGACCCGGCACAAGCTAAGGGAATTGTAAAAAGAGATGTGGTACGGGTTGTTACTCCTGGGACAATAACAGAATCCTCAATGCTTGAAGAAAAGAAAAACAATTATTTAATGTCCATATATAAAATAAAGGGCTATTTTGGATTGGCTGTAACGGATCTTTCTACTGGTGAATTTTTGGCAACTTCCATAACACTAGGTAATACTACAGGAAAGCTTTTTGATGAAATAGCAAAGTTCTCCCCTTCAGAAATTGTAGTAAATGGTGAGTTTTTAAAAGATAAAAATTTAGTTAAATTAATAAAAGACAGATTTAATGTATATATATCTAAAGTAGATGACAAATTCTTTTCTAGTGATTTTTCATGTGATAAATTAAATACTTATTTTAAAGATAATCAATTTGAAAACAATGATTTTAGTTTATATATAAATGCATCAGGTGCTCTTTTAGGTTATCTTGAACAGACACAAAAAATGAATTTAAGCCATATTCAAAACTTTGCTAAATACGAAATAGAAGAATATATGGTTTTGGATATTTCAACAAGAAGAAATTTAGAGCTTACTGAAACAATGAGAGAAAAAGCAAGAAAAGGCTCTCTTCTTTGGGTTTTGGACAGAACTATGACATCTATGGGAGGAAGAAATTTAAGAAAGTGGATTGAGCAGCCCTTAATAAACTTATATGATATAAATGACAGGCTCAAAAGTGTAAATGAGTTAAAAGAAAAATTTATGATAAGAATGGAAATACGAGAACTATTAAAAAGAGTTTATGATATAGAAAGACTTATGGGGAAAGTTATTTTAGGGAGTGCAAATTGCAGGGACCTAATTGCAATTAAAAATTCCATAGCTCAAATTCCCTATATAAAAGAACTTTTAAAAGATCTTAATGAAGGTCTTAATGTTAAATATTATAATGAACTGGATCCTCTTTTGGATGTACATGATTTGTTAGAGAGGGCGATTGTTGATGAGCCGCCTGTTACAGTAAAAGAAGGCGGGATTATAAAAGAAGGATTTAATGAAGAAGTGGATAAATATAAAAAAGCATCGAGGGAAGGCAAAAACTGGATTGCATCTTTAGAAAGCAAAGAGAGGGAAAAAACAGGCATTAAAAACTTAAAAATAGGGTATAACAAGGTTTTTGGCTATTATATAGAAGTTACTAAGTCATATTATTCTCAAGTTCCTAAAGAATATGTGAGAAAACAGACTCTTGCAAACTGTGAAAGGTACATAACAGAAGAATTAAAAAAGATTGAAGATACCGTTTTAGGTGCTCAGGAAAGGCTTATTGAACTTGAGTATAATTTATTTACAAAAGTTAGAGAGACAGTATCAAAAGAGGTAAACAGAATAAAAACAACGGCCCAATCTCTTTCAAACATTGATGTTTTATGTACATTGGCAGAAGTTGCAGACAGAGAAAATTATGTTATGCCAAAAGTTATAAATGGCGATGATATAGAGATTGTTGACGGTCGCCACCCGGTGGTTGAAAAAATGATTAATGAAGGAGAATTTGTACCTAATGACACATACCTTGACAGAGGGGAAAATTTAATTTCTGTTATTACAGGACCTAATATGTCTGGTAAATCAACATATATGAGGCAGGTTGCATTAATTGTTCTCATGGCACAAATTGGAAGTTTTGTTCCTGCCACAAGTGCTAAAATAGGGATAGTTGATAGAATATTTACACGTGTGGGGGCATCAGATGATTTGGCATCGGGGCAAAGTACATTTATGGTAGAAATGACAGAAGTTGCAAACATATTAATTAATGCAACGTGTAGAAGTCTATTGATTCTAGATGAAATCGGCAGGGGCACTAGTACTTATGACGGTCTTAGCATTGCCTGGTCGGTTATTGAATATGTAGCAAATAAAGAAAAGCTTGGGGCAAGGACGCTTTTTGCAACTCACTACCATGAGCTTACTGAATTAGAAAACAATTTAGAGGGAATCAAAAACTACTGCATTGCTGTTGAAAAAAAAGGCGATGATATTATATTTTTAAGAAAAATTAAAAGAGGAGGCACAGATGACAGCTATGGAATTGAAGTTGCCCAGCTTGCCGGGGTGCCGCTTCCTGTAATAAACAGGGCAAAGGAAATATTAAAAGAATTAGAAAATGCAGATATAAGCAAAAGAGGAAGAACAAAAAAGGGTAAAAAACCTATTGGCGGTCAAATTGACATTTTCTCCTTTAATACTGCTCAAAGAAATACAAATGAAGTTTTATCTGATTTAAAGGATATGGACATTAGCACTCTTACTCCATTAGATGCACTAAATGCATTATATAATCTGCAAAAGAAAGTAAGGGACTGCAGCTAAAATAAAAATGATTTAGTTAAATTATAGATTTAGGGTTTTGTTTATAGAATTTAAATGTTGTAGAAATTAATATAGTATTAGGAAAGGTTTTGATTATGGGACAAATTGTAATACTAGACGAAAATACATCTAATCAAATAGCAGCGGGAGAAGTTGTGGAAAATCCTGCATCAGTTGTAAAGGAACTTATAGAAAACTCCATTGATGCAGAAAGTTCAAATATAACAGTGGAAATTCAAAAAGGCGGGATATCCCTGATTAAAGTAATTGACAATGGCTGTGGAATGGAAGAAGACGATGTTTTAATCGCTTTTGAAAGGCATGCAACAAGTAAAATACGAAGTTCTAATGATCTAGATGGGATTTTGACACTAGGTTTTAGAGGGGAAGCACTAGCAAGCATTGCATCGGTATCTGTTGTTGAGCTTACAACCAGAACTAAAGATAAATCATTTGGAAGCTATGTCAGGGTAAAAGGCGGGGTGGTGGAAGAGGTAAGTCAGGCAGGCTGTCCTGTTGGGACAACTTTTACAGTTAAGGATTTGTTTTTTAACACCCCTGCAAGGTTTAAATTTTTAAAAAGAGATTCCACCGAGGCGGGATATATTTCGGATATAGTAAATAGAATAGCATTAGGCAATCCCCACATATCTTTTAAGCTTGTAAATAATAAAAAAACAGTTGTACATACACCAGGAAACAATGACCTTCTTAGCACAATATTTAGTATATACGGAAAAGATACTGCAAAGGAATGTATAAAAGTTTCTTATAAAGATGATATGTTCAAAATAGATGGATTTGCAGGAAAGCCTTCTATATCAAGGGCTACTAGAAGTTGGCAGTCCATTTATATAAACGGAAGATACATCAAAAACAAAACCATATCAGCAGCCATTGATGAGGCTTATAAAACAAGCCTTATGAAAAACAAATTTGCTTTTGTTGTTTTAAATATAGAAATTAACCCTGTTTTAGTTGATGTTAATGTACACCCTACAAAGATGGAAGTACGTTTTACCAATGAACAGGATGTATTTAGAGCTGTGTATTATGCTATAAATAACGCTCTTTTAAGTGAGTCCTTGGTAAAAAATATTGAAGTTGAAAATAAAAATAATATTTTTAAATATGAAACTGATTCTAAAAAGGATGAATATGTACAGCAAGGGATTAGGGATATTAAAAATAAACCCATTGAATATATTGAAACTAAAAAAGCACAAATAAATGAAAAAAGCAAAAAAAAAGAATCAGATATCCATTATGCTGACAATTTAAACACAGCAGAATCAAATACTGCAGAATTAAATACTGCAGAATTAAATACAATAGAATCAAATACAGCAGAATCAAATACTGTAGAATTAAATACAATAGAATCAAATACAGCAGAATCAAATACTGCAGAATTAAATACAATAGAATCAAATACAGCAGAATCAAATACTGTAGAATTAAATACTGTAGAATTAAATACAATAGAATCAAACACAGTAGAATTAAACACTTTAAATTCAATCACTGGGGATAAGAAAGAAGAAAGCAAAACAGAAAAAAAAGAAGTAATTGCAGATGATATATTTATTAACTCAAAAATCATAGGACAAATTTTTTCAACATATATTATACTTCAAAGTGGTGAGAACTTAGTTTTAATTGATCAGCATGCAGCACATGAGAGGATAGTTTTTGAAAGCTTAAAAAAGAAGTATCATAAAGAAGAAAACTTAGCTCAATACTTGTTAGAGCCTGTTGTTATAGAGCTTACANGTCAGGAGATAGGATTTATAAATGATAAAAATGAAATGCTTAATAAATTAGGTTTTATTATTGAAAATTTTGGTGATAATTCTATTATATTAAGGTCGGTACCTGCAAACAGCGAAAGTGGTAAAGTAAAGGAAGCTTTTTTGGATGTTTTGGACTTTCTAATGTCAGAGAATAAAAAAGACAATGTTTATATCGCAGAGGAAATACTTTATAAAATGGCATGTAAGGGTGCTGTTAAAGCCAATGAAAAACTTGAGAGTATTGAAATTAAAAATATTTTAAAAAAGCTTTCACAAATTAAAAACCCTTATACTTGTCCTCATGGCAGACCGACAATTATTAAAATTACAAAATATGAATTAGAAAAGATGTTTAAAAGGATAGTTTAAGGATATGGATAATGTAATAGTTATTGTGGGACCTACAGCTTCAGGGAAAACAAAGGTATCAATAGAACTTGCAAAAGAAATAAAAGGTGAAATAGTGTCCGCCGATTCAATGCAAGTGTATAAATATATGAATATAGGAACAGCAAAACCAACTGAGGAAGAAATGGCTGGAATAAAACACTACCTTATAGACCAAGTGGAACCTTCAGAAGAATTTAGTGTTGCAAAATATCAAAAACTTGCATACAAATATATTGAGGAAATTTTAAAAAGGGGAAAAACTCCAATAGTATGCGGTGGTACAGGACTTTATATAAATTCACTTGTTTACAATATTGAATTTGCCGATACTATTTGCGACTGGAATTTGAGAGAAAAACTTAAAGAAGAAGCAGAAAAATATGGAAATGAATATATTTACAATAAACTAAAAGCCATTGACCCAAAAGCTGCCGAAAAAATACATATGAACAATGTTAAAAGGGTAATAAGGGCTATAGAAGTTTATACCTATACNAACAAGCCAATTTCCTTACATCAGGAGGAGTCTTTGAAAAATCCTCCAAAATACAATTACATTATTATAGGTCTTACAAAAGAGAGAAAGAGGCTTTATGAAGATATAGAAAAAAGAGTGGATATAATGATGGAAGAAGGCTTGGTGGAGGAAGTAAAAAATCTAATGGAAATGGGGTATGATAAAAATACTATTGCTATGCAGGGATTAGGTTATAAGGAAATAATGTCATATGTAAAGGGAGAAGTTTCCAAAGAAGAGGCATTGTATATCTTAAAAAGGGACACAAGACGATATGCAAAAAGACAGATTACCTGGTTTAAAAAACTAAAAAATGTTTATTGGATTAAAGCAGATGAGATAAATAGGGAAAAAGAAATTGTAGAAAAAATTAAATATCATATTGCAAGGTATGGAATTATCTTGTAGAATATAAATTGTAGTATATGTTTTAAAAAATAATAATTTTATGTTTTTAAAAATAAAGAAAATAAATAAAGAAAGAAAAATAAAGAGAGAAAAAGAGGAGGATTATTTGTGTCTAAGAGTACTATTAATTTACAAGATGTCTTTTTAAATCAGGTAAGGAAAGAACATATCCCTGTAACAGTTTATCTTACTAATGGATTCCAATTAAAGGGATTAGTAAAGGGATTTGATAATTTTACCGTTGTTCTAGATAGCGACGGAAGGCAGCAACTAATTTACAAACATGCTATTTCTACTATTAGTCCAATGAAATTGGTTAATCTTATTTTTAATGACTCCAGAGGTGTTGAATAACAATTTAAAATAATGAAAGATAAGCATGTAATATGTTTGTCCTTAAGTTTGCATTCCATGAAATTTATTTTAAAAAAGGGTAATCTAATAAGAAGGTCTTGTAGTTCCTTTGAATATGGCATGTGGGCAAAAAAGAGACTTCAAAAAGAGAAGTCTCTTTAGCCATGTCTTAAAGATTGAAATCACATTTTTCTAAAAACACCTATAACTTTACCTAGAATCATTAAATCATCTTTTATTATAATAGGGTCTAAATATTTATTTTCTGGTTGAAGTCTGATGTGTTCTTTTTCACGGTAAAAGGTTTTAACAGTTGCTTCATCTCCAATAAGTGCCACCACTACATCCCCGTTTATAGCAGTAGACTGCTGTTTTACAAGTATATAGTCGTTGTCTAAAATACCAGCTTCTATCATACTGTCCCCACTTACTTTCAGCATAAATGCAGAAGAATTTTGAACAAAATCTACAGGTAAGGGGAAAGTATCTTCTATATTTTCAACTGCTAATATAGGCTGACCTGCGGTAACTTTACCAACTATAGGCACATCAACAAGTTCTTTTTTGCTGTAATAGTCTTTTTTACTATAGTGATTATCAGAATCTTTTAGGTTTTCTTTTTTATCATTTTTTATAACTTTAAGAGCACGTGGCTTTGTAGGGTCTTTTACTATATATCCTTCCTCTTCTAATTTGCTTAAATAGCTGTGTACTGTTGATGTGGATTTAAAACCAACAGCTTTGCATATTTCTCTTACTGAAGGGGGATAACCCTTTGTTTCTATTTCTTTATTTAAAAAATCCAAAATTTCCTGCTGCTTTTTAGTAAGTTGCTTTTTCATTTTTTCACCCCTAGAATATTTGTCTTGAAGGTATTATATCATATTATTTAAAAAAAAACAAACTAATGTTCGGCAAAAGTATTGACATAAGAACTAATGTTCGGTATAATTCTTTTAAGAACACATGTTCTTGAATTATTAGTTTGGGAGTTGGTTTTAATGAAAAAAAGATATGTTTTAAAAAACAAAAAGAGATTTATTTGCTTCATTGCTTTTGTTTTAACTTCAATGTTTATAATAATATCAATGGCTAATATTTATGGATATAAAGAAGAGTGCTATGAAGTAATCAGGGTTAACAATGGAGATACTTTGTGGGATATTGCAATGCGCTACAATACAAAAAGTGATATAAGGGAATACATACATAGAATAATGGAGTTAAACAAGTTAGAAAACAGTGAAATTAAAGCAGGGGAAGAACTTATAATTATTGTTGACTAATTTTATATTTTATTACCCAAAACCCTTTTAAAAAAGTTGTTCTTTTGATAAAATGATTTATGCAAAAATTTAATTTTTAAGGAGAAAGATTATGACAGGGTGGCTTGTTGTAAATCATTTTATCACATCAAAAAAGTTTTTAGAGATATTTAGTATGCTTACAGAAGCTGCAGAAAAACAACATGTTAATTTAATAAAAAAAACAAATGTTGAACTGATGAGTGGTTTATTTGATTATGATAATATTAATAATTTTGAAAAGCCAAGCTTTATTTTGTTTTGGGATAAAGATATAAGACTTGCAAACTTTTTAGAAGAAAAAGGTTTCAAGCTTTTTAATTTAGCATCAGCAATTGAGATATGTGATGATAAATCGCTATCGCATATTAAATTATCCCAAAGGGGGATAAAAACACCCAAAACAATTATAGGACCTAAAATTTATAGAGATAATATTAATTACGAAAATGAAGAATATATTGACATGATAATAAGAAACCTAGGTTTCCCCTTGATAATAAAAGAATGCTTTGGTTCTTTTGGTCAGCAAGTTTATATGATTGAAAACAAAGACAAATTAATTGAGATGCTTAAAACTTTAGGAACAAAGCCAATTTTGTTTCAGGAGTTTATTGAGTCTAGCAGGGGTAGAGATGTAAGAATACACATTGTTGGAGGAAAAATGGTTACATCAATGTACCGCTATAATGAAAATGATTTTAGGGCTAATATAACAAATGGAGGGAAAATGAAAGAATATACTCCAAATGATGCCCAGATTGAACTTGCAGTTAAAGTGTGTGATACCCTTGGTTTGGATTTTGCCGGTGTCGATATTTTATTTGGCGAAAATGAAGAGCCTGTTTTTTGTGAAGTAAATTCAAATGCACATTTTAAAAATATATATGACTGCACAGGTGTTAATGTGGCAGAATACATTATAAGACATATTGTAGAAAAGGTAAACGGCTTTAGCTTAAATTTAGATATGAAGCTTTATGCCAACTAAAACTTAAAAAATTTAAAATTAATTAATACCCAAAAAATACAAAAAGGAATGTGGAAATAAAATAATGGAAGCATGGCTACTTTATGACAAGGCAAGAGTGGAGCGGAATATAAACTATATTAATATATATTTTGAAGAATGTAAAAAAAGAAATATAGACCTTAAACTCATATTAATTGAAGATATTGAATTTGGTATAAAAAACAACAACTGCACTCTTTTATACAAAAACAAAGAGTGCAGTATGCCTCAATTTATAATTATGAGAACCATTAATCCCCTTTTAACAAAACATTTTGAATTTATGGGGATACCTGTTTTTAACAACAGTTTTGTAAGTGCTATATGCAACGATAAACAAAAAACCTATCAGTATGTTTCTAAAGCAAATGTTGAAATTATGGATACAGGCTTTGTTAAAAAAGGTACTTGTATTTCTATTAAATACCCGTCTGTTATAAAGCCTTCCTTTGGCAGTGGTGGAGAAAATGTTTTCTTAGTTAAAAATGAAGAAGAATTTAAAAAAGCTATAGACTCAATTTCTGATGAAAATATTGTAATTCAAAAACCAGCTAGTGATTTAGGAAAAGATTTAAGAGTTTATGTGTTAAAGGATCAAATAATAGCTTCTATCTTAAGAGTTTCAAATTCTGATTTTAGAAGCAATTATTCTTTAGGAGGCACTGCAAAGATATATAATTTAAGCCATGAAGAAAGGTCTATAGTATATAAAATAATTGAGCTATTTGATTTTGGGCTTGTAGGTATAGACTTTGTATTTCATAGAGGAAAAATGGTTTTTAATGAAATTGAAGATGTTGTAGGAGCAAGAATGTTATATTCAAAAACTGATATAAATATTGTATCTTTATATTTAGACTTTATTTTAAATGAAATTAAAGCTTAAATTAAAAAATTTTAAAAACCTCTTGACTAATGCTTAAAATTGAAATAAAATGAGGTGTAAAGTGTTTTGCTTTACAGGTGAATAAGAATATGGATAATGTTTATAAAATGTCGATGCTTTTAGATTTTTACGGACAGATGCTAACTAAAAGACAATATGAAATTATGGATTTACATTTTAACAGCGATTACTCTTTAGGAGAAATAGCTCAGCACTTTAATATAAGCAGGCAGGGTGTACATGATAATATAAAAAGGTGCAAAGGAATACTTACAAATATGGAAGAAAAGCTTGGACTTTTAAATAAATTTGCAATGCAAAAAGACAAAGAAAAAAAGATACTCAAGTATTTAGAAGGTATAGATAAAAGCAATATGAAAAAAGAAGATATTTCTATTTTAAAAATGGTAGAAGAAGAAATACGCAGGATAATTGAAAGTTAAAGGATATCAAAAATGAGGTGTCTTAAATTATGGTTTTTGAAGGGTTATCCAGTAAACTTCAGGAGACTATAAAGAAGTTTAGAGGAAAAGGAAGAGTTACAGAAAAAGATGTAAAACAAATGATGCGTGAGATTAAACTTGCGCTTTTAGAGGCAGATGTTAACTTTAAAGTTGTAAAAGACTTTATTGAAAAGGTTTCTGAAAGGGCAGTCGGGCAAGATGTTTTAGAAAGTCTGACTCCCGGGCAGCAGGTTATAAAAATTGTAAATGAAGAAATGATTAACCTTATGGGTTCAAGCCAAAGTAAAGTAACCTTTTCTTCAAAGCCTCCAACTGTGTATATGATGGTTGGACTTCAAGGTTCAGGTAAAACAACTACCACTGGAAAGCTTTCTAATCTTTTGAGAAAGCAGGGGAAAAAACCTCTTTTAGTAGCCTGTGACGTTTACAGACCAGCAGCCATAAAACAGCTGCAGGTTGTTGGTGGTCAGCTTGATATTGATGTTTTTGCAATGGAAGACAGCAAAAATCCTGTTGATATAGCAAAGGCAGCAATTAAACATGCCAATGCAAAGCAGCATGATTTAGTTATTATAGACACTGCTGGAAGGCTTCACATAGATGAAGAGTTGATGGATGAACTTAAAAATATAAAAATGGAGGTAAAGCCTCAGGAAATTTTGCTTGTTGTAGACTCAATGACAGGTCAGGATGCTGTAAATGTGGCAAAAACTTTTAATGAAAAGTTGGGAATAGATGGCATTATACTTACAAAGCTAGATGGTGACACAAGAGGCGGTGCTGCTTTATCTGTAAAAGCAGTGACAGGAAAACCTATTAAGTTTATAGGTACTGGAGAAAAGTTAAATGAAATAGAACCATTTTTCCCTGACAGAATGGCATCTAGGATTCTTGGAATGGGAGATGTGCTAAGTCTTATTGAAAAAGCCCAGGAAGCATTTGATGATGAAAAAGCTCTTGAATTAGAGAAAAAAATGCTTACACAGCAGTTTACATTAAATGATTTTTTAGATCAAATGCAGCAGATTAAAAAAATGGGACCTTTAAATCAAATACTAGGAATGATTCCGGGACTTAACACCAATGCACTAAAAAATGTTGATATTGATGAAAAAAAGATGGTTCATATTGAGGCTATAATACAGTCAATGACTAAAAAAGAAAGACAGGATCCATCAATTATAAATGGCAGCAGAAGAAAGAGAATTGCCAGGGGAAGTGGTACAACAGTCCAACAAGTCAACAGACTTTTAAAAGATTTTGAAAATATGAAAAAAATGTTTAAGTCAATGAGTGAAATGACAAAACGCAGCAAACGTGGCAAAAAGGGATTTGGTAAATTCCGAATGCCATTTTAATAAAAAGTAGGTTATTTTAAGGTCGGGAGGTGAAAAAATGGCGGTTAAAATTAGATTAAAAAGAATGGGTGCAAAAAGAAATCCTTTTTATAGAGTTGTTGTTGCTGATTCAAGATCTCCAAGAGACGGGAGGTTTATTGAAGAAATAGGAACTTACAATCCTATGGTTGAGCCAGTTGAGGTGAAAATTGATATGGAAAAGGCTCAAAAATGGATTAAAAATGGTGCACAACCTACAGATAAAGTAAAAGCCCTTTTAAAAAAAGTTGAAGAAGCATAGAAAGTATAATAAGGGTAAAAAAACACGGGAGGCAATAATATGAAAGAACTTCTCGAAACACTTGCAAAAGCATTAGTAGATAACCCAGAAGAAGTATCTGTTAATGAAGTGGAAGGAGAGAAATCCATTATACTTGAGTTAAAGGTAGCAAAAGATGATATGGGTAAAGTGATAGGCAAGCAGGGCAGAATTGCTAAAGCAATTAGAACAGTAATGAAAGCTGCTGCTGTAAAAGAAGACAAAAGAGTATCTGTAGAAATACTACAGTAAACTTTTTCCTTTACCTGAATCAAGTAAAGATTTTGCCAAATAATTTTTTTATTTGATACTTAAAGAATATTTTTATAAAAGATGTGGACAAATTATTTGTCCACATCTTTTATAAGTGGGCTTAGCAATTATTATAGATAAAAAATTTACTAAAATAAATTTGGTGGTGCTTTTTGTATGACTAAATTTTTGCAAATAGGAAAAATTGTTAATACACATGGTGTAAGAGGGGAACTTAAAATTATTCCATTAACTGACGATGCAAAACGATTTGATAAATTAAAATGGGCTTATATTTCCCAGGATATATCAGAAAATATGGAAAGATATAATGTTGAAAAAGTAAGGTATCATAAAAATTTTGTATATTTAAAATTTAAAGAAATATCCAGTTTAGACCAAGGGGAAAAGTTTAAAAACTCATACATAATAATTGATAGAAAAGATGCAGTAACTCTCCCTAAAGATTCCTTTTTCATATGCGATTTAGTTGGTATGGATGTATTTGAAGAGTCAGGACAGGCTCTTGGAAAATTAAAAGAAGTAATAAAGACAGGGAGCAACGATGTTTATATTGTAAAAAACCAAAATGGAAGTGAAATATTAATACCTGCGTTAAAGTCGGTTGTTAAAGATGTTTCAATTGAAGATAATAAAATGGTTGTAAATTTGCCTGAAGGATTGATAGATGATGAGATTTGATGTTTTAACTCTCTTTCCAGATATTTTTGATGCAGTAATGAAAGAAAGTATAATTGGAAAAGCACAAGAAAATAATGCAATTGAAATTAATGCAATAAATATAAGGGATTTTTCCAAAAATAAACACAAAAAGGTAGACGATTATCCTTATGGTGGTGGGGGCGGTATGGTAATGACACCCCAGCCCATTTATGATGCTTACTTATCAATTATAAAAGATCTTTCCTACAAGCCAAAATTAATTTATTTAAGTCCGCAGGGAAAGGTTTTAAATCAAAAAAAAGTAGTGGAATTGTCAAAAGAAAAACATATTATTCTTCTTTGCGGGCATTATGAAGGCATTGATGAGAGAATAATTGAAGAAATTGTAGATGAGGAAATTTCTATAGGCGACTATGTACTAACTGGTGGTGAGATTCCTGCAATGGTGCTGATAGATTCTGTCAGCAGACTAGTTCCTAATGTGCTGCCAAGTGAAGATGCATACAAAAATGAATCTCATTACAATGGTTTCCTTGAATATCCNCAATATACAAGACCTTATGAATTTATGGGACGGAAGGTGCCTGATATTTTACTTTCAGGACATCATGCCAAAATAGAAGAGTGGAGAAAAGAACAGTCGTTAAAGAGGACTTTAGAAAAAAGACCTGATCTTTTAGAAAAAGACCCAACCTTATAAAAAGCGTAGATTCTTATGAATAAACACTAAGAGATATCAAAAAAATAGAATTGTTTATAAAAAAAGAAGGTATTTATTTTGAGGCAAAAATTTTTAAAGGAAAGGAGAAGTATTATGGTGGGTAGCAATCTTAAGGATAGAATTAAAGTTGTTAAAGGTGACATAACAAAAATGGAAGTGGATGTAATAGTTAATGCTGCCAAAAACAGCTTGCTTGGCGGTGGAGGAGTAGATGGTGCAATACATAGAGCAGGCGGAAAAGAGATATTGGAAGAGTGCATAAAAATTAATAAAAAGCAAGGTGGTTGTGAGACAGGGGAGGCAGTTATTACAACTGCAGGCAAATTAAAAGCCAATTATGTTATACACACAGTGGGACCTGTATGGAGGGGAGGAGAAAACAACGAAAGGGAGCTTCTTAGAAAATCCTATTACAACAGTTTGAGACTGGCAGTTGAAAATAAAGTAGAAAGAATTGCTTTTCCAAACATCAGTACAGGTGTATATAGATTTCCAAAGGACTTAGCAGCTGAAATAGCCATTAATGAGGTGATAAATTTTTTACAAAATGATGTAAGTATAGTTGAGGTTATATTTGTCTGCTTTGATGATGAAAATTATAAAATTTATTCAGAGTATATGAATAAGATTTTAATGTAAATATAAACTTACATAAAAGTGAGGAAAATAAAAACAAATGAGGCAAGAAACAAACATGCAAAAAATACATTTAATTTTAAAATAGCTTCAAGTGGAATAGAATTTTCACCTGAAGCTATTTTATATTTATAATAAAATTATTTTTCTTGTAATTCTCCTAAGTATAAAAAGCCGTAAATATCACCCCAATCGTCATATTTAGGTTTAAAATAAAATTTTGAACTCACATAAGGTTCAGAATTTTGAAGAAACAATGCACCTACAACAACACCGTCAATACTTCCGTCTTTTTTTACTCCTGCACCTAATATTTTAATATCATCATTTACAGAAAAGTAAATGTATTGATCTGAAGAGTTATTTAAATCCACCACTGCTTTATTTATTTCTTTAAAGTCTTCTATATCTTCTTTTATATAGTCCTTATGAAGTATGTGGTCGAAATCACCATAACTTTCGTGATGGAAAGAGATAATTTCTCCAAGTGTTAAATAAACATCAAATTCTAAGCTATCTTTAGAATAATATTCATTTGTAGATAAATTATATACTGTTTGTAGGTCAGAAATATATATTAAGTCATTAGGTATTGGTCTGTCAGAATTTGCAAATTTAAATTTTGAAGATAAAAGTTCTTGTTTAGAAGAACTAATTTGATTGGAAGAACCAGTTTGATTAGAAGAACCAGTTTGTTGAGTAATAGAAATAGAACCACTACCTATATTACTAAGAGGAACTGCATTTAATTGGTTAAAAGGCAGGTGTTTTATTTCTTCATAAACAGGTATTATGTGGGATGAAGAAATGGCAAAATTTAAATTTGCCTCTCCCATACCTGAGGTAGTGATGCCAATTAACTTTCCAGATTCATTAAATAAGGCTCCTCCAGAGTTACCATGAGTAATAGGAATAGAAATTTGAATTAAATCAATCCCTTCGGATTCCCAGAAGTTTGATATTATTCCTGTGGATACTGTATTAAAAAGTCCTAAAGGTGAACCAATGGCAACTGCTATACTGCCTTTGTCAGTATCACTGGCTTTACCCATAGTTACTGGCTCAATGCCAATTTCATTTGCCAATTTCAATACAGCTATATCTACATGAGGGTTAGAGAATAATACTCCTTCTACATCAACAGAAGTTTCATCTGAAAGAAGTACTTTAGCACTTCTTCCACCCTCAATTACATGGTAATTGGTAACCACCACACCGTCTTTTATAAAAAACCCACTTCCCTGAGAGCTTGCAGAGTCTAATTCAACATATATTGCAACAACTTTATGGTCATTATTTTTAACAATATCCTTTACAGACATAATGGTATCTTCATCAGGTGAATCAGGTAAGTAAGTTTGCATAGTGTCTTCAGTGTTTATATTATCTGATTCAGCAATTTCAAGATATGAAGACTCGATATTTTCGTTTCTTTCGTTTAATTCTTCTTCAAATATTCCTTCCATGTATAAATATTTTAATCCGTCATTTGGAGTTTCAAGTATTACTACATTATTAAGTAACAAAGCTTCCCCTTGATGATGAACTACTTCATTATTTTCTGTTGTTTCATAATCTGCATAACATATAAAGTCTAGTTTAAGAAGATGTTCTATACCATGTGGTTTTTTGTTTTTACCTATAATGGATACTTCATCAAATTCAACTATATCTAAACCCATAAAAGAAAATAATACATCTTCATAAATGGGGAATATTTCATATTCTGGTCCCCTGTACGCATAGGTATCGTAGAATTCAGAAGTGGATTCTAATCTGGCTAACTCTAAAATAGCAGTTTTAGCAAATTCAATAATGTCTTCTTCAGTATAATTGCTTTCACCTAAGGCAGTATTAGAATTTTCACTAAATGAATTTTCATTATTATCAGACTGTGTTTGTGTGTCATCAGGTGGGATAACACTGCCTATTATCAATAGAAAAATAATTGATAATATTATAAATCCACCTAGGATACCTGTAGCAACTAAAACTTTACTTTTGCTTTTTTTAGTAGGCTCAGTTTGTTTCTTAGAAGGAATATTTTGATTTTTTTGAATATTTTGAATATTAGAATCAACCTGTTTTACCTGTTTTATTGGTTCATCTAAAAGCATAGTTTCATCAAATTGGTTATCCTGAACACTTGTTACATTATTAACATTGTTTGATTGCAAATTATTTAAGGTACCTGTAATGTTATTTGTATTACTAATTTGTAAACCATTAGGAATATTTTTTATTTCACTTTCATTATTGTTATGTTCAGGTAGTTGGCTATGTATTCTTTTGATAACTTTTTCTAGCTTATAAATATTATCTTCTAAAGTGCCATTAGTTGCATCTAAACTATATGGGCTGCTTAAATAATATTCAATTAATTTTGAAGGTTGTGACAAGTCAATCTTAAAAGGAATAATAAATTTATCCTGAGAAGCAGCCTTTTCTAATTCACGAATTATTTGTGGAGATGCATTAGCATTTGAAGAATATATAAAAATCACAACAGCTGATTTTTCAATAGCATCAATTATGCCTTCTGCATAGCTTTGACCATTTATAATATCTTTTGATGAAATCCAACATTTTAAGCCCTTTTGCGTTAGTTCTGCATAGATTTTTTCAGCAATTGCTCTATCGTTTAGAGCATGACAAATATAAATCAAATAAATCACCCTTACTTTATATTATTTTTTATAAAACTGTTCTATGTTTTAGAAATTTGTTACAGTATTTTATTATATTATATTGTATGATTATTATAATTACAAGACCTTATGATATATTACAAGTTAAAAATTTTTTTAAAATTATACCGAGAGAACTCAAAATAGATTTAAAATCTGTAAAGATAATAGAAAATTTTTTTATAAAGAGAAAACTTAAAAAAGTGCAATTCATTCCAAAAATCGTGCAATTC
>JGI24712J26585_10000115_pt1 | contig 63262 bp, 38 predicted proteins | sample BioPla3DNA2_FD_26585 | JGI IMG/M metagenome (IMG submission 26585) | reverse complement strand
TTTTACCCATAATATGTAGTCAGGGGGGTCAAATTTTCATTAGCACAAAGGGGTCAAAAATTAATTAGCGAAGGGGTCAAATTTTTGTTGACAAACGCACTTATAGAATTGCTTATTGTCATAGCAATTTTAGGTGTAATCTCGGTTATTGCGTTTAGTATGTTTACTGGAGTTATAAATAATTCTAGAAAAAAATCTGATGAACAACAGGCACTGTTAATTGAAAAAGCCGTCCTTTCTTACATGATCCAAAGTAATGATTACAAACTACAACATTTAAAGTATGATGGTAGCAATCACTCAATGAACGGTAAAGACTCCGAAGAGTTAATATATGCACTTCAAAACACCATCATATGTGATATCGATGGGAGCGAAAAAGAAATATATCCCATTCTGAATCCAAAATCCTCTTCGACTCCATCAGCCTCAAATTATTTACCTTTTTGGAACACCACTAAAGGAGGTAACTATATTGGATACAAAATAGAAATAGATTCAGAGACTTTAAGCTGTAATGTGACTCCCGTGACCTCAAATGCAAAGGTTTTTGTAGATGAACACTAAATAAAAATATAAGGGAGGGGACCAAGTGGTCCCCTCTTTATTTTACATACTATTCTACTGTTCGGCTGGATCAGCATTCATTGTTAATACAATGTTCAAATTACCGTTCCTACACCTTAATTCATCTAGGAAATCTTTTTCCTTTACATTCATTTTCATACTAACTAAATACACAAGTTCATATAAAGTACCAAGATCTGTTGTTTTAACTTTCTTTAATTCATGTCGATATGTATAAGTGTCAAAGATGTCATCAAATACACCTTGATAATCTAAGTCCTCTGGAATAATAACTTTTAGTAACTTATCAGTGCTTTTCTTTGCACCAAAATTGACTTTGCATAAAAGATACATAAGAGCACAAAGGACTATTGTAAAAAACAATGCATATCCATATACACCGACTCCACAAGCCAAGCCTGCACCCATACAAAAGAGTACATAAGAAATATCTTTAGGATCTCCTGGTGCACTCCTAAAGCGGATTATCGAAAAAGCTCCCGAAAGTCCAAAAGCACTTGCTATATTAGTACCTATTAAAAGAATTATAACAGCTACAACACAAGGCATCATAATCAACGTAAGAACAAAACTTTGTGAATAATACCCCTTAGCATAGGTCTTAATATAAGTTAAGCTAATAATTATTCCTAATATAAAAGCAGTTATAATCGTTAACGACGCATTGCCGAAAGATAACTGTAATGACTCTGCTGTTGTATTGAATATTGACCATCCCATTTATTGCTTCCTCCCTCTAGTAAATTCTCTTTAATCATTGTTTTATATTCTGTTCCGTATTTGGAGAAACTTGTCTTAAAAAGTTTAAACTCACTCAATAATCTTGAAAGCCATATAGGAATGGTTTTCTCTGCCTTAACCTCCATTAACCACAAATCATCATTAGGCAATAATTTGCGTCCGTGGTCTCCCGCTTCAAGTCTCAAATCTTCTCTTCTAGAACGAATATTTGTATCAAAGGTCACCCTTAAATCCCTGTTGTTTATACCAAAAAACGCTTTTCTGTCATAAGCTAAGTACAATTTAGGAATAGGATTATATAGTTTTATTATATAATCAATTTCGTTCAAAACTTGTTTGTTCATATAGGTCTTTAAACTTGGCTTATCTCCTGTAGCAGCAAAATCATAAGCCTCATTTAATACTAATTTTGTTCTTCTCTTATTCACAAGACCGTTTACTTTTTTCTTTATCTCTAAGTAAACCTTATCCTCAATATTAGGTACACCATAACCACGTAGTCTTAGCTTTTCTTTGTATTTCGGCTTAGACAATGAATGTCTTATGAGGTGGTTATCTGATGTATCATAATATATGTTGCATATCGTATAAAATGGATGATTCTTGTTGTATTCATCTAATTCCATATACTCAACAAGCCGTTGCTGAACTTTATGGCATGTCTCACTATCCATCATATATTTAATTTCATACCTGTTAAAAACCTCAATAGCCAATGGTTTACCTCCTCCCTACAATTCTATTCTACATTAAGAACCTTAAACAAATCTTAAATTCCTTAATGTTAATATTACATAAAGGTAATTCGTCATTTACACGCAAGCAATTTTTAACCACCTCGATTCCAATGTTAAATTATATTGCTCATATATGTTGATATATGGAATAACAAATCATTCTGCTGGGAACTTGTTGATTACCCCTATCAAACGCAGCCTAAAATATGCAAAGTCTATTGAATCAATATCTCCATTTGCATCAACATCACCGGCTGACATAATTATTTCATTTTCGCCCTTAATTCCTAATAAGTACATTCTGAGCAACCCAAAATCCAACGAATTAAAGAAGCCATCGCTATTAACATCGCCAAGAATAACACCTTGCGGCGAAGCTGTTGGTGTTGGTAATGATGTCGGTGTTGATGTTGGTGTTGGTGTTGGTGTTGGTGTTGGTGTCGATGTCTGTGTTGGTGTTGGTGTTGGTGTTGGTGTTGATGTCGATGTTGGTGTCTGTGTTGGTGTTGGTGTTAACTCTGGTATCCCATCCTTTTTGAAAACAGCTGTTATATTTATGTTATCTGTATGATTAAACGTCACCGTCTCCGAACTCCCTACTACACCTTCCCAGTGGTCAAACACATAACCTTCTTTTGCTACCGCACTTATAGTAACGGGTACGCCTGTAAAATACAAACCCGTCCATGAATCTGGATTCTTAATACCTGGTGTAGAAGCTTTTATATCTATTGTGTTTATTTTTAAATAACCCCTTGTCGTATCAGTGTTCAAGGTTATGTTAGCTGTGCCTGTAACACCATTACTAGCAAACTTGTTCTTTATGAATTGAACAATATTTGAAGGGCGATTCATCGCATAATTCTTAATTGCTTTAACATTCTGGCTCCATTTAAAATAGGGCCAACGTTCAGTATGTTCTTGCATTTCAGGAGTTAAAATAGCCTCAAACTCATTTATTACCTCAAGTACGCGTTCTGGGATAAAGGCAGTATTTAATTGATCTGCAAAACAGTTTATAAACTTGTTTCTAAACTCATCATTCTGAAGCAAAGTCTTTAATAGGAAAGTAGACCACTCTGGATTACTAGTTCCTTCTACTCTATCACCTACAGCATACTTTAGTGTATCATGATTGACAGATTTATTGTAAAGTCCAAAACCAAAATCCGTGTCTTTTAACATCCATCTCCATCTGCCATCTAGACCATAAGGAGCATCTGGATTATACTTTCCATCATCAGTTCTATATTTCCAAATCACTACATTATTTGCGGGCCAATCAGTATTACCAAAGAAAATTTCTGCAACATTATAAATAATATAATTGTCTATATCAATTTTGGTCTTGATATACTCATATGTACTAGATTGAGAAATAGAATTCTCTTTTAGATAATTAATTACCTCGTTAGTATATGCATCTGCATCTTCTGAAGTACCTTGTTGAATATCAAAGGACATATGTTGTGCTGGACTTATTTGTTTAGGCTCGATTATAGCAACTTTATCGTCATCAAGATTATAATGATCCTCTAAGTACTCTTTATCATAGCGCTCACGAATATAATACACGCCCCAGTACTCACCGTTTAGAAATAAAATTGCCGGTCTCTGAGCCTGTGTATCAAGTATATTTACATGAGATATCAAGCTCTGCATTAATTCATCTCTCATATAAGCAGAATTCCAATCATTACCTGTATTTCTTAAAATTAAACGCTCAAAGCTTTTCATTTTTTTTCCGTTTCCGTTCTTGGTAAGCCCTGGAAATATCTCGTACTTAAATTCACCTAAATCACCATATTGACCATCGGCATATATCCTAAATGACTTTTGAGGAAACTTTCTTGAATATCCTCCGTGTATTCTTAAACCTATATTTTGTGAAAATCCAAGTTCCCCATTAGATTCAAAAAACTCAACATGTGCAGGTCTCTCCCACTCTTCTCCTGTTTTCAGCGAATTTTCTGTGTAAATTCCAATTTTAGAATCAAACAAGTTATCAAAATCAGTAACAATAGAAATAACCGGCAAAGTATATCTTGTGTCCATTTCCGAATCAACAAAATATGTATGTGTTATTACTTTACTCTTTGAACCATCATCCTTAATAGCAACAGTTTTTAATGTAGTACCTTTAAAGACCTCTCCCTTCGGTTCTTTCCATGAATTCCAGCTATCCGTGGATATATTCCGAACCATTGACAATACGTTAGCATCCCCTGCCCTGCTCTTAATTTTTATACTGCCAGTATATTGAAAGGTTCCGGAAGCCTCAGGTATAGGATCTGAACCATCAGTAGTATAATAGATTTTAGCTTCAGAATCCTGTGAAGTAATTATTAAGTCAAAAGCTTCGGTGTAAAATCCCCCACTTTTCGACAATATAGGTTCTCTAACTAACACAGCTCCTTTAGCATTATCCTCTAAAGCCGTGGCTTTTGTGAACACTTCAAACTGTTGACTACCATCGTATTTACGTCCATATGACTGATCATCTAAAAGGCTCTCATACTTAATAGAGTCAACAATATCACCGTTAGGTGATCTTAAAATAATTTCTTCTCCTGAAGCACTTAGTTTAAAATTTGTATGAAGCTGTCCATCTTTAGATACCTTATTTTTGTCCGATGCCCAAACAAGCAGATATCCTTTTGGTTGAATAGTACATTGAGGGAATACCCAAGTTGCACCAGAGTCAGACAAAGTATAGGCTGTCAAGTCAACGGGCTGCTCACTTGAATTATATATCTCAATCCAATCAGAATATTCTCCTCCATTTGCCCCCTCATTTTTGTCTTCTATATCTCCGTCTCTAATCGTTTTCGAATTTGCCGCCATAACTTCATTGATGTACAACGTACGGGTCTGTGCACATATTTGAAAAACTTCATTTGGTGCAATTATGAGCATCAACATAATAGCAGCTAAAAAACACACTAATACTTTTTTCATTTTTTCCCCCTCTAAAATTTTAATATATATGTAAAATTTTTAATTAATACCAAAATGTGTTATAAGCAAGAAAAATTGATCAATTAGGTTATATAAATCCTATATTGAACTCAATTATATATAGATAATTTGGGTTCATAATATAGATATACATGATATCTCAATAAGATTCTCTACACTCACAACTTTCTTGTTCGTTATGTAACCCTATACTTTCTTCAGCAAATGCTTCACATTGTAGGACACATGGCAAACAGTTCCGCACAGCGAAAAAAATAGCTTAAGCACCCTTCTTAAACCGAGAAAAGGAAATCCCCCTTTTCAAAACTCTGTATAGGAGTTAACAAAAATAGGATTTTTATAATTACCTATACTTTAAGAAAAAACAAGGCATATAAAGAACTTTTTGAGAAACATGTAGAACCTTTGATCAAAAACCACTTCAAATTTGCTATTAAAAATGAAAAATATCGAGTACTACATATTATAGATAAAATAAGTATATTATATATTGGAGCATATGAAACTAAGCATATTAAATTTTTCAACAATTATTATACTATAACAACCTTAAAATAACCTTAAGAACTCTAGCTGTTACAATAATATTAACTTATAAGAACTAACTAAAGCAACATATAAATGCTAGCAAATTTTAGTATCCACTTAATTCAAATACACTCTTTCTTGATCTAATCCTCATAATCTTCTTATTAAAACTTCTATTCATTTTTATTTTTTAACAATTTACCGCTATAAAAAAAAACAACCCTCGAAATTCTATAGTGTAAGTAAAAACCTTAGCGTCATTTTATCATAAAAAGTTTAAAATTTCAATTGGAGGAAAATTTATGCGTATACTTGTAGTGGAAAATGATCCTTATTTATCAAAAGCTTTGAGTAGAGTTTTAAAGAAAAGCAGTTATTCTGTGACCTGTGTACATAATGGTGATGATGGTTTGGATTTTGGTCAAACAGGCATATACGATATTATTCTGTTAGATGATACACTCCCAATTATGGATGGTATTACTGTGCTGCAAAAGCTTAGGAAGAATAAAGTTTCGGTACCTATAGTTTTATTAAGTGCACGAGATGATTCATTCTCAAAGGTTACGGGTCTCGATAGTGGTGCAGATGATTATCTTGTAAAGCCATTTTCTTTCGATGAGCTATTAGCACGTATTCGTGCATTAGGAAGGCGTAGAGGAGAATTTTTGTCAGACAATATATTAACTTATGGTGATATTGAATTAAATATAGACACCCTTAAGCTATCAACCGAGATAGGAGAAGTCTCTCTTACCTGTCGTGAATACGAGCTGCTAGATTTTCTTATAAGAAGAAAAGGTATTATTTCTCCTAAAGAAAGGATTATAGAAAAGCTTTGGGGTTATGACTCTAGTGCTGGTTCAAATCATGTTGAGGTATATATCTCTTTTTTGAGAAAAAAATTAGAGTCTATCGGCTCAAATGTTGTCATTATTACTCATCGTGGAGCAGGTTATGAAATAAATACTATGGATAGGGAGTATCCTGAAAAACCTTTACTCAAAAACTTAATCTAGATATGTAAAACCACTCGTCGTATTGCCAATAATATAGCCAATAAACTCATACTAATTATTATTATTACTGTTTTTTATAACACAAATACCAATCCATACATTGTAATCCCTTAGGACATTTTATTCTTTCTAACAATTCACAGTAAGTTTTTGGAGGTGGCACCAGCACTGGTTGACCCGGATACCAATTTGCAGGTGTTACAACTTTTTCTCTATCCGTTGTCTGCAATGCATCTATGAGCCTTAGTATTTCAGGTATGTTTCGACCATTTGTAAGTGGATAATCAAGTATTGCCCTTATTACTTGCTTATCATCTATTATGAAGACACTTCTTATAGTCTCTGTATCACTAACCTCTGCTGCGATCATACCATAGCTCCTTGCTATTGAACCATCCCTATCTGCAACAATAGGAAACGGAATAGTTATTCCTGTATTCTGGTAAATATTGTATACCCATGCAAGATGAGAAGGATTGCTGTCGATACTTAAGCCTAGGAGCTGAACATTTCTCTGAGTAAAATAAGGTGCCAACTGTGCGAATGCAATGAACTCAGTCGTACACACGGGTGTAAAATCGCCAGGATGAGAGAAAAAGACAATCCATTTCCCTGCAAAATCTGAAAGTTTTATATTCCCAAAGGTCGTTTGTGCACTAAACTCTGGAGCCTTCATGCCTAATTGAAGTTTTTGAGTCCTATATAGTTGGTATTGTTCCACAATGCATCACCTGTCTTTATATATTTTTGGGCACTATATCATATGAATAATACAAGTGTTTTGTACCACATCCATTAAAAAACCTTTCATGCGATAAAAGCAATTACTTTTATTCTACATTTCCCGGGAAATATCTACAGCACTCGAGAGTGCTATATTCAAATTGTAAATTTTCCCTACATTCCTTAACTTTCTTCGACAAACGCCTACATGAAAATATTACATTTGTTTAAAAAACACCAAAATGATAACATTATTTATGATACCTAAATAGTTTATTAGAGAAATTATATAGTAGAGGAGTGTCGTATATTGAGGTCAAAAAAAATGAAACTGATTGCACTATTTCTTTTAGTTTCTCTTTTTACAACCATGCTTCCATTAAACATATATGCTCAATTCGAATCCTTAGCAGAGTCTGCTATTTTAATCGAAGCATCAACAGGGCAAGTTCTATATGAGAAAAACTCCGAAGTTGCCCTGCCTCCTGCTAGCATTACCAAAGTAATGACCTTGCTACTTGGATTTGAAGCAATTAGTAAGGGCAATGCAAATTGGGACGATCTTGTAAGTATTTCAGAAAATGCTTGGAGAATGGAAGGCTCAAAAATGTTCCTTGAGGTTGGAAGCAAAGTTTCTTACAGGGATATTATTAAGGGTATTTCTATAGTTTCTGCCAATGATGGTTGTGTTGCATTAGCTGAATACCTTTCAGGAAGCGAAAGAGCATTTGTAGCAGTTATGAACCAGCGTGCAAAAGAACTTAGAATGACAAACACTACATTTAAAAACTCAACTGGATTACCCGAAGAAGGACACACTTTATCCGCAAAAGATATAGCCACTTTATCCCTTTATCTAATACAAAACTATCCTGAAATACTGGAAATAGAGTCAACAACAGAATTTACATTCAACAATATCCGCCAATTTAATAGAAATCCACTCCTCGGTGTTTATGATGGAGCTGACGGTTTAAAGACAGGGTGGACGGAAGAAGCGGGATATTGCTTAGCCGCTACTGCACTACAAGACGATATTAGATTGATAGCTGTAGTATTAAATACTAAAAGCGAAAGTGAACGAAAAACCGCTTCTCAAGAGTTGCTAACTTATGGCTTTAAGAATTTCAAAGTCCTTGAGTATAAAAACGCTGGAGAAATCGTGGATAATATAAGTGTAAGTAAGGGTAAAAAAAATTCTGTTCCGCTTAAGCTAGACCAAGATATAAAAATAATTATTCCAATAACTAGAGAAAATGATATTCAAACAGCAGTAGTAAAAAGCACATCCTCCCTTAATGCTCCAGTTGCTATTGGTGTTTCTGCAGGAAAATTCGAGGTCAAACTAGACGACAAAACATTAGCAACTAGTAATATATCTACCGCAGAAAGTGTCGAAAAATCAGGCTTTATCAAACGGCTTTTTGATGGATTGCTTAGCCTTTTCTCTAGATTTGGTAAATAAGTTGATTTTGTGATAACACAAGGTTGGATATTTCATAAAAAGGGAGTTACGTCCCGTTAAAAACTTGTAGATGTTTTACGAAACATAAAAAAGCAAAGGGTTTGGATACCCTTTGCTTTCAATCTTTTACTGAACTTAGCACCCTTAGAACGAACTTTCAAAATGCAAATTCCTATACTATGAACTTAGCACCCTTCGGGCGAACTTTCAAAATGCAAATTCCTATACTATCAAGTTAAATGGTTGTATCATTTAACACCAAAACATGTTAATGCTTTAGTTTTAGCTTACTTTTTACTATTCTTAAAAACCAGATCTCATTCCAAGCAATACCAGTCTCATCAATGCGAAGTCTAGTGAATCAACCTCTTGATTGTTATCCACATCAGCAATTACAAGTTGCTCTTCAGTTAAAGCTTTTGAGCCTAATAAATGCAATCTCAAACGCCCAAAATCTAACGAATCAAAGCTTCCATTGCCATCAATATCGCCCTTTAATACATTAGTTGGAGTAGGTTTTGCTGTTGGAGTTGGAGTTGAAGTTGAAGTTGAAGTTGAAGTTGGAGTCGCTGTCTTAGTTGGAGTTACAGCAGGCTCTCCAGGTTCTTTACCATATATTTTCACACCATTGTCGTAAATAGGTATATATTCAGTTTTCTCACCAGTTTGTGGTGAAGCCTTATCCAATCCCTTAAAGGAGAAATCGTTTGTGTTGTCCCAAGCTGTAAATCCGTTTGGTGCATTTAGCGTAAAGTAAACATCCCTCTTGTAATCATTTATTCCGCCAGGGAAAATATTAGTTCCGGTATAATCAACCTCTACATAGTAAATATTCTTTGAGGCATCCCACTCAATAAGTTTTGGTGATACCTTCCCGCCATTTGTAGAATTTGCTGAAACAGTAATATCACTTGCTTTAAATCCTGCTCCAATAACTTCAGATATATCAATAAAGTATCTAAACGAGAGTGTATCACTTGCTCTTGGCGGCCATCCTGTCATATTTGCTAAAGTAACCTTCATATTAGTAAAAGTTGGTCCTGAGGCGTTCATAGCACCAAAAATAGCAAATTCCTCACCCACTGGCTCAATCGCATTAAAATTAGGTATAGGTGTGCCACCATATTGATCGTACATTCTAGCAAGTATTCCTACAAATCCTGCGTTATAGTCACAAGCAACTTCATTCGCCTGAAAATCGCCAATTGAATCACTATAAGTATCGCTTACACTTGGTCCCCCAACTAGTGCTCCGTAAAGTATATGTCTATGCTCATCAGGAGTAGTCATCATTGCTTCCCATCCACCGTGAGCACTTCTGTGGTGTGGATACTTAGGAGAGTTTGTTCCAAAACCCACTACATAACTTCTACCAGTACTTCCAAGGGCATAATCTATCTGGCTTTTTGCAAATTCCTTATAAGTCTTTGCTTTGGTAGAACTACATCCTGACCAGTCAGCATAAACATCTGCTAAAAATGCTGCCGTAGTTGCGTATCTTAAGGTACCCCACACGTCACAAACCGCAAGTCCCTTAGGAGAATATGCTACACGATTACCGTTGTAACCTGTAGTCCACCAGTCTAAATTATTTTCTATACCCTGCTTATATAACGAATCACCGGTAGCTCTTGCAAGAAGCAAGAAAGCACCAAATAACTTATTGTCCCAACAATGCCCCCATGCATATTTAATTATGGTTGTACCATTTTCCACTTCCCAATTATTTTCGTATGAAGCAGCCTTGTCAAGGTATGCTGTATCTTCTGTTGCAAGATATAACCATGCTGCAGCCCATGTAAGTTCATCGTAAAAACCACTGAATGAGGAATAATAACCGTTTGCAGCTACATATCCTTCATCACTCCTAGTTGTATCTGCAAAAGTAAATAATTCTTTTGCATGTTGAAGACATGTTGCAGCATAACTAGGATCTGTATCTTTAAATATAATTGAAGCTACAGCCAATGCTGCTGCTGTTTCTCCAACAACTGTAGAACCAGGACTTGCAGTAGTCACCTTAAACGAAGGTCTTTCCATCTGCATAACTTCTGGAGGTCCCCACCAAGCGTGATCAAGGGCACCATCAGCAACCTGATAGTAATATACATTTGGACTTGGGTGACACTTAATAAAATAATCGGTTGCCCATTTGATGTTATCAAGTATGTAATCGAGCTGACCACTCTTTTTGTAGGCATCACGGTTCTCATAAACACTCCAACCAAGCATTGTAGCTGAATATGCCATTGGAAGATTAAATTTGGCATTATCTCCAGCATCATACCATCCGCCTGTCAAATCCAACCCTGCATCTGATCCATCTTCTAATGCTGAATCCCCACGCCAGTTAACCCTGTTATTTTCAGGCAGAGCCCCAGACCTTTGCATTTCATAAAAAATTATTCCTTTCTGAAGAGCCTCTCCATAGTTATAGGATGCTGCTGAAACTGAAGAAAACGGTACAAGAAAAGCTGCCATTAGTGATAACACCGTAATAAATGCTATCGGTTTTCTCATTAACAAAACCTCCCTCAAATTATTTATATTTTTGGCAATTTCAAAGAATAACTCTACAATATTTATGTCCTAAATTACCTCATAGAAAATTCTTTGAAAAAGCAATTGATCAGTTATTTTTATGGAGTAGATGCGAAGCATCCGCCGAAGGGAGCCGAAGGGCACCATAGGGTTCCCTAGCGAACAAGAAAATTCATGAGCGAAGTCAAATTTTCTTGAATCACCCTTAAATAAAAAATACAAGCCTAAATTGTATATAATTATTCTCTATATTTATAATAGTTCGAGTTGTATGCTCTTTTTTAGTCCATGCGTTTAATGCTTAATTTACTTATTTTTTAATCATTATTGCTTACAGGCTTCAAAGAATCACCCCATCAAATACAAAAAACAAATAGAGTTAGAAGGAATAAGATACCGCAAGCGATGACTTATCTCTTCTAACTCCTAACTTCAAAACTTGCACTTTAATATAATTCCTCAAAAAATCTGTTTCTTGTAAACATTATAACTACATTGAACTCAAAAGATTTCGATATAATTATATCATACCTAATAATTTCATTCTCATATATCCAAAATCTAACGAATCAAACGCTCCATCTTGGTTCATATCAGCAGCTGCATCACCATATACATATGGAAATCTGTCAATTTCCCCAAGCAATTTCATTCTCATATATCCAAAATCCAAAGAGTTTACATCTCCATCAGCATTTACATCTCCTAAAACCACTGACACTCCCTTTGTAGGGGTTGGCGTCGGAATCACAGGTGTAGGTGTTGCAGACACTACTTCTTCATAAAGATTTGGGAAATTACCTGTTGTGTACAATAAAGTAATCATTTTTAAGCTTCCTCCATAATAGCAGTAAGCATCAGGTTCTATTACCTTTACGTTTTCTTCATGCATAGCTTTTGCAAAATTAATATCATATCCTGTAAGAGCACTAGCTGCTATCGGAGCCACAAAGGAACTGTTATGGGCAGAACCTATTTGATTTCCGTTTATGGAGTATTCACCTTGTATATTTGATGGTCCAACCTTAATAAAAAACTTATTAATAAGGTCACAATTCGTTTTCGCTCTCTCATCTCCAAACCATAAATAGTCCAATACCGTTCTCCAAGGATATCTTGTAGCATCGTAGCTGTAGTTGTATCCTTGACCTGAAGCAGGAGAACCATCTCCTGTACACCAATCAGGAACCAGTCCTGTTCCGCCATTTTTTCTATTTACACTATCTATTATCTCGTAACACTTGTCCGCTACACTATACCACTTTGTATTACCCGTAAACTGTGCAAATATCTTATACCATGCTGGTGCAAAATAGGAAGGATTTACAGTACTCCAACCACCCCAAGTATCGCCGGGCTTGAGTATATCGCCATCCAAACAATGCCTTTCCAAATTGCTTATTAAAGTTTTAGCTTCGTTGCTGTAATTAATTGAGCCATTTGATCCCCACTGCTTATGGGCAAAAATCAAAGATACCGCAATATCTTCATCTGCATCGGTAGCACAGTTTACTTTACCGTCACCCGGTGCCAAACTACCATTAGCACTAATATGCCAAGACATAAGTCCTCTAGAATTGAAATGAAGCTTTACATAACGATAAAGATCGTCAAATAGTGATTGTTCATTGAAGTAAACCGCAAGAAGCATACCATAACCGAGTCCTTCAGATACTGTATCATAGTCTGTGGAACTGTCTCTCTGAACCCTCTTAAAGCCACCTGCACCACTTGATGTAATGTGTCTTCCCTTCCATGCTTCCCACTCTCTTAAAACTAAAGCATTTGCCTCATCTTGGTTGTCAACCACAGAACTCAATCCATACTTGTATATTGCATTGTACGGAAACTTTGCTGCAGCAGATACACTCTTGACATTGATGGCTACAGTTGATGTTATCAATGAAATTAAAACTAAAAATATTATGCCCGCCCTTGATGTTTTCATTTTGTGTCTCCTCTTCACTATACCTTCCCCTTTCGCATATTATTTATCTTATTTAACCTCTTATATACTACCAATTTTGGTCGCAATTATAAGAGCTTCAATCATTGAAATATCAGGTGCATCTACTATTATGGGATTTTGCTATTTATAACACAATCAGTTCTTTAATATAATATGTACCGTTTTCTCTGTAAGGAGCTTTAAAAAAAATTCGTTAGTATATATATTTACAAGCTAATAAAACCACTTTTTCGAAACACTAATTGACAAGTTGTTATAATCCCCAATGTCCACAATGCAAATAGAGGCTATTAGCAATTAACTAAAATATCCTTCTTAGTAATTCTATAATATCATAGATGAAATAACATTAACAAGATATATGCAATTCTTCTCAAAAAAGTTTGTCTGCTTACTAAAGTATTATGCTGGAGGTATTATAACTTAGGCATTATAAAACACTTTATAAGAAATTCTTGAAGAATGCAGATATTATCTAATTCTTACAAAGAATCTTAAATATTGTGACGTTTCAGACTCAAAACTTCTTTTAGAAGAAGTTAGTAAATTTGTCAGAGTGTTTTAAATTCTGAATTCTATGGTTCTGAATTCTTGCGGCTTTGCCGCGGTATGTTTCTCAAATTGCATTAAACTTATATCCGTTAACATTTATTAACTTCTTTACTCTATGATCTGTCTGTATTTATTTCAACCCCCTAAAAAATCAATCGTTTTCCGAATTCTTATTAAGGATAACATCTACAAAGGGGATAATATATTACTCAAAATTGGAAGCAAAATCCTATTATATTGGATTTTACATACCTAGATAAATGCTGTATTGTAAAGTATAGGAACACATTCAATTCCTATTTGTGTAAATTTATGCTAGGATTTTCAAAGGGATTCCCTTTACTGTTATAAAGTTTGTTTAGGTTAGTAGTTCTGCTATGTGGAATTACCTATGCGTCCTAGTACGCAAAACGACTTAAAATGATGAATTTTAGACTTTTATCATTGTAAAATACATAATTGTTTGTTTCATAAATACTTGAATAAAATACGAAAAAAAACTAAACATCATAAGGATATTATGAGGAATTTTATCTATCTCCTCTTTTTTAGTACTGCTTAATATGCTATAATCAACAATATACACTTCTATTAGCAATACTACAAGGTTTCTTTGCAGTACTTCAAATTTGAGGGGTGAAATTTTTGACAGATATATTTTTCCCTAAGAGGAAAAGAAATATCCATAAGGATGATGAACAAACAAATGATGTTATCCTTACTATTAATAGAATAAAAGCTGGAGACAACTTGTTAAGAAATGATTTTATCGACAAATACAAGCCCTTTATTCTAAAAACCATCTCCGGCGTAACAGGTAAGTACATTGACACTGAGAACAGTGACGAGTACAGTATTGGTCTATCCGCTTTCAATGAAGCCATCGATTGCTTTGATGAGAGTAAAGGAGTGATGTTTTTTAAGTTTTGCTCCTTAGTCATTAAACGGAGAGTATCAGACTATCTTCGTCAAAACAAAAAACACAATAAGGTTTTTCCTTTTACATATTTTGAAGAAGATGATAATAATAGCTTTGAACAGACTCATTTAAAAGCAATCAATGATGATCTAAATACTTTTGAATTTAGCGATGAGACAAAAAGCTTTGAAAAGAAACTTAATGAACTTGGAATAAAGTTTGAAGATCTTGTTCGGACCGCACCTAAACATAAAGATTCAAAAATTCTATGCTTAAAGATTGCAAAGGCTATTGCTGATAACAAAGAAAGCTTTAGTAAGCTTGAAAAATCTGGAACGATACAAAAAACAGAACTAGTCAGAACATTGAAAATAAATAAAAAAACTATAGAACGAAATAGAATCTTTATTATTGCTGCCGCACTTATTATCGGCAATGGGTTTTATCTATTGAGAGATTTTTTGGATATCCCAGAAGTTGGAGGGAAACATTTTGAACAGAGTACAAAATAATGGTTCATCAAATTTAGGTATAATACTTAAGTTAAAAAAGAATAGAGTTATAGTAATGACAGACAAACTTGATTTTATCGAAGTTTATCGTAAACCTGGAATGATACGCGGACAGAAAGTATATTTTAATTCCTTTGATTTATGCGAATCTAGTCTATGGTTCTTTAACTATAAAAAAGTCTTGAAATTTGCTTCTGCTGCTGCATCGGTTGCTGCAATCTTTGTAATGCTATTTGTTGGATATAGATTTTTATCACCTGTAGACGAATATGCTTATATTGATATTGATATAAATCCTAGCGTTGAAATGACAATAGATAAGGACGAGAATGTACTCAAAGCTCAGGCTCTAAACAGTGAAGGACAGACTCTTTTAGATGCTGTAAAAGTTAAAAACACAGTGCTAGTAGATGCTGTATCTTTGCTGTTGAATAAATCTAAAGAAATTGGTTATATAAATTCTGACAACAATGAAGTCATAGTTACTACTTCTGTCAACTCTAAAAAAGCATCTGAGTCGAAAAGCAAAGATTTAGAAGCCATTATTTCGTCCTTAAAAGAAGTTGCAGATAAATCAGGATTTGAATCACAAATCATTGAGATTTCTCCCGAAGATAGAAAGGAAGCAAAGGAAACAGGTATTTCTATGGGGAAATATTACATATATAGTAAAGCTAAAGATGAAGGCATCGATATAACTATAGAAGAAGTTAAAAACTCAAGTGTATCAGTTTTACTTAACAAAGTTACCCTTTTAGATGATACAGATATGCCTCACACTCAGAATCCAAATACCGAACCAACTTCCCAACCTACACAAAAACCGACTTCTACTCAATCAGTTGAAAATTCACCTGCTGTTACAGCGACTTCTTCGGTTGTTACTGGGGCACCCGTTACTTCTACACCGACTTATACTTCGGTTGCCATTATTACAGCTACACCATCTTTAATATCCGATTCAACGCCTTCACCTACAGCATCTAATGTAACTAGACCATCTGTTACTTCCTATAGAACAATTACACCAGAAGTTAGAACACCTTCACCTAAGCCATCAATAACAGCTACACCTTCGAGACCTACTAATACAGTTACTACACAGCAACCTTTCCCTGTTTTTACACCTACTAAAACTCCAAAACCTTTGTTTACGGCTACTAAATCACCTACACCTACGCCTAAACCTACAAAACCAAAAGTGACCGTCACTACTTCTGTGACTATAAATACACCTGTGAAAAAAACACCTACACCAACTATTGTTTCAACACCTACACCTATAACAACTATTATGCCAACAATAACATCGTCTCAGCTACCAACACCAACTGATAAACCAACGCCAGTTCCAACTATTAAATCTACACCTACATCTGTACCTACGCATACGCCTACACCTACACAGACACCTATATCTACGCCAACAGCAACACTAACACCTATATCTACACCGACAGTGACACCAACTTATACTCCTAAATCTACACCAACACCAACACTAACACCAACGCCACCAACAACGACTATACCAACAGCAACACCAACGGGAGTAATATCAATGAAACTTGGTATGTATAATGAAGAAAGAGCAAGCAACGCAAAAGAAATTCACCCTAGATTTAAGCTCATTAACAATGGAAATACTGCAATCAAGTTATCAAATATTAGAATTAGGTATTACTATACTATTGATATCGAGGATAAGCACCAGAAATTCTACTGTGATTGGTCCGATATAGGCAGAGATAATGTAACAGGCAAATTTGTTAAAATGAACTCAAGTGAAAATGATGCAGATTATTATCTTGAAATAGGTTTTGACAGTACTGAATCTCTAGAACCAGGAAGTAATATAGAAATTGCGTGTAGAATTGGTCCGGACAATACCATTGGAGATGGAAGTGAATTCTACAATCAGTTGAATGATTACTCCTTTAACGGAACCGCTAGAGACTTTGTGAGTTGGGATAAAGTAACAGTTTTTGTATCAAGTTTTATCCTGTGGGGTGACGAGCCTTGAGCCTCTAGTCAAATTAGTACTAATGACTAATTAATATAGGGTTGCCTACTTTGTTAGAAGGAAAATATGCTTTTATTCTTTCAAAGTAGGCAATTAGCATTTAGAGGTTGTTTTTTGGTCTCTAATAGTAGTTTGTGATTGTATGAAAACAAAAAGGGGCTAACGCCCCTTTTTCTGCATGTTATACCTTTACATTTCTTTTGTAATACTTGCATCTTCTGCTGTTTAAGAGTTTATTTAATTAAACCAATACACTTTCTAACCCCCTAGAATGGTAGGGGAGCTTTTGATTACCATCCCCAACCTGGGAAACCGCCTCCTGGGAAGCCACCTCCAGGAAAACCTCCCCCTGGGAAACCGCCTCCACCATTCCAGTTGCTAGTTGTTGTTGGTGAAGTATTTACTGTAATTGTTGCAAGTGCTGTTCCACCGTTGTATGTACCTCCAGTTATCAATCCATTTGCCTCAGTACCACCTGACACATTCCCTCCTGAGTAAATGGTATATGTAGAACCTTGTTTTAGTTCTGGTGATGAAAAAACAACATAAATATAATTACGTTTAGGTCTAGTAATAATCAGCTCTTTTCCTGTTGAATCTTTTACACAAACAGGAGAATTGGCTGGTTGTGAAGATGAAAACATAGCAGCTATTGAATATTGCGAAGATGCCCCCGTCGGATATTGAGCCATCAGACCACTTGGACCTGTGGCTATCAAAGTTCCACCAGTAACCGTAAATGTACCGTTACTATCTATAGCCACCTCAGGTTGTGATTGAGGTCCATGTACAACAACAGTGCCACCTTCAATAGTTAATTTTCCATTACTATCAAGAGCATCTCCAGTACTTGCTTCTAGATATATATTTCCTCCCGAAATTATCAATTGGCTTCCGTCGTCATTAAACATACCACCAGTGCCATTAGTGGCATTCAAACAGTCATCCGTCGAACTAATGTTTATTGTTCCGCCATTTATGGTTATATTGGGAGCCTCAACACCTTCTTTAGATTTTGTTACCGTGATAGTTCCTCCATTAATTACTACTCCTGTATCAGATTTAAAAGCCTGACTTCCTGCTGAAAGGGTCAATTTACCATCTTGAATAAGCATATCTTCATCCTCAGTTTGGAGTGCATCTTTAGTTGCTGTAATATTTAATGTACCGCCTTTAACCTTAATCGATCCATTAGTATGAATACCGTCATTTGCTGCTGATAGTACATTAATAGTCCCGTTTTCAATAATTATATCATCATCGCTGCATATTGCATGGTTGTAATTAGCTGTTATATTCAAAGTCCCTTTTCCCTTTATTTCTAGATCGTCATTGCTAAACAGTGTTGCCTTTAACTCAGTGTTTTGGTATGACCATCCGTCAGAAAGAGTATTAGTCGTACCTTCTACTAAAGTGATAAAACCTTTATCAACATCCTCAAAATAAATAGCCGGTCCCGTCGAGTTGGTTATGTTCACACCATTGAGTCTTAATTTAACTCTCTCTTTAGTGTTTACATATATCATACCATTTGACAAGGTTCCAGTAACTTCATGATCCCCGCCTGAAGTAATCCTTACTGTTGATCCACTAACCGATATACCTGTACCAGTATATGTAATTGTATTTCCAAGATTAATGGTACCAGTATTATTTTTCCAAGCTTCTTCAGGATCATTACTCGGCGTAGGCGTAACTATAGGTGCTTCATCAGCTGGAAATGTAGTTATCATACCTAATAGATACTTCCTCAAAAGACCAAAATCAAGTGAGTTTGATGAGCCGTCAGCGTTTAAGTCACTAATTGTATTGTCACTAATTTGATGACCTCCCAACAGGTACATCCTGTACAAACCAAAGTCCAACGAGTCAACACCACCATCGTAATTCAAATCACCACGTACAGTAGCATATGAAAAAACAAAACTGTTTGCTAGAAAAGCAAATAATACTGCCGCGGTTAGAAACCATCTTTTTTTCATGATAAATCCCCCTATTTCTTTAATATTTATATTTATCGCATAAATATATGCGAGCATAATAAGAAACTTTTTTTGATAAGCCTATGAGCATTTTAGGATACAACTTACTAAAAAAGTGCATTATATATCCATTATATAATAATTTTCTTAAATAAAACTTAAAACATTTATCTTTTCACACTTAAACACTTGTGAAAACTCATAATTTATGTTTTCATAAAAGTACACAAAATAACATTCTTATCGAACAAGGCAAGGGAGGATTTTATGGGAAAAGAAATCGAACGAAAGTTTCTTGTAAAAGACAGCAACTTTAAGAAAATGTGTACTGGACAACTTTACAAGCAGGGTTATCTTAACAGTGATCCTAATAGAACAGTTAGGCTGAGATTAGTTGGAAACAAAGGATATCTTACCATCAAAAATAAGGGAAATGGTCTCACTAGAGAAGAATTTGAATATGAAATTCCTTACTCAGATGCACAGGAAATACTTCAAGGTATTTGCGAGAGACCTTTCATAGAGAAAACAAGGTATATTTTTAATTACCAAGGGCATGTATGGGAGATAGACGAATTTCACAGAGAAAACGAAGGCCTTATTATTGCAGAAATAGAGTTAGAAAATGAGAACGAAAATTTCCCAGTACCGGAATGGATTGGTGAAGAAGTCACATATGACTATAAATATACAAACTCCAGCTTAGTAACTAACCCATACAAAAAATGGAACAAGCAATTTACTTAAGTCCTTTAAGATGATGTGCTCCATATACAGAATGATCAAAGGCGATGCTCCTTAAAAAAAGCTGCCTAAACGGCAGCTCCTTCAGCATTTATCCTTAAGTATTATTCTTCACGAACACATCCATTACACCAGAAAAGTAGTAAAAATAAAATTATGAACCACAACAATGTATCGTTATCAAATAACCCACCTAAAATTCTATCATTCATTTCTACACATCCCTTCAATTTATTCTTTCAAAATACTTATTATGATTCATACTATGCTAAAATAACTATAATGTTACTTATTAAACCATCACAATTTTGTGTATTTAAAAAATTTTTCAACTATATTTGATTAAAAGTATTCCTCCCGTTTTTTGCTTAACTATCACTTATAGTCACAAACTCACAACTCTAAATACAAGGCTATGTAAAATAAAAATATCAAATACGCTTTTTTAGATATAGCTCTACAAAAAATGTGCATCAAAGCTGATTACATGTTATAATTACTCTAGGATTTTAATTTTGCGTAAAAATACATCTTACAATAAGCTAACAACGTATAAATTACTAAGATGTTTCAAAATCAACCGTTTAGTTTAAGCTTAAAACTCGTTTGGTTTGTATAAGGTGATTTTCAAAATTAACTGGTCAATTGCTACTTTTATAAAACCTTGACTTAACGCTTAATTGGAATTAGTATTATTTAGATTATTATTTCAAATGACCTAAGCAAAGTTTTAATGAGATATTTTTTATTGATTTATAGAAATGAGGAATGTATTAAATGAATGTAGAAAAGGTAATCAGTTATTGCCTGTCAAAGGATAATGTTTATCAAGACTATCCTTTTGGTCCAGAACCCCTTGCTCTTAAGGTAAATCATAGAATGTTTGTAATGATTTCCAGCAAAACAGGAAAACCAGCTGTCTCAGTAAAATGCGATCCTTTTGTCGCTCAGACACTACGAAATCAATATCCTTCTATTGAGGCTGGATTAGACCCTAAAAAACGAGATTGGAATACAATTACACTAGATGGCTCTGTCCCTGAAGAGGAATTATACTGGATGATAGATCATTCCTATGAGCTTGCCACAAAATAACATTGTACATAAAAGATAGAAACCCAACACTATATTTCATTAAAAATCATGGGTTTCTATCTTATTTTCTTTGAATAACACTACAGTGAAACCAATAATTAATACGCTTTACCCCAATAGAGCATATTTTTTGCTTCCTTTCCACAACATACACATTTATCAGATATTTTTTCCTGTTCAAATGGTATGCATCGAGCAGTTGCAGCTGTCTTTTCCTTAATCGTATCCTCGCATTTTTGGTCACCACACCACATTGCTTTAATAAAACCTGGTGTTTCCTTTATTATCTTTTCAAATTCTTCTAAGTTAACAGCAGTATAGGTCTTATTGTTTCTCATTTCAAGAGCCTTATTATAGAGCTCTTTCTGCACCTTTTCTAAAGTATCTATAACTTTAACTTCCAATTCATCTAGAGATATAAACAATTTTTCTCTTGAAACTCTTGTTACAAGCACTGCTTGGTTCTTCTCAATATCCTTAGGACCTATTTCAAGTCTCACAGGTACACCCTTCATTTCATATTCACTATATTTCCATCCTGGCATCTTGTCCGAAGCATCTATCTTAACTCTGATACCTTTTGCTGCTAAACTATCTCTAATAGCGTATGCTTTTTCCAATACTCCTTCCTTATGTTGAGAAACAGGTATTACAACTACTTGAATAGGAGCTATCTTAGGTGGAAGTACTAGCCCATTGTCATCACCATGTACCATTATTATTCCACCAATAAGGCGCGTAGATACTCCCCATGAAGTCTGGTGAACATACTGAAGTTGGTTGTTTTGGTCTGTATACTGAATACCGAAAGCCTCAGCAAAACCGTCCCCAAAATTATGTGAAGTTCCCGACTGGAGTGCCTTTCCATCGTGCATCAAACTCTCTATGGTATACGTTGACTTTGCCCCTGCAAATTTTTCCTTATCCGTCTTTTGTCCTTTTATTACTGGAATTGCTAGTACCTCTTCACAAAAATCAGCATACACATTCAACATTCTTATAGTTTCTTCTTGAGCTTCTTCTGCAGTTGCATGAGCTGTATGCCCTTCCTGCCATAAAAATTCTACCGTTCTTAAAAACGGACGTGTTGTCTTTTCCCATCTTACAACAGAACACCATTGGTTGTATAGTTTTGGTAAATCTCTGTAGGACTGAATTATGTTTGAATAATGATCGCAAAATAAAGTTTCAGAAGTAGGTCTAACACACAACTTCTCCGTCAATTCTTCTTGCCCTCCATGGGTAACCCATGCAACTTCAGGTGCAAAGCCTTCAACATGATCCTTTTCTTTTTGCAGTAAGCTTTCAGGAATAAACATCGGCATATAGACATTTTCATGTCCTGTCTCCTTAAACTTAGCGTCTAAATTCTTCTGTATGTTTTCCCATAGGGCATAGCCATAGGGTCTTATAATCATGCAACCTCTTACGCTCGAATAGTCAACTAAATCCGCTTTTTTTACAATATCCGTATACCATTGAGCAAAATCAACATCCATTGAGGTTATTGCTTCAACCATCTTCTTATCTTTATTATTTGACATGTCTCCAACTCCTTATAAATTTTAATTCGATATAAAATATTACTTTAGCATCATTTTCTACAGGTCACATAACCAATTGAAAAATATTATATAATTCTCTAACAAATAAGTTTATCTAAACAATTTCAAAAAACAAGTTATAGCACATTTATGTCTTATAGCTAATCACTGGAGCTTAAAATTCTCAAGCAAAAGAGTATAATTATGCTAAACAAAAATGTAAATCATATTATTTAAATGGCAATTGCAAAGTTTTTTTGAATCGCCCTATTAAATGTTAATATAACAAAGTACCTCTGTCAATGTAGAACTTCATAGGTTTAATAAAATTTTATTGAACCTTCCTTATTAACTTTAATCAGTATTCTTTTTAGCATATAAAAATATACACAAAATTGAGCAACAGATAATTATCCGTTGCTCTTAGACTATCACGTTATAAAACGCAAATTGTATATGGGTAAAAAAGGGTGTAATGATATAGTTTTTTGCAAATATTCAACATCGTATACATAACAGTTCAAAAATATATATTATAGATTGCTGTGAAGAAAATGTATTGTATTGAAAGTATAAACTACAAAGAATAAAAATATTAAGATTCTCGATTCAATTATTAACATATTGTTTATTAGATTATTATCTGTGTAGAAACTACAAATTATAGATATCGGATGCTACGGACTAACTACATGGAATGCAAATTATTACTACAACGTTTATAACAAATTAACCAATAGTGTAAAACATAATAAAATCAAATATTGCTACATATAAAAAAGTGGGTAGTTGGCGTTTGGTATATGGTAACTAAAAATACTATATATTGATTATTGTGTTTTAGAATGTGATTAATATAATTTATTCATCACACCCCTTAAATTTTCCCAACCAATTTATATTAATATTTTCTCAGAATATCGTAATATAATCAATATACAAATTTCACAAAAATGATTAAAAAACTAAAATACTTTTGTATATATCGTACATGTTCTTATGTCAAATTTGCATATGTACCCATTCCATTTTATAATTGGACATAACTAGAAGTCCGATCAATAAATATATCGGACTTCTAGTGTTTATACATTAGCTTTATTTTTATATTTTTGCGACAGTAAACTTAACCTTTTCTCCGTTTATGTTCCATTCCTTACTGTAACCTTCGGCACTTCCTTGCGAAATCTTGTCTGCAAGTGTTTCCTCTTCTATTATGACCTTATTTCTTTCAATTATATCTGAAATCTTTCCATTATCCGCAAAATATAAGTTTATGTGGTCTTGTACTTCGAATTCTGCTTCCTTCCTCATTGTCTGGATTTTACTAATAATCTCGCGCACAAAACCTTCCTCAATAAGCTCCGGTGTGAGATTGATATCTAAAACGACAGTAGTATCCCTTTCTGTCTCAGACACAAAGCCTTCCTTTTGTGAAGTCTCTATCAATACATCAGCTTCTGCAAGCTCTATTGTAGTATTTTCAATTTCAAAAGTTACCATTTCTCCTTTAGCAAACTTCTCCATAACCATATTATCATCAATTTCAGTAAGAACTTTAGCTATATGTGGAACAAGCTTACCATATTTCGAACCAAGTGTCCTTAATTGCGGCTTAAATTTATACTTTGTAAAGCTTCTGGCATCATCAGTGTACACTACTTCTTTCACATTTAATTCATCTTTTACAAGCTCACTAAACATTTCAGGAAGTTCAAAGTCTGCCTTAACATATATTCTTGCAACTGGCTGCCTGTTTTTGATATTTGCGGCGTTTCTACATGCACGACCTAAGACAACCAATTTTAAAACAAGATCCATGTTCTTTTCAAGTTCTTTGTCTATGAATTTTTCATCCGCTACAGGGAAATCACACATATGGATGCTCTCTACAGCTTCACTGTCAATATTTCTAACAAGATTACCATAAATCTCTTCAGAAATAAACGGCACAAACGGTGCTGATACAGTAATTAACTTTACTAAAACGGTATAAAGTGTCATATAAGCATTTATCTTATCCTGTGTCATATCCTTCTGCCAGAAACGCTCTCTGCTTCTTCTTACATACCAGTTGCTTAAATCGTCAACAAATTCTTGAATAGCTCTTGCCGATTCGGTAATTCTGTAATTTGCTAAGTTCTTATCTACTGTTGCTATCAAGGTGTTCATTTTTGACAATACCCATTTATCCATTACTGAAAGCTTTTCATATTCAAGCTTATATTTTTTCGGATCAAATTTGTCTATATCTGCATATAAGACATAGAAAGCATAGGTATTCCAAAGTGTGCCCATAAACTTTCTCTGCCCTTCACTAACAGCTTCTTCATAAAAACGGCTCGGAAGCCATGGGGCACTATTTATATAGAAGTACCAACGCACTGCGTCAGCTCCTTGCTTATCAAGCACCGACCATGGGTCAACAACATTGCCCTTGTGCTTGCTCATCTTTATTCCTTCTTTATCGTTTACATGTCCTAGAACTATAACATTTTTGAAGGCAGGCTCGTCAAACAGGAGCGTTGAGATTGCAAGTAAAGTATAGAACCAGCCTCTTGTCTGGTCAATAGCTTCACTTATAAAATCAGCGGGATAGTTATCCTTAAAAATCTCCTGATTTTCAAAAGGATAATGCCACTGAGCAAAAGGCATTGAACCGGAATCAAACCAGCAATCTATAACCTCTGCTACCCTCTTCATTTTTCCTGTGCCACATTTTGGACATTTCAATAAAACATTATCTATAAACGGCTTATGAAGCTCAATATCCTCCGGAACGTTTTCTCCCATCTCCTTAAGCTCTGCAATACTTCCTATAACGTGACGGTGACCACATTCACATTCCCATATAGGCAGCGGAGTTCCCCAGTATCTTGAACGGCTAAGTCCCCAGTCCACAACATTCTCTAAGAAGTTACCCATACGACCTTCTCTTATATTATCCGGCAGCCAATTAATCTTGTTGTTGTTTTCTAATAGCTTATCTTTAACAGCTGTCATTTTCACAAACCAAGTATCCATTGCATAGTAAAGAAGATGGGTATCACATCTCCAACAGAAGGGATAGGAGTGCTCATAATCAAGCTTTTTGTATATTAAATTTCTGCCCTCTAAGTGTTTAATAATCAAAGGATCGGCATCCTTTACAAACATACCCTTCCACTCTGTAACACAGTCAATAAAGTTTCCCTGTTCATTGACCATTTGCACAAAAGGCAAATCATACGCTCTACCAACTTTCGCATCATCCTCACCAAAGGCAGGAGCTGTGTGTACAATACCAGTACCATCGGTCAAGGTAACGAAGTCTCCACCAACAACATAGAATGCTTTTTTGTCAACCTTTACAAAGTCAAACAACGGCTCATATTCCATGCCTATTATTGATTGACCGTCCATTTTTTCTAGTACTTCGTATTCTTCATTTAATACGGTCGGTGCTAAAGCTTCAGCTAGTATATATACTTCATCAGAACACTTGGCCTTTATATAGGTTTCACGCGGATTCACAGTTAGTGCTACATTTGATGGTAGAGTCCAAGGTGTAGTAGTCCACGCCATAAGGTATACATTTTTCTCACCTTTAACTTGGAATTTCACATATATTGAAGGTTCTTTTACATCCTTATAACCTTGTGCAACTTCGTGGCTAGACAGTGAAGTTCCACAGCGTGGACAGTAAGGAACTATTTTGTGACCTTTATATAAGAGATCCTGATCCCATATTCTCTTTAGTGCCCACCAAACTGATTCAATGTAGTTGTTGTCATAGGTTATATAAGGATCATCCATATCAGCCCAATAGCCAACTCTGTCACTCATCTGCTCCCATTCGCCCTTATATTTCCATACGCTTTTTTTACAGTTTGCAATAAAAGGCTCCACACCAAACTTCTCAATTTCAGGCTTTCCATCAATACCAAGGAGTTTTTCCACTTCCAGCTCCACCGGAAGTCCATGGGTATCCCAGCCCGCTTTTCTCAAGACTTTGTAACCCTTCATTGTTTTATATCTTGGGATAATATCCTTAATAACACGGGTCAATATATGTCCGATATGGGGTTTTCCGTTTGCAGTGGGCGGACCGTCATAAAAAGTAAAGGTCTCCCCATCTTCTCTCATTTCGATACTCTTTTCAAATACCTTGTTGTCCTTCCAGTATTTCAAGACTTCCTTTTCCCTATCAACAAAGTTAAGGTTTGTCGATACTTTTTTATACATTTTACTTACCTCCGGTCATTTAGTATTTATAAAATTATGAACATTTAAACTTCAAGTCTTCGAGCTCTTAAACTCTCTTACTTAATTAAAAAAGTGAAATAGAAACTCCGTGACATCGAGTCCCTTCGTTTTTGCTCCTTTCATTTCATTCTATGGAGCGTAACAAAAATCCCCTCATCCCAAAAGGGACGAGAGGATATAAATTCTCACGCGGTACCACCCAAATTATTGCAGAAAATAATCCTTCTACAATCACTCTAATGTTTTAACGGTCAACACCGGTATTCCCTACACATTATACAACTTCAGGATACGACTCATGGATGATTTTCAAAGGTTAACCTTACAGGTATTCCACCCTCACCTGCTCTCTAGAAAGTTTTCTCCCTCTACTCTTTCCAATCAACATCTTCACAATATTTAGGTATTAATATGATTTTAATCACAAAATTTACTTATGTCAAGCCCCTCATTTTCACTCTAATTTTCAAGAGTCCTCCATACGGGTGTTGCGTTGAATATGTAACCTGTGTCGAAAGGCTTTGTTAGTTGCAAAATATTGAAGAAGGATGTTGCTGGGCTTTCAAAGGTTATATTTTGTACTGTATCTCCCGACAATATGGTTTTGTGAGCTCCTGTTGCCGCAAAGTTTAATGGATTATTCGATTGCGTAAAATCGCCCTTTACTTCAAGTGTTCCTGCTGTTAGGTACTCACTGTGATCTGCTGCACTGTTTGTTGTAAAGTTTCCTCCAACATACACATAGTCTGCTTCATTTGTCATCTGAAGCATTCCTTCTTCATAAATTGTATGATTGTTATCGATGTTAAGGCTACCTGAATTTATAATTACGTTACCTTCATTCTGCAGAAAATCACCCTTCACATAAAGTGCATACCCATTCAGATCTATTGTTGCCCCTTCTTCTAAAACCAAGTTCCTATAAGTCCTATCTTCTTCTAAAACTATATCCGAACTTATAACTGCATCTTCAAATTCACTTGTTGGAGAAGGCGTTGGAGTTGGTGTCAAACGTTGATTCACAGGAAATACTTTAATCAACCCTAAAAGATACTTTCTCATACATGCAAAATCTATGGAATCGAAATCTCCATTACCATCGACATCAGCCGCTTTGATACCATTATCAGTTTCAAAATCTTTTATAATTCCTAAAATATGTTGTCTCATTAATGCAAAATCTAAAGAATCTACTTCTTGATCCCCATTAATATCTCCATAAACAAATTCTTCAGCAAATACGACATTTCCGCTTGATGCCACACCAATTATTTGACATAAGCATAAAGCAAGCAACAAAGATAAAAATACATTCGTTAATTTTGACATTTTATTACCCCCATAAAAATTTTATATAAATCTCTAAATCACCAGAAACTAGCTTTCATTGTAATAACTTCCAATTTCTAGGTTCTCACAGGATAAAAAAGCGATCATATATTCTTTGATCGCTGTTTAATACATCTTGCTAAAATATAAAGTTATTATATCATAAAAGTATACAAAAACATACAATTATAAGCTAAATCTTTTCCATAATATTGGTGCCAATAATATCACAATAGGATATATGCAACCTTTCAACAATATTTAAGTTACAACGAAATAAGACCAATTTTTTATATCAAATCAACCAGTTGCTTTTTTGGAAAAAGCCTAAACATCCCATACTAAATTAGTCCTAAAAACTAAAGTTTGAATAAAAACTCCGGGGCATCGACCCCCTATGTTTTTGCCTCTTTCACTTCGTTCGAAAGAGGCGTAATCAAAGTATAAACTCTTTGTTAGTCTTTTTATGTTTAAACGTCTTTGCTTTGCTTGCATAGTCGGCAACAATATGACCCTTTCCAACGAGTTTATACTTATATATCAATAGACCATCTAATCCAACTGGACCCCTTGCATGAATTTTGTTGGTGCTAATCCCCACCTCTGCACCAAAACCATATCTAAAACCATCACTAAAACGTGTAGAACAATTCCAGAACACATTTCCGGAATCAACAAGATTCATAAAGGTTTCCACGTTTTCTTTATTGTTTGAAATTATTGAATCGGTGTGCCCCGAACCATAAGTATTTATATGGTCAATGGCTTCCTCTGTGCTGTCTACAATCTTTATGGATAATTTATAGTCAAGATACTCAGTCTTCCAATCCTCCTCAGAAGCTGCAGCAACATCAACTATTTGTCTAGTCTTATCACAACCTACCAACTCAACATTTTTATCTACTATTTTCTCTATAAGAAAAGGTAAAAAATCCTTAGCTACTTCTTGATTCACCAATAAAGTCTCAGTAGCATTACATACAGCGACATATTGAGTCTTTGAATCCACAACAATATCTACTGCCATTTTAATATCAGCACCTTTATCAACATAACAGTGACAAATACCATCTGCATGACCTAAAACAGCAATATTGGAATTTTCCATAATATATCTTACAAATTCGTTTGACCCTCTAGGAATTATAAGATCTATACAATCGTCCATTTTGAGCATCTCATTTACATCATCTCTTGTTTCGAGAAGCTGTATCCAACCCGATGGAATTCCTACACTCTCAGTAGCATCCTTTATTATATCCGCCAAAATTCTATTGGTATTAATAGCTTCCCTTCCACCCTTCAGAAGCACGGAATTACCACTTTTTAAGCATAAAGTGGATATTTGAACTAGAGCATCCGGTCTTGATTCGAATATAACTCCGATTACACCAATAGGACAACTTACCCTATATAAATCCAATCCCTCATCTAATTCTGACGAAGCTAAGGTCTTCCCCACAGGATCTGGAAGCTCAATCAAGCTGTTTATTCCGCTAATCACTTCTGAAACTTTGCTTTCATCAAACTTAAGTCTCTTTAGCAGTGGGGACGCAAGGCTTTCTTTTTCACTTCTATCAATATCTTCCTTATTAGCTTTGAAAATTTCCTCTTTACGTTTCTCAATAAGCTTAGCAATTTCCCCTAATGCCCTATTTTTCAATTCTGTATCTGCTGCTGCAAGTTTTATTGATGCTTTTTTTGCAAGAAATGCAACTTCCTTAATATCCATATTATCACCTTAAATAAATTAATTTATATAAATCATACAATAGTATTAATACTTTAGCAACAAGCAAAATTGTTTAAACACCACTTTAGCCCAGTAGTTATGTGGATTTATCAACTATATTAATGTTTAGGAAAAAAGATGACTCCTATTCAATATAGGAATCATCTTCTAGTTGCATAACTCTTTGTTTATTATGCCCTTGACTTAGGTACCACTTTATTTAAGTAGCCCCCTTTTTCTGTATTTACGCTTTGAATTTAGTCTTTCAATATTGCTGTTTCAGAATCATCTTCATTTCTCTTGAAATTGTGATCTAATGCACTTTCAAGAATGTGCCCGTATGCCCAGTGAGTTTCGGCGACATCCTTAAAGGGCATTTCTATACCTGAAAGAGGACCTCTAAATAACATCTTGTTTACTATAGTAACTGCTTCACTTCTTGATATATTGTTGTCAGGCTTAAATAGCCTTTCACCTTGTTCAATATATCCTTCTATAAGTTTAACTCTATAGATTTCTTCGATAAAGTTTCTTGCCCAATGCTTGCTTATATCTGAGAAGTTCATTTTATCATGTTCTACATTTTTTAGCTCAAGATAATTTGCAAGTACTGTAGCAAATTCAGCCCTTGTAATAAAACTGTCTGGATGGAATGAACCATCACTATAACCTACAAACAAGCCTGAACCCGTTACCACATTTATACATTCATATGCCCAATGAGTGCTTTTAACATCGGTATAATTTTTATTAGTTGATGCTTCTTTGTTTATACCAAGTACATTGTACATCATTGCAGCAACTTCAGCTCTAGTAATATTGTTAGCTGGTCTAAAAGTGTTGTCGGTATAGCCTTCAATATATTTAGCGTGGAAATTGTCAATGTTTGAGTATAGTAGGAATATTGTCTTAGATGAATCATCCTCTGTCTTAGTAATATTTGCACTGCTAATCGTAGCAGTATTCGAGGAATTCACTTCCGCTTTATCAAGTTTATTAACACTTACTTTGTACTCAATTTTAGCTGAAGTATTCGCAGCTATTTTTTCAACTTTCCATTCAATAAATGCACCGTCTACAGTTCCTCCAGCCATTTCAGAAATAGTTGTATACTCGGGAATCTCAGCTTTTATGGTAACATTATTAACCTGTATGTTTGACTTATTTTTATAGTCTATAATAAAGGTAATTGTGTCTCCTTCTGCATATTTGGATTTGTCTGAACTTATAAACACTGACAAATCGACTGCTGTAACTGTTGGCACTTTATCTTTAGGCTCTGTAGCCTTTTCATCTCCACTATTGTTGCCACTGTTTCCGCCGTTATTTCCGCCACTATTTCCGCCGTTATTTCCGCCGTTATTTCCACCGTTATTTCCACCGCTATTTCCGCCGTTATTGTTATTATCCTTTGATCTCTCCAAGATAGTAACTGTTTTACTTGTAACAGGGGAAATGTTACCTGCTTTATCGATAGTTCTTGCACTAATAGTTGTTTTACCTAAATTTTTTATTTCAATAGTATTTCCCTCTATGTACTCCAGCCAATCGCAAACTGTTGCTCCTTCTAACCGGTACTCTGTTCTGTCAACTCCAGACTCCTCATCTTTTCCCGGCAAAATTGTAGCTTTTATAGGTTTTTCTGTTGTTACATCAGCACTGGTTATTATTGTTGGTGCAGTAGGTAATGTGGTATCGATGTTTCCGACAACATATTCTCCTACAGGTGAGTTGTTTCCAGCTTCATCTTGCGATCTTCCACTAACTGTTGTATTTTCATCTACGACAACAGGATCAGTATATGGTTTCCAGTCGCCTTCTCCAACTTTTACCTCCTGTATTACAGAGTCTTCAGGATAATATACTGTTACAGTAACTGTTCCCTTTGTAGGTTCTGTTATGTCGGGAATAAGTATAGGAGTGTCCGGTGAGGTTTTATCTATATTAGTTATAACTAAACGACCTATATCCGACACATTACCCGCTAAATCTGTTCCTCTTGCTTCCACAGTTCCATTTTGATCCATAATTATTTTGTTATCTACCGCTACATCTTCAAAGTTCTTCCAATCAGAACCTTCAATTCTGATTTCTTTTATTGCAGCATCCTCTGGATAATATACTGCTACTGAAACGCTTTGGTTGGTAGGTGTTGTAATATCTGCAACTAAAATTGGTTTTAACGGAGGAATTTTATCAATATTTGTCACTTCAATAACTGCCTCTTCACTTACATTACCCGCTTCATCTTTGCATATAGCATATACTTTTGTATTTTCTACAACTACAAATTCCCTATCGTACTTAATCCATTCTCCNGCTTCTCCTACTTTATATAGCTTTTCAATTGCATCTTCCGGATATGTAATGGTAATGTTTACAGCACCATTAGTTGGAATGCTATTGTCTGGGTGCTGCTTTATTACTGGCATTTCTGGTGCTATTTTATCTATATTGGTTACTTCTATCTTTCCAACTTCCGACACATTACCCGCTAAATCTGTTCCTCTTGCTTCTACTATGCCGTTATCATTCATTACTATCTTTCCATCTTTAGCTATGCTATCAAACGGTACCCACTCTCCGCCATCTATTCGCACTTCTTTTACTGCTGCATCATCAGGATATGTTATTATCACATCTACATCACCGTTTGTAGGTGTTGTTGGTTGCTGAGTAAGAATCGGTGCTTGAGGTGGTACTGTGTCAACTGTGATTTTTGTCTCAAAAGGAATAGATTTTTCTCCTCTTTTATCAACCGCCCACATATAGAGAGTATGAATCCCATCTTCAAGGGCTAACGGAACAAGATCAATGGTACCATCTATGTTCTGTTCTGTTCCATCGGTCACCAGATTAGTTTTGTACGCTGTTCCTTCAGTACTTTCATCATATTTGTCAAAAACATAATATACATTAATTTCATCTCCAACATTTTCATCTTTCGCAAATCCCTCTATAACAATTTTATCCCTGACTATTTTTCCATCAACAGGTGAGGTCAATATCAATTGAGGTACAACATTTAATAAATACGTATAATAAACTCTATACGTGTAGAAATTAGTTTCAGCTTTTGTTACATTTCCCTTATAGGTTGCCCAATATAATTCTTTTTCGGAATCATATCCTGAATCTGATTTAGCTATGTCACCTACATATCCATCTAAATTATAGGGAATCATTCTGGGAAACTCATCATAATTACTTTCTTCCGTAACTGTTACGCTTTTTGTATGCGGTCCAACTCTTGAAGGTATTCCATCAGATACTGATATTTTAACCGAATCTCCAGTTATCTCATAATCTACTTTACCAGTATTTACGGATATGTCTGAGATATCAAAAATACCTTTTATCTCAATGGTTCTTGAGCTTTTTTGATAAGGGCTTTCTGGAAAATCTAATGATGCTATCGTGGATTTTACATCTGCGAGTACTAAAATTACATTTTGGCAAATCAACGAAACAAGTAAACATAAACACGCCATAACTGCCAGAATTCTACTGCGATTAATTCTTTGCATTTTCTTCATACCCCCCGCTTCATGTTATTAATTTTTTGTGGATAATGCTGGTTATACTGCATTATTCTATTCTATATTACACAATTATCTTCAATTTTACAACTATATGCATCTTAAAAAATGTAAAAATTTTTACCTTAATACGCCATGTATTTTTATCGTTTTTATGTAAAAACCTCTAAGCATTAATTTCTTTTATATCTTATTTTTATTTTTCGCTTTTCATTCTATAAGCCTTAACAAATTCTTGTATTTATTATTCTGTTGTGCTATTATTAATTCAATTAAAGATAGCTATATAATAAAAGGGGTGCTGATACTATCGGCTGAGAGTGGTTTATTGTCCACAACCCATAACCTGATCTGGATAATGCCAGCGTAGGGAAAGAGTAAATTGTATTTTACCGCCTATGTTGGGCGGTTTTTTATTTGCTATTATTAGTTAGGTTTATTTTAGGACTCGAAAGTGAAAGGAGACTTTACTTATGAATAATGTGAATGTGTCGCTGCAGGTTATTCCAAATGTGCCGGAAGAGCAGATTTATCCGGTTGTAGATAAAGTTATTGAAATGATAGATAGAAGTGGTGTAAAGTACGAAGTGGGACCAATGGAAACTACTATGGAAGGTAACTTAGATACTCTTTTAGAGATTGTTAAGAAGGCACAAAATATTTGCGTAGAAGAGGGTGCAAACAGAGTTGTATCTGTAGTCAAAATTGATTATAAAGTGGAAGGCGTGACTATGGATGAAAAAATTTCGAAATACAGGTAATGTCATTTACCCATCTATTGCATTTATCGTTTTCGTGATTATTTGGGAATTTATTGTGAAAGCAAAGGACATAAAAGAATACATACTTCCAGCTCCTTCAATTATTTTAAAAGAGTTTTCAAAGTCCGGGGACCTTTTGCTTTCTCACTCTTTGACCACAATTTCTGAAACCCTTTTAGGCTTTGTAGTAGGTGTCTTTTTAGCTGTTCTACTCTCACTTGTAATGAGCAGTTTTAGGATTATGCGTAATATTTTTTATCCCTTTATGATTCTTTCTCAAACTGTACCTATTATTGTAATAGCACCATTAATCACAATTTGGTTTGGAATAGGAATTGTATCAAAATTAATAATCTGTGTTTTAGTAGTCTTTTTCCCGGTAGCACTCAACTTAACAGAGGGGCTAAACTCATATGACAAAGACCTTGAGGAATTACTTAAGTGTATGAATGCCAGTAAAATACAGATATTTACGAAAGTAAAACTCCCTTCAGCATTAGTTCACTTTTTTTCAGGACTCAAACTAGCAGCAACATATGCTGTAATGGGAGCGGTTATGTCCGAGTGGACCGGTGCTCAAAGTGGATTAGGCATTTTTCTTACAAGATCAATGAAATCTTTCAAGACCGCTGCAATGTTTGCGGATATTGTAATTATTTCGCTTTTTAGCATTTTGTTATTTATATTTATTAGCATAATAGAAAAGAAGACAATTAAATGGAATTTGAAAGGATGAATAATGTGAAAAAGAATATATTGGTATTAATCTGTATGTCTATTGTTTTTTGCCTGACTGCTTCAGGCTGTATCCAAAAATTCGTCACAAGCCCGAGGCAGACTTTTCCATCTAGTAAAGGGGGCTCTGACCTCGAAAAAGTCACCTTCGTGTTGGATTGGACTCCTAACACAAATCACACTGGTATCTACGTTGCTAAGGTAAAGGGTTTTTTTGCAGAAGAGGGACTTGATGTATCTATCATTCAGCCTGGTGAGTCCTCTGCCGATCAGCTTGTAGCTACAAATACTGCTCAGTTTGGTATAAGTTATCAAGAAGGCGTTACCTTTGCCCGCTCGTCAGATATACCTTTAGTTTCAATTGCTGCTGTAATTCAACACAACACTTCAGGCTTTGGTTCATTAAAATCAAAGGGTATAACCTCCGCAAAGGACTTTGAGGGGAAAAAGTATGGTGGCTGGGGTTCTGAAGTTGAAGCTGCAATGGTAAAGCAAGTTGTAAAAGAAGCTGGAGGAGATGCTGACAAAGTTGAAATTCTTACTACCGGTACTTTAGACTTTCTAACAGCTAGTGAAACAAACCAAATTGATTTTGCTTGGATTTTTGAGGGCTGGGACTATATAAATGCTACTAATAAAGGTGCAGAAATTAACTATATCTCCCTTAAGGACCTTTCTGATATTTTTGATTACTACACCCCTGTAATAGTNACAAATGAGGAAAATATCGCCAAAAACCCTAANCTTGTTGAGAAGTTCATGAGAGCTACACAAAAAGGCTATAAATTCTCAATAGAAAAACCCGATGAAGCAGCTGAATGCCTACTTCAACTTGCACCTGAATTGGATAGAGATCTTGTAATAAAAAGCCAACAATATCTTGCCTCTAAATATCAGGATGATGCTCCCTATTGGGGTATGCAAAAAGAAGATGTGTGGGAAAGATATATGAACTGGCTATTTGAAAATAATTTTATAGAATCACCTATTGAAATAGAAAAGGCATTTACAAATGAGTTTTTGCAAGGAGATAAAAGCTGATTAATGACAACTAAAATAGAAATAAAGCATTTGAATAAAACCTTCATACGTAATAAGGAAAGTCTTGAGGTACTAAAAGATATAAATTTGATTTTGTTGGAAAATCAATTTGTATCCTTATTAGGTCCAAGTGGTTGCGGAAAAAGTACTATANTAAGGATTTTAGCGGGTCTAGAAGATAACTATTCTGGTGACATAAAAGTTTTCGGCCAAACTCTGTCTGATTCTTCAACCCAGTTAAGCTATATGCCTCAAAAAGATCTGCTGATGCCTTGGCGTACAGTATATAAAAACATCATTCTACCTTTAGAAATAGATGGTCGGCTCGATAGCATCGAGAACTTCATGTTACCAAAGCTTATAAAAGAATTTGGTCTTGAAGGCTTTGAAAATTTCTATCCTTCGGAGATTTCAGGCGGAATGAAACAGCGGGCAGGGCTTCTTAGAACCTTTTTGATGAACAGTAATATAATGCTTCTAGACGAGCCTTTTGGTGCTCTAGATGCAATAACCCGTATGAACATGCAGGAATGGCTGCTTTCAGTACTATGTGAGCACAATAAAAGTGTACTTTTTGTTACCCATGACATTGACGAAGCTATTTTTCTATCGGATAGAGTTTACGTTCTGTCCGATAGACCTGCCTCTATCACAACCTTTTTGGATATAGAATTTCCAAGACCTCGAACAAGAGAAATGCTTTCAACGAGTGAATTTCTTAAATATAAAGAACAACTATTAAAAGCATTAAGATAATGCTTTAAGCCTTATATATCAAACTTAACTATGTTTTGGTCATTACAGCTCTAGATTTGACTTTTTTCCATTTGCCAGAATGATATCTAAAGTACACTACAGCTGCCCTTGTATATTGATCTAACAATAACGCTACCCACGCACCAATTAAACCCCAATGAAAAACACTCACAAATATATAGGCTATAAACACCCTAAAAATCCATATACCGAAAATAGAGGCGTACAATGGATACATAGTATCCCCAGCTCCCCTCAGTACTCCTGCTACAGAAAGCTGTGTTGATTGTCCCGGTTGAGATAGAGCCATTATTTTAAGTATAATAGCAGCACTAGCTGCCACTGCAAAGTCATCAGTATATAATCTCGCAAGCTGGTATGAAAACAGAATAAATACTCCGCCCATTAAACAAGCTACAAACAAAGCCATATGATGTATCATATCCGCATATTGTTTTGCTTTTTCTTCATCCTTAGCACCAAGACTCTGACCTACTAAAGTTGTTGCAGCAACCCCAAAAGCCATGCTTGGTGAAAAGGTCAAACCAGAAATGTTCAAACCTATCTGATGTGCAGCAAATGCGACTGTACCTAGGCTCGAAACTGTTCGTGCAAACATCATAAGTCCGCTTTGCAAAACAAACTGCTCTATTGCTGACGGCAAACCTATGGAAAAGACTTCTTTTATTATTCCCAAATCAAATCTAAATCTATCTTTACGCTCGATTGAAATAAACGATTGGTTTGATAAATAAACTACACTAATTCCAATAACACATGCAACTAATCTAGATATTGTTGTCGAAAGTGCTGCACCAGCAACCCCCATTTTAGGCATTCCAAACTTTCCATAAATAAGAGCATAATTTCCGAAAACATTAAGAAGATTACTTCCTATATTATAAAACATAGGTATCTTTGTTTCTCCAGCACCTCTCAAAGCTGCCGTAATTCCCATAGTGATGGCTTGAAACACTAGTCCAGAAGAAACAATCTGAAAATATATTGTCGCATCTTTTATCGTATCCGCCTGTGCCCCCATAAACGCAACTATTTGATGCGATAAAATTACACCTAAAGCACTTAATATTATCCCTAAGATAGCATTTATTACGACAATTTGCCTAGTGATAAGATTGGCTTTCTCTCTATTTCCCGCACCTATATTCCATGCCACAAGAGTAGTTGTACCAACATTAATTGCTGAAAATATTGCTAACAAAAGCATAAAAGGCTGATTTGTAAGCCCCACAGCGGTTATCGCAGCCGAGCTTAACCTTCCTACCATAATCATATCCACCATACCAAACAAAGTAGACATAACTAATTCTACAAAGGCAGGCCATGTAATAGATATTGCTTCACGCCGCATAGGGCTTAATTTTTTTAACAACTTAATATACCTTCTTTCGTCTACAATTGAAATATTATTAATTATACTATTGAGAAATGATTACTTCAAATAATTATTAAGTTAATTAGGGCATATTAAAAGTATATATTACATTTATAATGATTTAAACTCTACGAAGCGTTTATTGAAATATTCCCAAAGTTGTATATACTTAAATTAATGGAGGAGATAATTATGGATTTAAGTAAAGTAGGAAAACTAATATGCTATCTACGAAAAGAAAAGGATATGACACAAAAACAGCTCGCAGACAGCATGAATATTAGTGATAAAACTATAAGTAAATGGGAACGTGGACTTGGCTGTCCTGATGTTCCATTACTTCCGGAATTGTCTTCTATCCTTAGTGTAGATATCGAAAAAATACTAAAGGGTGAATTAAACCCAAACGATTATGATGGAGGTAATATGAAAAAGCTCAAATTTTATGTATGTCCACAATGCGACAACATAATAACAAGTACAGGTGCTGTTTCTATTTCTTGCTGTGGTAGAAAGCTTAATGAGTTAGAAGCAGTCAAAGCAGAAGAAAACCATGCCCTCAAATTTGAAACAATAGAATATGAATGGTTTATAACAACTGACCACGCAATGACAAAGGACCATTATATATCTTTTGTAGCCTTTGTAACCGGTGATAAGATTTTAATGGCTAAGCAGTATCCTGAATGGCCTATACAGCTCCGCTTTCAAAAATTTGGTCATGGGAAGCTTTATAGTTATTGCACAAAACATGGTTTATCTTATCAACTTCTATAGAAATATATTCAAGAAAATTCACTTTGCTCATAAATTTTCTTGTTCGCGAGGGAACCCTATGGTTCCCTTCAAATACCCTTATTTCATTACTTCTGCTCCATTTTCATCAATGGTAAAATTATGTGTTCTAACGGCTTCTTCAATATCTCCAAAAGCCCAATGTCCACTTGTCATATCAGGAAATGAATTACTTACATTTGTTAGTGGTCCTCTATATAATAGTCTATTAATCATAACAACCGCTTCCTGCCTTGCTACATTTTTTTGAGGTCTAAACGCTCCGTCATCATATCCTTTTGCAATTTTATATCTTGTTATCTCTTCAATATTCCCGTGTGCCCAATGGTTTGTAACATCATTGAAGGACGACTCAAAAGGCTTCTGCTCACTAGTACGAGATATTCCAAGATAATTTGCTATAACCGTAGCAAGTTCTGCCCTTTTAATAGGGGTATCAGGATAAAAATGGGTAGTATCCACACCTTTAAACAAGCCAGCCTGGACTACCGCATAAATATGATGCTCGGCCCAAAAACCTTCTTTTACATCCACAAACTGTTTTGCAATAGTTATGTCCACATCTTTTAAATTTAGTATTGTTGCAAATATTGCAGCTATCTCTGCCCGGGTTATATTTCGTTCTCCTTTGAAGGTATTATCCGGATATCCAGAAATATACCTTGAATGCGTATGTAAAAACCTGTTTGAATATACCATTATGTCAAGCTTTGAAGAGTCATCATAGGTATTTGACAATCTCGAACTTCTGCTGAATATATTTGCAACAAACTCCTTTATTATTTCCGCCTTATCGGTAAAACCAGGTTTTATTGTAAAAGTAATTTCTCCTTTTTCATATGCTTTAAGTTTACCTACTTCCCATCGCATCTTATTTCCGCTTCGAACTCCTCCCATATTATTAACTACTTGTACATCAAGCAACTCCATTTCAATATATACATCCTGTACTTCTAATTGAGTTTTATTTGCGTACCTAATAGTAAATATAACCTCTTTGTCTTCAGCAACTTTTCTCTCATCTGAAAGCAATGAAACTGCAACATCCATCGACATAACACTACTAGGTGGCATATCCTGTTTTTCTACTTTTATTATTACCGTATCGGTAGATGATAATTTCCCATCGGATACATTCAACGTTATTTTATGGTTTCCAAGTGGAAGTTTCACATTTGGAGTAGCACCATTCCCAATTGTTACATTAGATTCATTCTTCCATTTATAAGTCAATGAGTCCCCATCCTTGTCGGATGATTTACTTCCATCAAGCTTAATATCAGCAACTTCATCGTTTGTCAAAACTATTTGATCCTTTCCTGCATTCGCTATAGGTGCATTGTTTTTATTACTGCCTGATGATATTCCATCGGATTTATCTGTGTTGTTTAGATTTGGTGTCAATGTTGGTGTCGGTTTGATTGTTGGTGTTGACGTTGGTTTAGTTGTTGCTGTTACTTTTGGTGTTGATGTTGGTTTAGTTGTTGTTGTTACTTTTGGCGTTGATGTTGGTTTAGTTGTTGCTGTTATCTTTGCTGTTGATGTTGGTTTAGTTGTTGCTGTTATCTTTGCTGTTGATGTTGGCTTAGTTGTTGCTGTTATCTTTGCTGTTGATGTTGGCTTAGTTGTTGCTGTTATCTTTGCTGTTGATGTTGGCTTAGTTGTTGCTGTTACTTTTGGCGTTGATGTTGGTTTGGCTGTCGCAGTGGGCGTATTCTTAGCTGTTGGCTTATTTGTTTGTATTACCTGCTTTTTCTTCACATTTATGATAACCGTATCGGTGTCGGCTAATTCACCGTCTGAAACAGTTAGTGTTATTTTGTGCTTTCCTATATCAAAGTTTACTCTAGGGTTTACACCTGTTGCTATTTTCTTTCCCGCCTCATTCTTCCATATATAAGTCAATTCATCACCATCGGAATCTTTCGACTTTGTTCCATCAAGAATTACGCTCGCTTGATTTCCATCGGTCTCTAGATTTTGATCGTCTCCTGCATGAGCTTTTGGGGCATGGTTGTTTGACAAAACAATATTTGTTTCTATTTTTAGATTTGACTCAGTTACATGCCTCTCTGCAAAAAACAAATCTAGGCTGTAAGTTTCTCCGGATACTAAATCCAACGATTTAGAATAATCATCAAGGCGAATATCCACAGATTGTGTTTCGTGTATACCGCCTAAATCCCCTACTAATTTCTTGTTAATAAACAACCACACATCATCATCACCAGAAATCGAGAAGCTTTGACCAGCTTTATAAACAAACTTTGTGTGAAGTTCTAAAGTGAAATGATAATTTTTCCCATCATAATAGTTTCCAAACCCTTGATCATTAATTGGAAAAAATCCATTAGTTAATGCTGAGTCAAAAATATACTTTTTCCCAATTTTTTTAAAAACCATGTCATAGCTGATATTTATATTTTTTGGTGTATCATGGTACCAATCATAAAAGGATTCCTCGTTGGTAATAATTTTTGTGGTATAACCCGACTTTGAATAAACAGGTTTATTATCAGACCCAAGAGTCGATTTGACAGCACCTTTTGTGCTTGTATCAAAATATTCAGGATTTTCAAAATCAGGATGATAGAGTTCTTGACGTTCATCATTAACCGGATCAAAATCACGAATTGTAGCTTTAAGCTTGTAACCGTCACTTTCTGCCGCCTGAACATTTACTGCTGCAAAATTAAAAAAGCTAAACAATAATGTCATTACCATTAACATTACAAATCTTTTCCTCATACTCATCTTCTCCCATTACAAATATAGTTGTCACACCTCTTTAAAGCATAGATATCGGATCAGTACTTTGAAGTCAGCGAAAATCTAGCTATTTTAAAGCATTATTAGCCTTGAAATGTATCATGGCAAAATCACTTAACTCACATTTATTATAAACGCTTTAAGAAAATATTGCCATATATATTATAGGATTGCATTAATAAAATTTTTCTATCTAGATGAAATACTTCATTAGCCCATTATAAAGTAATAACTTTTTTAGACTCTTAAATAAGCTAGATGTAGTTTTCTCTGCCTATTATGTGTTAGAGGAGTTTGAGAAGGGGTTTGTGAGAATATGCACTTGTACTGCTGTGAGTTGTGCTTTTATTTGAAAGTTATGATAAAATCAATACACTTTTTTAGGAAACAAAAAAAGGGCTACGCTTTAAACGTATGCCCTATTTTTGTATTACCAGATTGGATCATTAATATATTCAGTCATTACCTCTTCACCTTTATCATTTATGATAAATTCATGGGATCTTACTGCTTCCTCAACCTCGCCAAATGCCCAATGATCACTCGTTATGTCTGGGAAGGAGTTTGTAACATTTGTCAAAGGACCTCTATAAAGTAAACGATTTATCATAGTCACAGCCTCTTGCCTCAATATTTGTTTCTGAGGTCTGAAAGAACCGTCAGCATAGCCTTTAACTATATCATATCTAGCAATTTCTTCTATATTCCCTTGTGCCCAATGATTTTGAATATCATTGAATGTGTGTGTAAAGGGTGCTTCCTCACTAGTTCTTTGTATTTTTAGATAATTTGCAATTACAGTTACAAATTCAGCTCTTGTTATAGGCACATCAGGATTGAAATGCGTGCTATCAACTCCTTTGAATAATCCGCTTTGAACTGCTGCATATATATGCTCTTCAGCCCAAAATCCTTTAGGCACATCTACAAATTGATTGGTGTTTTTTGCCTTTAAATCTTTCAAGTCTAGTATTCTAGCAAAAATAACTGCTGTTTCAGCACGGGTTATATTTCTTTCGCCTTTAAAAGTATTGTCAGGATATCCTAGTATATAGCGAGTATGTCTTTTTAGATATCTATCGGAATATACCATAACATCTAGCTTTGATCTATCATCATAGGTGTTAGCTAATTCCACTTCATTGCTGCTAATACTTGCAACAAAATCTTTAATAACTTCTGCCTCTTGAATCGTATCTGATTTAACTTTAAACTCTATCTCTCCCTTTTCCTTAGGAGCAAGATCACCCACATCCCAAACTATGGTTTTCCCTGACGCTTTACCCTTAGCTGCTTCCACAACTTCCATGCCATCACCAAGTTTAAAATCAACCTCTACATCAGGAATCTTAACATCAGTCTTATTAAGATACTTAATTGTAAATATAATTTGATTACCTTCTTCAACTTTTGTTTGATCAGCTGTCAATGCAATACCTAGATCAAGTAAATCTTTTTTATTTGATCCTCCAGAAATCTCTTCTCTCTCAACCTTTATTATCACCTTATCCGTGTCTGAAAGTTTTCCGTCGGATACCGTTAATGTTAATACATTTTCTCCAACCGGAAGCAATACACTAGGTTTAGCAGTCCTTCCAATTGTTGCCCCCGATTCATCTTTCCACCTGTAACTTAAGGAATCACCATCGGGATCATATGATTTACTGCCGTCTAAAGTCACTTCTGCTACTTTTTCGTCAGTCATCACTGTTTTGTCTGCTCCAGCATTCGCCACCGGTCTTGAGTTTGCAGACGTAGGTTTTGGTGTGGAAGTCGCAGCTTTGTATATGCGAATAACTACTGTATCAGTATCACTAAGCTCTCCGTCTGACACTGTTAACTTAATTCTATGTGTTCCTTCGGTAAGCTCTATCTGTGGTTTTTCACCTGTGGCTATTCTATCACCGTCTTCATCTGCCCATCTATAAGTTAACCTATCACCATCAGGATCTGAGGATTTGCTTCCGTCTAGTGTTACTGTTACTTTTTCTCCGGTAATAGTCTTACTTTGGTTGTTTCCTGCGTTTGCCAAAGGTGCTCTATTATTGCTTATAGTTATAACTACGGTGTCGGTATCACTTAATTCCCCATCGGAAACTGTCAGCTTAATTCTATGTGTTCCTTTGGTAAGCTCAATTTGCGGTTTTACACCTGTAGCAATTCTCTCTCCATTTTCATTTGTCCAAGTGTAGGTCAGTTTATCTCCATCCGGGTCTGAGGATAAACTTCCATCTAAAGTTATTGTCGTTTTTGTACCGCTAATTGTCTTATCTTGGTCATCACCAGCATCTGCTTTCGGTGCTTTATTTTGGTCATCTCCGGTGTATATAACTTCAATCGCAACTGTATCGCTATCTGTTTGTCTTCCATCAGAAACAGTCAGTTTACAAATATTTAGACCTACTGGTAAATCAACAGTCGGTAAAACATCTCTTCCGATAACGTCACCAGCTTCATTGGTCCATGTATATGTAAGACGATCCCCATCAGGATCCTTCGATCCACTCCCATCAAGTCTTACAGAAGCAGTCTTTCCATTTGTTCTAACAACTATATTATCTCCTGCATCTGCTATAGGTCTTTTATTGTCCTCCCAATCTTCAGCACTATACAATTCAATATTTGTAGAGATCTTTAAATTTGATTCAGTAACATGTCTTTCGGCAAAAAACAAATCTAAGGTGCAAACATCTCCTGGCTTAAGATTCATAGAGTGTATATAATTGTCCATATTAACTGTTTTGTACTGTGTCTCATGTATTCCACCTAAATCTCCTACCAATTCTTTATTTACAAACAACCAAAGATCATCATCACCAGCTAATTCAAATACCTGACCATATTCAAACACAAATTTTGTGTGCAATTCCATAGTAAAGTGGTAATTCTTATTATCCTGATAATTACCAAAACCTTTATTGTTGATTGGGAAAAAGCCGTCAGTCGATGTAGAATCAAAAGTATACATAGAACCTGACTTTTTAAAAACCATATCATAAGGTATAGTAATGTTCTTGTCTGTATCGTGATACCAATCATAAAAAGAATCAGCACTTGTAATAATTTTGACCGAATATCCCGAATCGGAATAAACCGGCGTATTATCCGATCCAAGTCTGGATTTGACAGCCCCTGTGCTATTTGTATTAAAATATTCCTCGTTCTCGAAATCTGGATGATTTCTTTCTGGATGGTTACTATTTACAGGATCAAAATCCCGAATTATAGATTTAAGTGTGTAAGTATCTGGTTGTGCAGCATATGAAGACACCACAAAAAAGCTACATAAATTAATAACCAGTACAAATGCGACTAAAATAGAAATAGTTTTTTTCATAGATCTAGCTCCTTACATAATAATTTATAAAATTTGAGAAGATACTCAAAAATTTAACCAACTAAAAAAACACAGCATATATAACTTAAAATGCAAAATTATAGGGAAAATAAGAAAACCACAAAACAAGAAAAACCCTAAAAAAATAAAATAAAAAAAACAGGAAATTATAAATCTTTATATCTAATTCTCATTATAAAGTCTGAAATCAAAAATTGCAATGTAAAGTATACATATTTTATAGTAAATTCTTCTTATTAACAATAAAAATATATTATTTACCTGAATGCTTTGTCCACTTTCTAGAAAGATAGTACATACATCCTAAAAACAAAGCCATACCCAAAACAGCTATTATAATAGCTATAAAAGTAGAGCCTCTAATGTTTAAGAAAACAAATCCAACCACAACGACTAGAAATGTTATGAAAAAAGTTCCAGCTAGAAAACTCAAGTATACTTTCAAGCTATTGATTGTAATAAGCTTTATAGCTTCTTCATCAGCACCATTTGATACTTGAGATAAATACTCGCGTTCTAACTTTTTTAGCTTTCCTGCTATCAATAGCATTCCAATTACTGTTAGAAAAAGTACTGCCGTACTAAAAGCACTAAATTTATTTTGCACATTGACCTCAAATAGTCTTTCTCCTAATTTTGAATAGGCCATAAGTGATGGAACACAAAACCCCATACATATAAAAAAGATAGGAGTCAACATATTTTCAGAAAGAACAAAAGCTATTCCAATTATTATTAAAGCTACAACATTCACTGTAATAAGAGAGGTCTTAAAGTCTCCATAGTCAAATGCGGATGTGTTGATAAATAATATTAAAGATAAAATATATGACGTAACAGACAGCACAATTCTTCCAGTCAAAGTCCACTCTTTCATCTTACTGTCACCGCCTGTTTTAAAAGTGCGCTAGTAAGACTTTCCTTTGCTGGGTTCCAATCTATCCATATACAACGGTTTCTCAACTCTTTAGACATTATATTCATAAATGATTCAATAACATTTGCAGCTTGTCTTTCGGTATCTTTTTTGATTCTCATCTCGTAACCTATAATATTAATCATCATTATACTTGGTAAATTTCCATTCCTCATAGTGTACTTAGACATATCCTCAATTGCCTTTCTAAGCGTTTCATTATTGCTTCCGCAAAACCTCGTTACAACTATAAACAAAGGTCTTACACCAATGAAATGTTCGCGATTCGTATAAACAATCTCATTTAGTGACGTTGCTTTCTTTTTAACAGATACTTTTGTCTCGGTATTATCTCTGACTTTCATCAGTTCTCTCAATATTCTGTGATACTGCCTTTTCCCTGCACCAGCAGGAACAACAATCTGCTTATTGCCGAATGAAATTAGAGACACTATGCAGTTTTGACTTAAATAATGGTCTGCAAAACCATTTACTGCTTCAATTGAATACTCTATTACATTTTTTGACTTAGTGCCATAATTCATAGTTTGTGAAGTGTCAAGAAAAATATAAACGGATTTTTTTCCTTCCCTTTCAAATTCGTTTACTACAGGATGAATCTTTCCCCTAAAAAGATTTCTCGAAGTCACCTTCCAGTTGATGGATTTAAAAGGATCACCGGGGTAATACATTCTGACCTCTTTGAATTCATGGGTAGTCATACCAAGGGTAGATAGTGCACCCTGCGGCATTGGTATCCTACATTTCGCTGACAAGCCTCTTATCTTATGAAGTTCTAATAGCCTAGGAACTATCTGCAAAGATATATCATTTTGGCTTATTCCACCTTCTGAATAGTCGCATACAGGATGCTTAGTTCTCCATTTAGTAACATTTAGAGAATAGGTCCCCGATGAATTACTCCTTATTTTATAGTTAATCGTAATATTCTTTGGAGAAATCCCCTTCCAAATCACATGGTAATTACTACCTTCAACAAGGTCAAAGCTTCCATATAAAGCATCACAAATAATTACAGTACCAAATCCAGATTCTATAGACACCTCAAGGCTTATACTTAATAGTTCGCCAACACATGCCCTGTTTTTAGATATACTTTTTGATATTCTGATATCTTTAGGTACCTCGACAAAATAGCTCACAGCCATAAGACACAAAGGTATTATAGAAACGGCTATAATTATATTATTGGCCAATAAAAATCCAGTAAGTATCAGAAATAAAAAGATGGTACCTAATTTGGACACATAACTGGGCATTTATAATAAACCTCCTGTGTTTTCCCTAGTATAGCTTTTAGGAACGTCAATTTTACTTATAATACTCCTTATAACTGCAGTAGGAAGACGACCTTCCATAATATGCTCTACATGTAGAATTATACGATGTGACAATGCTTCTACAGCTACAAACTTAACGTCATCGGGAACAACATAATCCCTCCCCGCTATCAAAGCATTTGCACGGGATAATTTCAAAAGCCCTAATGCACCCCTTGGACTTGCTCCAAGTTTGATATTAGGATTATTTCTTGTAGTTCTAACAATTTCAGTTATATACATAAGTATATTATCATCAACAAATACCTTTTCAGCTTCCTGCTGAAGCATCAAAAGCTCATCCATAGTTATTACTGGGCGAATATCGTTGGTTGGATCGTCCTTTTTCCACTCAATACGACGCCTTAGCACCTCACATTCCTTCTCTAAACTATCAAGATACCCTAAAGAAATTTTCATTATAAACCTGTCCATCTGAGCTTCTGGCAAGGGATATGTACCCTCCATTTCTATAGGATTCTGAGTGGCCATTACAATAAAAGGCGGCTTAAGAGGATACGTTGTACCTTCTATTGAAACCTGTCTTTCCTCCATTGCCTCTAAAAGTGCAGACTGTGTCTTAGGCATTGCCCTGTTTATCTCGTCAGCAAGTAAAAAGTTTGTAAATATAGGCCCTTTCTCAAGCTCAAAAGCAGAGGAATTGCTCTTCCAAATTTTTGTACCCGATATATCAGAAGGCATTAAATCCGGTGTAAATTGAATACGCTTCCATTCACAACCTGTGATCTTTGCAAGAACCTTAACAAGTAACGTCTTCCCTAAGCCTGGATTATCTTCAAATAAAATGTGTCCCCCCGACAAAAAACCGCAGAGAACTTTATTGAGCAACAATCTGTCACCTGATACAAATACCTTTTCAACTTCATCAATTATAGTTTTACATAATTTTTGAACGTGTACCATATCCATTATATACATATACCCCTTTTCCAAAAAGCTTTAGATTTGATGTAATTTTTTCAATTACCTTTGATCTGTTCTGCCTGTTTCTTTCTTCAATAGCCTTATATTGTTCACTTGTCAACATACCAGGAATTTCCGGATCACAGTATTCAACAAGGGGAGCAATTATATTACTTACTGCGTTAAACGGTATGCCCGTCTTATATCCTAAAAAAGTGAGGTAAGATACCAACTTGCTCTTCTTCCCATGATTTACATAATCATTAATATACTTTGTAATGTTCTCAAGATCCTTACTCTTGTCAAAACTCATATCCTGCATGTGTTTTGCCAATTTTTCCTCTGGAGAGTATTTAACGCTTCCCCACAACATAGTCGCAAAGATAATAAAAACTACCAGGAAGATCATAAATAAAAAAATCCAACCCGCTACTCCCGAACTCAAATTATCCCTCCTCATCAACGATAACACAAATACCATAAAGAATATTAATATATATTTTATCATGTGATTACTTTTAAGCCACATAGATATCCTTCTTGCCTTTTCATTATAAAAAAGTTCTATAAGAGTGCTCATCTGTAACATGGCTAGTACAATAAATGATATCAATACAAGGCTTGAGAAGGATCTCCAGAATTTATCCACGGAATATCCGCCCTTCCAAAACCCTCCAAACATACTTTTTATAGTCAACCCCATCATAACATAAGAAAATGCCTTTATTGTACAACCTTCATATATTCCCGTATAAAAAAAAACCGATGCTTTACAAACTATTATTGAAGCTGCTAATAAAGCTACCCAGACTATAGAGGTTAAGTATTTCATGTCCCTTGAAACAAAGGAAAGAAAAAGCACTGCTGAAATCCCATTTGCCAAATAAAGAATAAAGCTTGATAGAAGACCAGACCATCTACCTACAAAATAGGTGCTTACAAAAGACTTAACTGAAACACCCACCAGTATAGCTATAGCAGGAAATATTAAAAAATAGAAATATTCCCTTACACTATACAAAAGTCTACCTGGCAAAAAGAAAATAAAAAATACAAATGCTCCAAATGCCGCAAGCATAATTGTATATCTTTTAAATTTCTTCGACGATGCATTTAAACTTTCTGCACTATCTAGATACATCTTTTTCTCCTTCTATATATTTTGCAATAAACATTTTACATTGATTTTAAATATTACAAATTGGCTTATATGTTGTAAAAAACAAGCTTCAAAACCACTATTTTTCTGCCTCGTATTTCTGAATACACATATAAAACAACTCGTAATCATCTCTTGTTATATCACTCAAACTGTAAACTGCTTTTTCCATTATAATAAAAATCTGTTCTAAAATCATATATTGCATAGTTGAAAGCTGGGATTTCATCAATAGCAATATTTCTCTTAATGTCATTTTATCATTAATATCAATATTTTTTGAAAATCCTTTTAATAACAGCTTACCCTTTTCTATTACTTCTTCTCTATAATTCACTATCCTAATATCTCTTTTTGCTATCTTACCTGCCCCTTCCAAAACCTTTATTCTGTAAGTACCTTTGTGGTCAAAGGTAGTTTTAATCTCATCTAGATTTTGTGAATCGTCCTCAAACCTTATAACCAATTCTTCATTAATTCCCCACACATCAGGATAACCATCCTTTATCTGCGGAAAACCAATAAACATCCGTATATTTACATCTCTTGTTACAGTCTGAACATAATCTGTCACCGGGTTTGGCAAATCACCATCTAGTGCAAAAACCAAATCCTCCTCATTTTGAAGGCTTCGCCTTTTGATAACCCTAGTAACTATAAGTACAACAATAACAATCGCTATCAGTAATAAGAACAACATAATCCTAAGCCAAAGAATACGCCAAATATAAATATTACTGTCAGTATTTGAAGGATAAAATATATCTGTACCTAAAAACTCAATTTTGTAGTTTATATCGTACCCTTTAACAAAAAAGAAATTTTTATGCGGTGATATATTATTAAGATTCTCTAGTTCTACAATTTTGGAAAACTTCCCTTCTTCACCGGTTAGAACACTATCTATAACATCAAGGCTCAAATATCTTAACTCTATACTTTGGTTTGGTACACCTTCTTTTGAATAGCTATCTAATAATTGCCCTTGTACCTCAAAGCTTTTGCCTATAACACTGTTTATTACATTGAGTTCTATATGTGTATCAGTGGTAACTCTCATCTCTGGATCACTTGTAGAAGTCCTATATAAATCATTTTCTAATAAATCTGCAACAACTTGATACTTTCCTGCATCGGTGCTGTGCTTTATATCGCAAGTAACCTCAAATTGTCCATTATTAACATCAGCTTTAACATAAGAAAGAGTGTTGTCAGTCTTTGAAGGTTTAACATAAATAAGTACTGTCATATCGTCTAGCCCCTGCCCATTAGCATCCGTAACTGTCCCCTTTGCGGTAAAACTAGTACCTCTTCTAGCTTCATCACTGACCGATGTAAGTTTTGTCACAGTTTCAAACTCAGGTGTAAATGAAGGGTTATATCCGAATACATCCATAGGTACCCATCCATATTCTTTAAATTTTATCTCTGGATATATATAGGCCTGATCTCTATACACCACCTGATATGGAAGTTCCCTATTGATTTTGTAACCTACAGCCAATCGGCAAGGTATACCTGACGCCCTCAATAGATAGGCATAGGCAGACATAAAATCAAGCGTATTTCCTGCCCCTCCCTTTTTCATTAAAAACGACATAATTCCATCGTTGTTACCATAAATATTTATATTTCCGTTTTGCAGACTATAATTCGTTCTAAGATAGTTTTCCACACCCATAATAATATCAAAATCGCTTGAACTATTTTCAATTATAGTATCAATAATTGAATCTATTTCTGCTGGTACAGATATAGTATATGGATAGGAATCATCCGTGTCTGCAAACATGAGCTTATCGTTACTAGCAACCTTCATATAATCCATGCTATAAAAGTCACTTATAGTATCCTCGGCATAGTAGGTCTCTGCAATTTTGTACCAATTAACACTTGAGCGATACTTAAAATCAATCACACCAGATAAAACAGGCAGATAACCGCTAGAGGGCTGAATAGGTTTTATTTTGACAGAATTAGTAGTAAATTTTTCTTCTAGTTTCTCGTCAAAATTGATCTTAACTTCCGGCTCTTCTTCAACAGCAAGCCAGTGATTCTTATAGTAATTCTCCATCACCATTACTTTTAAGAAGGGATAATTAGGATAGCCAAGGACTTCAAAAACAGGCATATGAGGCTGTCTTTCATTACCTAACGCGATAGTCTGTCCACCTTCTCCACTTCCAAACGGAATATCTGGCATAATATTTTCTCCAGAAATGTCAATATTGGGCACATTTTTAGGAACAACAAATTCTCCACTTCCAAAGCCTCCTTCTCCTTGACTTTCTCCATAGGAAAACTCCCCGCTAAAAGACTCGGAACTCTTTCTCTCAGAACGCCTTTTATCTACCCGTTCCTGCCAATCGTCCTTTCTTCCATTACCAAAGTTCATGCTTGGCTCAGGCTGCTTATTATTACCTTGGGAAGAACTAGTATTACCGGTATCTCCTCCAGCCACACCGGTATTTTGTAGATTCAACATATTGATTCCAGCCATAAGCAAAAAAGCGGATAATAATACTAAAGAAAGAAACATGGTTAACTTTATTAAATTGTTTTTCATGTTGGAATTATTTTTACTCATATATAAGTATATATTATATATGAATTTTTCGATTTTGTATATGCTAGCATTGACCATATTTTGATATATTATGGATTATACTTGAATGTTCAGGCTTAGAGTATTCTTCTTTTATTGGGAAAAAAGAGGGGAATAATCTTTGCAAACCATAGTATGGAAATATAATGAAATAGGGCTATTATGAATTCTTATACTAAACGAAGTAAGATATGCCGTTAAAAACATGTAGGAATCTCATGGAGTTTAGCAGGAGTTTTAGAAGGGCTTTGTAAGTTGAAAGGGTACTCGCCGCCGTGCAAGTACATATTATTCCAAGAACTAAAGCTACGAGTCTAAGAGAATGTATGACTTGCTGAATGTAAGATTTTTTATGTAGCAGTATTAATTCTCTTTTAAGTAAAATTCCACAAGTTCGTGATATTCTTTTAAATCAACTTTTCCCTTTTCACTTAATGTGTACAAGCCTCTTGATACTCTCTCAAACCATCCGTAATGGTTATCCTGTAATATCCTCGACGTCTTTTCCTTGTCTGTCCCCAACTCCTTAAGCCTTTTTGGACTTAAATCACCATATTGCTCAAGCAGGGCTGCAATATGTATTGCCTGTTCTCTATATACAGTCACTAGTTTTTTACCAGTACAACCTCCTATATTGTAATCTCCATGTCTATTTGAAAATTCGTTAAGAACCTCTCTTTTTTTCCTGTTTGACTTTTTTATACTTAATTCACGGTTAAAAGGCATTGGAGCTATTGCCTCTTCAACAAATGCAACTTCTCCTCTGATCGAAACTAAAAACAAACCTAATTCAAGCCTTCTTAATAGGTAACATATATCCTTCCAACGTTTCGTGAAAAGTAGCTTGCCTTTTTTGGGCACAGCGATATATACCCTGTCTGTCAATCTTTGGCGTAACGAAGCTTGTAGAATAACATCAAGGTTAAGAGTTTTCTTCATTTCCACAACCAGCAATTCATCACATCTTACTGCCATAACATCGCAGTTCTTAACCTCACCCTTTACTGTATATCCTTCTTTTGTAAGATAATCTTTTATTGGTGCATATAGGTCTTGTTCATATAATATTTTTTTTTGCTTCTGTTTCATTTTCTCCTCATTTTCAATACATATAATAATATAGCTTTTCCATATAAGGTATCATCAAACATAATAGGCGTCAATAATAGCTCAGAAATAATTTCAACTACCTATCCTTGGCTATAGGCAACGCAATAAAAAACTCAGTACCTTCATTAATTTTTGATTCAAACCAAATTTCTCCTCCGAATTTTCCCTTTATGGTTGAATACGATAACATAAGACTCACACCATTACCGGTCTTGCCTTTAGTTGTAACTATATATTTAAATATACGGGACTTGACTTCATCAGGTATTCCTACCCCAAAATCCTTCACTGTTATTATTATCATATTTTCCTTTTTGAGAATACCGAGCTCAACTCTACATTCATGTAGTTCTTTTCTAGTATAGGATTCAATAGCATTCTTTATTAAATTGTCAAGTATTTGAATGATATTAGATATATCTCCGAGAATAACAATACTTGAATCTGCGTCTACAAACAAACTAAAATCTGATTTCCTTATAATTATATCACTGTTTCTTAAAAACTTAATTCTATTTGTCAATTCATTTATCGTAAAGCTATTATTCGTTTGAGCGTTCAATTGTACCGCTTGGGACTTTACTGTTGATATGACACTAGACATATACGAGTTGTATTCTTTTAACTTTTCAATCCATTCTCCCATTTCTGAGTTTATCTCAAGATGATCCTCAATGGTTACTGATTCATCACCTATAGAATCTCGATATTCATTGTTTAAATCCTCTAAAGCAGCAGCTAGACCAGCTATCGACATGATAGGTGTCATAAGGTTATGTGATATCCCTCCTATGAGCTGACCTAATGAAGCTAATCGTTCATTTTCCCTCAAACTCTCTTCGATTCTCTCCCTTTCCATTAGCATTAGTGCACCTTTTAAAGTGTTACTTATCTGCCCTCTTAAAAGTTCAAAAATCATTACATCATTATTGTCAGTCCCTTCAAAACATGTGTACCCTAAATGCTCATTCTTAAAAAACAAAGGTAATACAAGATGAGTAAACCTCCTGTCGTAGTTAATAAAACTCTCAGGAAGAATACTTGTAGTCATTATAATTCTCTCTTCCTCATCAATAGATCTGCGCTCACCATCACAAAAAGCATAAATCAATTCGGATGTTTTTGGCACCTCAAAAGACTCATCAAAGGCCATTTCAACATCGTAAAAAATAGGACCCTCGACATACTTAAAAATAAAACAGCTTTTTATAAAGCAATGTTTTAAAAGAGTTGTTAGTCTATCAAAAAGCTCATCAATCTGATAGGACTGAATACTTTCATGTGCTCTAAATCTTGCTGCTAGTTTTACATCCATATTATTTTCTATATCATCATTTTCTTTATTATAGCTGCACCCACACGACTCACGTTTTACCATAACACAAGGAAATTCAATAGTCTGTTCCTCGCTTTCACCTTTTACCAATAATTCTACCGCCTTGTAACACATTTCCTTAATTGGTTGCCTAACCGTTGTCAATCGTGGAGTCACCTGACTTGCGTTTAAAGAGTCGTCAAAACCGCATATTATGCTTTTTTTATCAGCGGAGCATTTTCCTGCTTCCTTCATGCTTTCAATGCACTTAATCGCTCCTAAGGCCATATCATCGTTTGCAAATACTATTGCATCATAATCTATTTCCATTAAAATAATCTCTTGCATTACTTTATAGCCTGTATCAGCGACAAAATCACCTGAAAATACAAGTGTTTCATCAAAACTTATATTATTTTCTTCAAGAACCTCCTTATAAGCACTGAAACGTTCAACTGACCATTCAAAGTTCTCTGGACCTTTTACAAAAATGATTTTTTTGTAGCCATGATCTTTAATCAAATGTCTTATTACGTCTTTCATACCTTCTTTGCTATTACTAAGCAAACTAATAGCTTGGGGTATTTTTATGCCAAATGAAACCTTCGGAATGTCTTTATATTTATTGAAGAATTTTATCAGCTCTTCTTGAAAAAAATTTATCAATATTGAAGAAGTTGTAATGATTAAGCCATCTAGCTTTCCTTTTTCAACAAAACTATATACTATATGATGCTACTTTGGTGCATAACCAGCTTCTCTTAATGTTCTTCCTTCAAAAACCAATAAGTTACAGTCCAATTCTTCAGCCGCTTTCTTGAACGCTAGCCATAAAAGTGTTTGGTAACTGCCGTCGATACTATTAATAATAAGGCCTAACGTCTTACGGTTTTTCATCTAATCACCCCTATAGCGTTTCAGTTATAGGTACTTCAATGTAAAATGTAGCACCTTTATTAACTTCCGATTCAAACCATATCTCGCCTCCAAATTTCCCTTTTATGGTCGAATATGACAACAATAGACTTAATCCTGTTCCATTCTTCCCTTTTGTAGTTACCATGTGCTTAAATAATCGAGACTTTATATCATCCTTTACTCCACAACCAAAATCTTTAACTGCAATTGTCAGAATGTTTTTATTTTTTTGTATATATATATCGATTTTGCACTCATGTTGTTCTTTATTATCATAGGACTCAATTGCATTCTTTAATAGATTCTCAAGCACCTGAACCATATTTAAAATATCTCCTGGAACAACAACATCCAAATTCACATCTACAAATAGCTCTATGTTAGAATTTTTGATGGTAATATCACTACTTTTCATAAATTCAATCCTATTAAGCAGCTCATCTATTGTAAAACCATTATTAGCATGGTAATTCAATTGAACTGCCTGGGACTTAACATTTGATATTACCTTGGACATATATGCATTATATTCTTTTAACTTCTCAATCCATTGTGCTATTTCAGAACTAATTTCATAATGATCCTCCTTTGTTACCATTGGATCTCCTATAGATTCTTTATATTCATTTTTCAAGTCCTCTAGAGCAACAGATATACCCGAAATAGACATAATAGGCGACATAAGGTTATGAGATATACCTCCTATCAACTGGCCTAATGAAGCTAATCTTTCATTTTCTCTCATAGTTTCTTCGATACTATCCCTTTCAAGTACCATTAATGCACCTTTGAGAGCATTACTTATCTCTCCCCTTAAAAGCTCATAAGTCATTGTATCACTATCAGTGGCTTCAAAACATATATAACCGAAATGCTCATTCCCAAAGAACAACGGCATAACAATGTATGTTAGTCTTTTATCGTCCTGTAAAAAGCACTCTGGAAGAATACTTGAAGTCCTTATTATCTTGTTGTTTTCCTCAATAGATATCCGCTCGCCCTTATAATAAGCATATATCATTTCAGACTTTAAGGGTATTTTAAAGGATTCATCAAAAGCCATGTCAATATCGTAAAAATATGGACCATCGAAGTATTTTAAAATAAAACAGCTGTCTATAAAGCACTGTTTGAGAACAAGTGTAAGTTCCTCAAATAGCTCATCTATCTCGTAAGTTTGTATGTCTTCATGAACATTATAGTTAGCAACAAGTTTTAGACATTTGTTATTAGTATTATTATCATTCGCTATATTATAACTACACCCACAAGATGCCCTCTTAACCATAATCGATTGGAATTCAATTAACTCTTCTTTAAAATCCTCTTTCACCAATAACTCAACAGCTTTAGTACACATTTCGCTTATAGGCTGCTTTACTGTTGTTAAAGGTGGATCTGAATTTCTTGCAATAATACTATTGTCAAAACCACATATTATAACCTGTTTGTCTTTAGGATATATACCTGTCTTTTTCATGTTACCTATGGCCTTTATCGCACCTAATGCCATGGAATCGTTTGCAAAAACTATTGCATCATATTCAATATTTGTATGAATAATTTGTTCCATTATTTTATATCCAGTATCTGCTACAAAATCACCATGAAACACCCTATTCTCATCATAACTTATGTTCTTTTCTAACAAAACCTCCCTATATGCTTCAAACCTTTCTAACGAATCAGCATTATTAATAGGTCCGGTTACAAAAATAATTTTTTTACTACCATGGTCATCAATTAAATGCCTGATAACATCCTTCAAACCTGCTTTGTCCTTACAAACTATGCTTGCAGTATTCGGAATCTCTATACCAAAAGACACAACCGGAATATCCTTGTACTTTTTACAAAACTCCTCAACTTCTTTAGGGGATGCAAAGGTACCAACGGAAGCACTTGCTACTATTATTCCATCAAGTGATCCTTTCTCAATAAAATTGTATATTATATAATGCTGTTTAGCACCAAATCCTTTATTATTTAAAGTCCTTCCTGCAAACACCATCAAATTGCAGTTCATATCTTCAGAAGCTTGCATAAAAGCCAACCATAATTGAGATTGATATGTGCCATCAATATCATTTAAAACAAGACCTATTGTCTTACGCTTTTTCATCAAATCACTCCAATTAATTTTCGAATTGGTAATTCTCCCGCAAGCATTCAATTAAACATAAGAAATCGTCTCTACTGACAATAGAAAAGAACTGCAAAACTAGGCACTAATTAATTTCGTCTATAAAGACCCTTTAGAATACAAATTACAAAAACATATTACATGTACATAATTATAGCACACCATAATAAATATGGAAATAACAAGTTTTTGTTAGGTAAACACTTATAATTATACTATAATACGGTATATAAAAACAAACACAGACTTTGTCGTGTCAATACATTCTAAGCCTTCTTGCCACTCTGACGGGTAAAACCAAAAATGCATCCAAAAATGCCACCCGCAATATGAGTAAGCTGTGAAACATTATCTTCCTTTAGTAATGCATCGGCTAATTCCATTCCAAGGTAAACAACTACTACCAAAATTAGCGTAATAGGAATACTTCCCTTTTTTATGTTAGCAAAGGAACCTAACAAAATAAACATAAACACAATGCCACTCGCACCAAGCAAAGCAGAATTAAAAAGCAGTATATTCAACAAACCTGTTACAAGTGCTGTAATTGCCATCATCATAAGCAGGTTTTTAGAACCGTATTTTTCCTCAAGCATTGGCCCAATTATTAGTATTATGAGGAAATTGCTCAAAAAATGGTTCCAATCCGCATGTCCTAATACATGCCCAAACAATCTGAAATAAAAGAAAACATCGGTAAGACTTCCTCTATATACCGAAAAAAGTAATCGGGTAGAATAAAAATTTGTAACTCCGCTGAGAATTAACACTATAAAGGATAATATAGTGTAAGTCAGTATTACCGGTGAATTATAGTGAAAACGTTTTAACATTTTAAATCCTCACTTTCTCTGTTCAAAATCAATAAATGCTGTAAAAACACTACTTTTTTGACTATTCTCTAAATCTCATAAGCTGTTCTTTATTAAATGTCCATTCGGGAGTATTTAGTTGTTCTCCAAAATCAGAGCTGTACCATGGGCTTTTCATGCTGTCTGCGTTGTTTTTAAGAACTTGAATATCCTGAGCTGGCATGTAACTTTGTGCTATCATAAACAGCTTTTCTCCCGTAGATTTATTTTCTGCCATATCCACAATAATGACACAATGACCGGGCAGTGCACCCTTCATAAAGATATCTCCGATTTTCATATCTTCAATATTCACCTTATCAAGTTCCATAGAGAGGGACAAAGTTCCTGCATACGCAAAAACCATATCCATATACTGCCTGAAAACCGCATAATCTTCAGAATACTCGGCTCGCTTTACCCAGTATGACTTATTGCCTTCAACAACGATCCTGTTTCCATTTCTCCATGTAAAATAGTCTGCCTTAAAACCATTTGTAAAATTAAAATGAATCTTATCATAAAACCCCTTATTATACAAGTACTCTGCTCTAAGCCTCATTACAGCATCAGCACATTGCTGCAAATCTCTATCCCCTACATCTATGTCAATTACTGCATCGTATACATCTTTCATCTTTACCCGACCGTCAAAGTAGTGTACAAAAGAACCATGAGGCTTTAGCGGAAGAGTTCTTAGATACTCTTCAAAAGAACCTTCATTAACCGGAACACGTTCAAAGCCTTCTGGCACATTAAATCTATCTTGTATTGTTGAACCCTCAGGGTTTATTATAATCTTTTGCAAATCCTCTTTATGAGTTTCCTCAGGTAAAGGCGTTGATTTGTTATCTCTTTCGATAGTTTTGTCAGTACGATTTTCTGCGGCCAATGTTTTGGGTATACTTAACTCAACAAAAATCGGTCGATGATCAGAACCTAAATTGGGACCTATTTCACGCTTTAGCACCTTAATTTCCTTTGACACAAGACAATGATCTATAGGAACCGATATTATAGGTAATGTGGTAGACCATGAAAACCCTATACCATAGCCTCTTCTAGAGTCGTATAAATCCATACCTCTGACCAAACTTTGGAAACCATGGGACCATGAGGTGGTATTCAAATCTCCAAGCAATATCATGCTTTCTTTAAAGCCTTTCCTGTTTTGAACAATTGAATCAAACTGATTGTTTCTAAGTTTAACACCATTCTTATTCGCAGGCGGAAATGGGTGCGTGGCAAGGATTGATATTTCCTTATCCCCTGCATAAAACTCAGCTGCCGCACTAGGTACATCTGCATCACCAAAATACTCAATTCTCGGATTGTTCAACTCAATTTTGCTATATATTGCTATTCCAAAATTATCCTCCCTAATTTCTTCAACACTGTATTTATACTCTTTTGATAACTCCAAATTATCAATCCAGCTTTGATTAACCTCGTTCAGTGCGACAATATCAGGTTTCTTATCCTCTATATATTTTATTGTACTTTGGTAATCTTGGTTACTGGTTAAAACATTTAAGTGAACTATTTTAATTTCCATTGAGTCATTGGTAATTTCTGAATTAAAGGTACCATAGGGTATGTACAGCGGTATAATATGGGCTAAATTTGATAAACATAAAATTAACGAAAATAAAAATAACTTTCTCCTTTTTAGTATTAAACACAAAATACTCATTATTAGAAAAAAAGCGAAATAGTGAACACGAAAGTGAGAGAATAGATCAAAGTACCATACATATTTGCTGAAATAGCCTCCAATGGTAAATATACTCGACAATAGCAAAACCACTTGCAAGATGCCAGTAATAGTTATTTTTTTACTTGTATTCGAATTAATGGATTTATCATTTTCTTTATCCATTTTGTTAACCTCTCCTAGTCGTTTTTAGTATATTATGAACTATATAGACTGATTTAGCAATGGTGACTTTAGATAATGGTACGCTTTTACATTTCTTTAGTAACCCTTGTATATTCTACTGTTCAAGGAGTTTGATTTTTATTAATACCAATGCACTTTCTTTAAAAAATAAAATAGAGGTGGATTCTTTTTAAATCTCACCTCTTATTTTATGTTCTATGGCTAAATCAGGCTTTATAAATGCTTTTGCATTTTATTTTACAACAATATTGATAATCTTATTTGGGACATATATCTCTTTCACAATAGTTTTGCCCTCTATGAAAGGCTGTATGTCGGGAACTTTTTTAGCTGTTGCCATTGCTTCCTCCTTTGAACAGTTCAACGCAAGTGCAACGACACCGCGAAGTTTACCGTTTATCTGGACAGCAATTTCTACAGTTGAATCTATAGTCTTTGCTTCATCGTATTTAGGCCATGAAGCTAAAGCTAAAAATCCTTCACCACCAAACTTCTCCCAAATTTCCTCGCATAGGTGAGGTGCAACTGGGCAAAGCAGTTTAATAAAGGTTATTAGTTCGTCTTTAGTCAAAGAACCATGGTCAAAAATCTCATTTATTAGTCCCATCAAAGCTGCAATTGCAGTATTGAACTTCATTTCTTCAAAATCATTTGAAACCTTCTTTATGGTCTTATGGAAAGCTGTTTCCAAATTCGGTGTAACACCTTCTCCACTAGCAATATCACACAAATTACCAACACGTTCAAGAAATCTCTTACAACCCTTTACTGAACTCTCATTCCATGGAGCTGCAGAAGCGTAGTCCCCCATAAACAGGACATAGGTACGCAGTACATCGGCTCCAAACACGCCGACAACATCCAACGGGTCAACCACATTTCCCTTTGATTTACTCATTTTATCACCGTCAGGTCCTAAAATCAGACCTTGTGCAGTACGTTTGGCATAGGGTTCAGGAGTATTTACTGCTCCAATATCATACAAGAAGTGATGCCAAAAACGGGAGTATATCATATGACGGGTAACATGTTCCATACCGCCATTGTACCAATCTACAGGCATCCAGTAATTTATTTTATCTTCAGAAGCTAAAGCCTCATTATTATTAGGGTCTAAATAGCGCAAGAAATACCATGAAGAACCGGCCCATTGGGGCATAGTGTCAGTTTCACGTTTTGCAGGTCCCTTACACTTTGGACAAGTACAGTTTACAAAAGAGTCTATTTTAGCAAGCGGTGATTCACCCTCTACACCCGGTTCGAAGTTTTCGATATTCGGTAACCTCAAAGGCAATTCCTCATAGGGAACAGGGACTACTCCACACTTTTCGCAATGAATTATTGGAATGGGTTCACCCCAGTATCTCTGACGATTAAAAGCCCAATCCTTCATCTTATATTGCACTGCAGCTTCCCCGATACCAAGTTTCTCAACTTCTTCAATAGCCCTTGAAATGGATTCCTTTTTATTCGTGTATCCGTTTAAAAATTCAGAGTTAACCATCTCACCATCGCCGGTATATGCAGCCTCAGAAATATCTCCGCCTTTTATAACTTCAATAATATCTATTCCAAACTTCTTAGCAAAGTCATAGTCACGCTCATCATGGGCAGGAACAGCCATTATCGCACCAGTACCATAGCCCATCATTACATAGTCTGCAATGTAAATAGGAATACGCTTTCCATTCAAAGGGTTCACTGCCTCTATCCCATTAAGGCATACACCAGTCTTTTCCTTTACAAGCTGCGTACGCTCAAATTCTGTCTTCTTTGCACACACATTGCGGTATTCTTCAACCTCGTTCATATTGGTAATTTCCTTGGCATATTTATCAATAAGTGGATTTTCAGGTGCCATTACCATAAAAGTAACACCGAATAAGGTATCGGGACGAGTTGTATATACACGAAGCTTCTCTTCTTTATCAGCTATCATAAAATCAACAAAAGCACCGGTAGATTTACCTATCCAGTTCATTTGCTGCTGCTTTATGTTTGGCAGATAGTCAACTTCCTCAAGACCTTGCAGAAGTTTTTCGGAATATTCTGTTATACGCAGGTACCAAACATCCTTTGATTTTTGTACCACATCGCTTTTACATATATCACACTTACCGCCCTGGCTATCCTCATTGGACAATACAACCTTACATGACGGACAGTAATTAACTAATGCTTTGTTACGAAAGACAAGTCCCTTTTCAAACATCTTTAGGAAAATCCATTGAGTCCATTTGTAATAGTCTTCGTTAGTTGTATCCACTACGCGGGTCCAATCAAAGGAAAAACCAACCTTCTTGAGCTGCTCTGTAAACTTCACAATATTATCATCAGTGATTTTCCTTGGGTGCATTCCAGTTTTGATAGCGTAATTTTCAGTTGGCAAGCCAAAAGCATCAAATCCTATTGGAAAAAGGACGTTATACCCTTCCATACGACGTTTTCTCGATACAACTTCAAGACCAGAATATGCTTTGATATGTCCTACATGCATACCCGCCCCACTAGGATAAGGAAACTCTACTAAGGCATAAAACTTTGGCTTTTCACTGCTATCCACTGCGTTAAAAACCCCTGCTTCTTCCCATTTTTTCTGCCATTTAGCTTCTATTACTTTAAAATCATGTTTCATTTATTATACCTCCAAACGTAACACGTTTAATAAACCGCTATATTCTACTCACAATATACAGATTAACCTCATTAAAAATCTTCTATAAATAGTAACCAAAATTCAATACAATATATCTTTTTAGAAATTTGTTTCGATATATTAAACCTAAGGTTTATTAGCTAGTCATCATAATTAAAAAATTATAACTTAATAGCGACGCTTTGTCAATCTTTAGCATCCTTTGAGTCACGGTAAATTCATGAATATGTTTCTTTATCAAATCTTAAAATAAGATTTTTTTAAATATGCCATTTCGGCATAAATATTAAATGAAACTACATGTGAGA
>JGI24712J26585_10000113_pt1 | contig 63518 bp, 53 predicted proteins | sample BioPla3DNA2_FD_26585 | JGI IMG/M metagenome (IMG submission 26585) | reverse complement strand
CTCAGTAGGAAAATTTCTTTTCACTATTATTTACTCTAGACTCATGCCGATTCATGGCAACCTCTGAAGAAGGTTGCCTTTTCTCGGTATTAAGCTATAAAAAAATAATAAATTGCTGGCCTAGATTTAGTTTTTGCTAGTCTAGGCCAGCGTAGTCATTTCGGTAAATAACCAATTAAGGTAGGTTTTCCTATCTTATATTGATTTGATATATTTAGGCAAAAACCGAACCAAAACCGAAAGTGATTTTTCTTTAAATGACTGATAAAAACAATACTGATAATTTAGACCTCGAGAATAAGACCCCCGTTTCTTCTTCGCCTTCCTCTTCTTTCCCAATTATTCAACCCCTTCGTCCGGTTATAGATCACGCCGATGCTCCCACCCATTTAAGTGGTAGTAGCAGCAATTCTGATGATTCTGAGTTGTGTGCACACCTTCGAAACAGCGGGAAGGAATCTTTAAAAGTCCAATCAGAAGCAATTGCTACTATTCTTGAGAAAATTGCTGCATTGTCTGAACGAACAGAAGCGAATAACGCAATGCTTCTTACAATGATAAAAGAAACCATGGCAGCAACTACTTTTAGAATTAATGTTATCAATCAACGCCTGGATAAATTCGCAACAATCGATGATGTTCTAGCTACAATCAAAACCTCGGTAGATTTGTATAATAGAGCATATAGTATTGGTCAACATGAAAATGAAGTTCATGCATCAGAATTTTCAATTGGAAGCATGAAAGCCAGAGGAAGGGCCGCGGTTTTAGCTTTAACGGTTTTTGCTTGTTCATGTTTGTTTGGATTAGCCGTATTAGTATTCTGGCGGCTTCCTGAAATAACTGAAATCGTAAAAATCTTAATGGCAAACTAATCTTGATAAGAGAGAAAAACTATAATGCAAAAAAATAAACGAATTATCATAACCGAAGGTGGTGCCCAGGGACATTGTGCTCACCTAACTGATGATGGAGATCTTACTTTCGGGGATTTAAAGGAAATCTTCAAACAGATTTTGTCTGGTAAAATTGAAATGACCGAGAAAGTGGATGGATTTGCTTTTGCAATTACCATGAAAAATGGCCGGGTTTATAGTGCTAGAAATAAATCTGAACTAAAAGATCCTTTGGATTTTGAACAGACCTTAGAAAAATTCTCCAGTCGAACCGCTGCGGTAAAAAATGCCTATCAAACTTCTATGAAAGATATGGCCAATGCTTTGGGTCAACTGTCTAGTGAAGAGCAGAAGGAGATTTTTGAAGATGGCAAGAACTATCTTGCCTTTGAAATTGTTTCTCAAGATGCAAAGAACCTGATTGATTATGGCAATAAAGCCACTATTATTCTCCACGGCATTAATGAGTATGATGATAACTGGAGATTATTAGGCATTGATTCTGCCAAAGGCAACAAACTATATTCTTTCTTAAAACAGCGAGATGTCTTAAACCAAGAAACTTATGAAATCCGCCAGCCAGTAGCTTTGAAATTAAAGAATCGAAATGCCGCCCAAGCCGCATTGCCAGAAATTATTTCTATCATTGATCAGTTAAAGAAGCCGGGAAATGACAATACCACTCTTCGACAATATGTAATCAATACAGTTTCTCCTGAAGTAAAAGAATCACTTAAAACCGAATTTGGCATTTCTTCGCCTGATGTGCTTAATCATATAGCAGTTGGAATAATCAGTCGTTGTCAATCTAATTTTGGTGACAAGAGAATGAGCAAGAGAGAACTTGCTGTTTTGATTACTAAATATGGAGATCCTGGCAAGATCAATGATGGTTCATATTCTAAAATTGGTGAACGAATTGATGCTGCTGTTGCTAATACAGAAACACGTATTCGCAAAGCAATGGCCCCAATTTCTGATTTAGTGATTAAAGCAGGTGGGGTATTGATTGAATGTTTGTCGGGATTTTTAGCAGTCAATCCAAGCGAAACTTCCCAAGCATTAAGCAAGGAATTAGATGGTATCCTTGATAAGATAGACAAGGCCGGTGGAAATGCTGGCAATTTAGGTTTTTCTGAAAAAGAACTTTTGGTTATTGCTAATTCTCTTGAAAAGTTGAATGCATATAACAAAGAAATCTATGGAACAGAAGGTGTAGTCTTTACCTATAATGGAAAGATGTATAAACTGACATCTACTTTCGGTCCATTAAATCAACTGATCGGCCTATTTCGACGAAAAGAAACCGGATCTATAGGCGACCAATCAATTGAAGAATCAACTAAATCAACAACTGATCCGAATGACACAGACGAATCTATTGACCCGGTCGATGTCGAAGAACAAAATGATGATATCGATGCTGTTCTATATGACACAAAAAGTGGCATAGGGAACAGACCGGTCCATGTATTTTTCCCAGGGTCTTTTAAGCCACCTCATAAAGGCCATGTAGAAGTTGTCAAAGACATCTTTAATAAATTTGGCAATAACATCTCAACATTTGCGATTTTCATATCTAATCCTAAGAAAGCTGTTCGAAAATTAGATGATGGCCAAATCATTTCAGCAAAATCTGCCAAAGAGGCCTTAGAATTCTTGCTGTCAAAATCTGGAATTAGTTCTGATAAAATTGAAGTAAAAATCTCACCTTCGCCATTCACTTCAATTGGTAAAGACTTTGAACTTAATGCTGAGAATTATGTTGGCGGGGTAATTGCCTTAGCTGGCTCATTTAAAGACAATGAAGCTGGCAGATATAAAGATTTGATTGATTTTATTATAGAGACTTCCTATGATTATGGATATATGGATGATCCTAAAACAATGATATCTGTTTTAGATCCAAGTGTTACATTAACAAAACCGATTAAAAATGATGGCCAAATCATTTCAGCAACTGATATCCGAGATGTTTTAAGTGATCTTGTTGGCAAACCTAAAACAAGTGCCAAGGCAATTGTTAATGCTTTACGGCCATTTCTGCCTGATGGATTGTCTGATTATGATATTCTTACTTATTTTGATTTGCTAGACATTTTGCCTTAAAAGAGAGAGAGGTCTTTTAACAATGATCATAATTAACAAAAATGATTATTTTCTAAAACGAAAACCGAGTCTTGGTTATCGGACAAACATTATCACCGAGGATTCAAGCAAGAACCAGGTTTCTGGAGATGAATTTGAACAGCGTGTAATTGATGCTATTAACGACAAATTCAAACTAGACAACCCCGAATCTACATTTAAGCCTGCTAAAAAAGCGCCAGGTGGAAGCAAGAGCACAGATGTTTTCTGTGATTTTTCTGGAACAGGTTATGCAAATGATGCCGCGTTTTATATTGAATGCAAATTAACTCCTGCTACCCAACTTGGAAGTCCTAGAATTCATTATATCAAAGGGAAGTGGCAGCCAACAGAAACAAATAAATCCCCAACAACTATTATGATTTGTGACATAATGAATGGGGAAAGCCAAGATTCTGATCTCAATTCTTTAATTTCACCAACTGTCAATATCTTCTTAAAAGATTTGGCCAATACGATCAATGCTGCCAAATATCTTTTTGGTTTAACAGAAAATTTGTCTAAAGCATCTAAAGTTATTTCAGAGGCTTTAATCGATTGGTATAAGCCACTAGAGTCCCTTAAAAAGAATTCTGCGCTTTATCAACAGATTTATGACAGGTTGTCAACCATTCCATATGGCACAAAGTTTTCTATTTATAGCGGCAAAACATTGATGGAAACAGATTCTAGTGCCGTTCCACTTGAATTGCTTCGATGGTTTCTTTATGAATACCGAGACAGGATTTTAGGCCTTCCTGCCCCAAAAGTTATTTTTTATGAACAGCTGGGTAGTGACAAATTCACAGATTTTATCAATTCGCATTATCGATATAAAGGCGCAAGTTACGCCCAAATCGGTGACAATTTCTTCAGTTTTGGAAAACAAGACAACCCAATGAAGGTAAAAAACCTAGACAAATTCTCAGGGGTATCTGGAAGTATTGGTGTTGATATTGGAATTCGAAGCAGTGGTGCGGTTGAAATCTATACTCGAGCAAAAGGATATTCAACTGGATATCAAACCTCAAAATTCTCTTTGTTCTTAGATTCAGATAAACGAAATCCATTTGACTATACCTCTGGAAAGTCTGGGCCAACGACTGATATCGATCAAGAGAAAAAAATTGACGACAAATTGGCCAGTGACTTTCCAAGGGAAGATGATATTGATTATGACTATGATTTAGTTGACGGTGAACTAGATGATATTGACGAGGAAGTGACCCACACTGTTGATATGTTAACCGAAGCAGGAGACTAACCATTAAAAAACTATTATCAAAAATCATCGCTTTCCCCGTACCTGCAATAATTGCAATTTTTCTTTGTATAGGTTGTCTGTCTATTGATAGACCGGTCACTGGATCAATTAAATCTTCTTCTTCTTCTTCTTCTTCTGCTACCACCACAAAAACTTTTGGAGCAGTTGTAGTCAGTATGGAGAATTCTCGAGAATATGGCCCCTGTCCAGGTTCAAATGCTGATGGCAAAATGATGGTTAAAGTATTCAAAGATACTGGGCTATATGGCAGAAACATCAAAGCCCTGGCCAGCCGAGACGGCACTGTCAAAAATGTCAAGGCCGCATTAAAGGATGTCATTAAAAACGATCTTGCTGTATTCTATTATTCTGGGCATGGTGATAGAGACAAATTCAATGAATACGGCACTTTTGATCTATATGCAGAACCTGATAATATAAACGATTTTCTATGTTTATACGATGGCCCATTGATGGATAATGAAATCTGGGACATTATTTCTACGTCTAAGAATTCTGTTGTATGTATTTTTGATTGTTGCCACTCGGAAACAATGTATCGATCTCCTGATTTTTCTCGGATGATTGATTATGGGGCTACCCATTACACTAATTTCACGGATATGATTGCTAGAGACGGAATCCTGGTCATATCTGGCTCTCCAGAAGATGATTATAGTTATGGTTCTGCATTCGGGGGAGAACTTACTTTAGCTATAAATCGACATCTAAAAACAGGCACGAATTATCTATCTTATGTCAATTTGATTAAAAAACTAGAATCTGATAGAAAACTGACCCGAAAACAAACTCCGCAGATAACTATCATAAACGGGTTTAATATAAATCGACGGGCGTTTATCGAATAACCTCTTTCTTTCTTCTCGGTTTAACATTAATGCCATTTTTAATCATAGAGAAAGGTTATTTTCACGCCAAGTTGTGATAAATAAGAATTAAGGTGATTAATCCCCTTTATAGCCATGACTAAGAAAAAACTATATAAACCAATTTGTATTATTGAAAATCTTGATGCCAGCTTATCAAAGGCTGGTATTTCGCGGACTGATTTTGATATCAGTGCCAGGAAACTGAATGTTTTTAATATCGGCCACCGATTAGATTCTAGAACAATTTTATCTGGCAACCGAGAAGATTTGGTCAAACTTGTTGAAGGCACACTTAAATATAAGGAAGCTTTTGACAATAAGAAGCCTGAATTAGTTTGTGGCGCGTGTCTCCATCTAGTTGCTACTCCTGAAGATTTAGCAAAAGCTACTGACGAAGATGACGAAGATCTAGTTTTCCAAACTATTCCTACTGAAGAATGGGAAGATTGGGAAGACGAGTGGGAAGATGACGAAGAAGTTTTTGTAGAAGAAGCTGATGAAGAAGAAGAGGATGAAAAATTAGATCTTGGTTTTGATCCAGCAGATGTTTATCATGATGAAGATTTACCCCCAGCCTCTTCGACTGATGATACCGATACTGATACCGACACCGAAGATTTAGATGGGGAAGATAAAGATAAAGATAAAGAAGAAGATTCTGGTGATTCCGGGGATTCTTCTGGATCATCAAATGAAGAAGTCGACCAAGAAGAGCTTGCTGCTGAAATAGCAAATATGTCGGCCGAAGAGTGGTTTCAAGTTATTTCTGAAATTATCTAACCTCATAGACCATGACAAGCAATAAAAAAATCAAAATCGAGATTCTGGAAAATGACCAGACAGAAGGCGCCAAAGGCACCATCTCCGCCATTCAATCAAATAAAATGGTTCCTATTGATGGTCGGGAGACTTCGGTAAGGGATTTTGTAACATGGATTTTAGGCACTGATATGTTCTCACCAAAGACGCGTGTTGTTGGCGAATTGGAAGAGTTTATCAATAACACCTACAACAATCCAGAGAGGCTTGATCTAAATAAGCTTACTATTGAAGACGTATTAATTAAAGCAGCAAGGTGCGATTACATTCAATTAGTTAAATCGCTCATTGAGCTTTATCAATTTCCATATCCTAATCGTGATATGTATTCAGCATTAGCGGAAGCAATTGATAAGGGGAATATTGAAGTTGCTAAATTACTAATTGACAATATGACTTCTAAAAAGCTTCTTACACAGGCTTTGGATCGTGCAGCGGCTAGGGGACAGGCTGAAATTGTCAAATTATTGATTCCTGTTTCAGATCCTAAGGCCATTAGAGAATCATATGATTCAGATGATTTTGATCAGGGTTTGGAAATGGGCCGCGATCACATATCCATTGAATCTTTTAAAGATTGGTTAAAAAATAAACCGGCATTAAAGGCTGCTAGTGATGAACTAAATCAACTTTTAGATAAAGAAGTAACTTCTTGCACTATCCGCCCCAGATTTACAACATGGGATGATATTATATGGGTATTACAACTTGGTGCCAGTGATAAGGAACATAGATTTAACAACGTAGTTAAAGCAGTTGTTGATTTTTACAAATTTCATTGGGCCGAGCTTGGTTGGTCGCTTGTTCTTGCCGCCATTGAAAACAATATTGAATTGGTTAAGTTTTTTATTAAGCACGTAAACCCCAGATATGGTAAATCACTTGCACTTCGTTTTGCTGCTAAGAAAGGAAATACCGAAGTTGTTAAACTCTTAATCCCTTTAAGTGATCCAGAAGTTGTTGAAGAATTTAGATCCAAGGGTCTAATTAAAGAAAGTTCCGCTAATTCAAATAAAGAGGTTTTTATGAATAGGTTAAAAAAAATCCATGTAAAAGAAAGTGATCCAACAGATGAAGGAGATTTTCGTATTGCTCTTAATGCCGTTGAAAAGGGCGACCTAAACACAATAAAAGAGTTTCTAAAAAAAGAAACGATCATAAAAAATAGAGATGGTTATGTATTAGATTTATTGTTTGAAGCAGTACAGTATGGTAATTTAAGAATTGTTAAGTATTTAATTCCTTTTTGTCCATCATATTATGCAGAAAGAGAATACTTTGACAGTGTATTTGAAGGGGCGGCCATTTTAGGGTGGGCGGATATTTGTAGTATTTTGTTATATGAAGTGGGGGTCAATGCAGGTTTTAAAGCAAATAATTATGAAGCTCTTCGGCGAGCTGTTGAATACGGTAATACTGATGTAGTTAAGGTATTAATTCCTTTTTCAGATCTTAGTGCAAATAATTTTGAAGCATTTATTACCGCGGTAGATAATGAATTTATACCAATAGTTAAATTGTTGTTACCTTACTGTAATAATAGTGATATAATTCGTAAAGCATATGATATCGCAACTAACTTAGAAAATCCTTTGTTAATTAAAATTCTAGAGCCGGCAACTGATCCTGATTATGTTGCAATGATAAAAGGACAGAAAAAATTTGGAAAATACATAGACAAATCTATGTATCGCGCCCGGGAAAGTTCCGCATTTGTGAATAGATTAAAGAAGTTTAGAGAAGCAGATGCCAGTCATATCTATCGTAGAAATAATGCTATTGCTGAAGGCAAGAGCGTTAGGGAGTTCGAGAATTGGCTATATAAACGGGATGAAGCTGGAGAAAAATATGTAAATGTAGGCGAAGATGTTGTAGATCAAATGGATCGGCTTTTGAATGCTAAAGAATTCAAAACCTTTGGATATTATGATGGCTATGGTTTAAATCTTCATACACAACCCTGGCAAGAGTTTTTGGCAATAGCTGCTAGTCGTAATGCAACTAAAGTAATCGAAGCTGCCTTTAAGTTTTATCCTAATATGGATCAAGCAGATCTCGAATATCCTATTGAAGTTGCTGCTGGTAAAAGTTCTGACGCTAATTTCCCTCCTCGGCGTAGAGCCGCGGCATTAAAACTATTATTAAACTATGCAAAACCCGAGACTATTCAAAAGCTTAAAAGCCGAGGTATTATTATTGAAGAAAGTTCTAACTTTAAAGAAACAACAATAAAAAAGGATGATTCCCGGTTAAGAAAAATAAACCAACAGAAAAGAAATAAACCTATGAAAATTAGATTATCAGTTTTTGAATCAGAAAATGATTCTAAGGACCAAACTGTTAAAATTGTAGATGGTCCTGCACCAGCAATTCAATCATTAATACGTCTTAACAGACGAATCCGTCCTCGCGCACGATTATTCAGATTAACTGAAAACCAAAAACGACTTATTCGGAGGGCAGTTGCCAAACAAATTCTGGAATCAGATGACGAAGATAAAGCTGGCACTACTAAAGAAGAAGCACAAGAACTAACTGATACTTTTATCAATGCACTTGAAGAAAATCTTCCTAGAGTTGATCAAGAAAAACTTATCGATATCCTGACAGTTATTGAAGATGCAGAACATGATGGTGAAGATACCGCCCCCGCCCTTGCTGATAGTCTTAATGAACTAAGTGAATTGATCGAAAATGTTGAAGTACCTGATAATGATCCTTCTACGCCCTCTTCAACAGTTACTGAAGATGATACAGAGGATTCAGGGTGTTCTTGTTCTGATGATTCTGACGAAGTTATTACTGAAAGTGACATAGAACTGGACGAACTATCTGGTTATACTTCTCTAGAAGATGCTGCAGGCAGATATGAAAATCCACAATTCTATCCAGCAATCCAAAATCTAAAATCTTGGTATGCCAATGGACAAATTGGGGATGAAAATGCTGCAGCGGTTCTTGCAGATCTGATTGCAAATAAACTTCTTAAGGAGTTTGATGCATATCTTCAAACTCGTTTAGAAGTTATTCCCGGATCATTAGATGGTATTGCTGATGAAACTCAGCCAGATATGTTTGCTGATGATATTATCAATCTAATTCTTAATGGCGTGGTCAATAAAGAAGAGTTTATTGATATGGTTAAGAGCGCAGTTGCTAGTAAAGCGGCTGAGGAACTAAATGATCCTGCTCCTGCGGCAACTCCTGAACCTCCTGTTACTACCACTTCTGCCGAAGCCGAGGTTTTTACAGAAGCTGATGACGAAGATGACGAAGAAGAAGAAAACTCTCAAATCATTCAACTGGCCGTTCAAATTGCTGATGGTGAAATTGTTGATGCTGAAGCCGAAGTCAAAGAACCTGCTGAAGAGGAAGAAGAAAAAGTAGTTGCAGAATCTCGGAATCCTCGGTCTAGACGGTTTAGAGAATCCCGGAATCCTCGTTATCGTAAATCTCAGAAAAAGGTTCTTGAAGCAAAAAATACCAAGAAAAAGGCGGTAGTAACAAATGATTGTGATAGTGAAGTGTTACCCTTCATTCAAGCCTTTCATTCAGACGTTTAATTCGCTCAAGGTTAATTTAATCGCCTGACAATACGGGGCCATTTGGCCCCGTATTTTTTTGCCTATATCCTGCCTCCCCCATGTATAATTGATTATGACATTTGGTTTATCTTCGATCAAACCTGCCATTGTTGCTGTTGATGGCATGTATTTTATTTGGCATTCGATTTTTCGTGCTATTCGACTATGGTCATGGCATAACAAGGCAGAATCTAAGCAATATCTTACACCAAGAGAAGATGGTAAACAAGCAGATCTTTTGAAATCTGATACTTTTCGAGAATCCTTATCTACCTCCGTAATGCATACGTGTTACGTAGTTTTGGATATTATTGAGAAAGCCTGTTCTGAACAAGGATTTAATGGCCTAGAAATTCGAGACAGTGTTACCCAGTTGTTTATTATCGATGATAGAACAGGGAATGGATTTAGACGAAAACTATTTCCTGAATATAAAATGGCAAGAAAAATTGCCTTAAAAACCCACGATATAAATATCTCGAAAATTAGAAGTTATGTTGTTACCCACTTATTAGATGATTTAGATGTCTGGTCTCGCCTTGGATATAAGAAAGTTTTTGTAAATGGAGCAGAAGCGGATGATATTATTTTCATGGTTGGAGAATTGTATAATGATCTTCCAGTAAAACCAATTATCATATCTTCAGACAAAGACTTGCTGCAAATTCCTGGTGTTGACCAATATAATCTTAAAGGGGAGTTAATTAAAAGAATTGACCCTAAGACTAAAGAGGAATTAACCTGTAAGGAATTCTTGACAAGAAAGATTTTAACAGGAGATGGTTCAGATAATATCCCAGCGATTATGCCGAAGTGTGGCCCAGTAAAAGCTGCTAAATTGTTATCTGACAAACAGGCCTTAAAAGAAAGTCTTGAAAATGATCCTGAGATTAAACAGCGATTTATCTTGAATACGAAACTTATTGACATCTCTAGAATGCCTGATGAATTGCGAGAATCAATTACGAAGACATTAACTGATGTTGTTGAACGTGAGGAGCAACAGGTTGATTCCGAAGGTAAAATTATTAATCTAACACTTAAAGAACCTCAAAACATAATCGAGGTTTTATAGCATATGCAAGAAAAATTAGACATCCCATCACCAGCTGAATTACTAGATAATTTCACAGAGGGCATTGCTTTCCCAACAGGCCGGCAAAAGCCCACTTCATTCTTCTCTGGCAAGAAAATTTTAATTACTGGTCATACAGGATTCAAAGGAACCTGGTTGACTTTGATGTTATTAAAACAAGGTGCAATTGTTAAAGGGTTTTCGCATCAATATATTGCTGGAAGCTTGTTTGATATCGCTGGTGTTAAAGATTTACTGGGTCCAGCAAACCATATTATTGGTGATATTTCTAATGCTGACGGAAGTATTGGTAGTGTAATTGAGGAATTCAAACCTGATTATATTTTTCATATGGCCGCCCAACCACTTGTCAAAGAATCTTATTATATGCCTCAAGATACATTTCGAACAAATGTATTAGGCACAGTTAATTTGTTAGAAGGATTGCGATTAGCAGAATATCCAGAAGATTCTGAACAGGGCTGTGTTGCTGTAATTGTTACAACTGATAAGTGCTATGAAATACTTAAGGGCAAGGAAGTATATTCTGAAAATGATTCTTTAGGCGGATTAGATAGAATGTCTTCGCCTAGGGATCCATATAGTGCCTCTAAAGCATGTGCAGAATTAGTTTCACAGGCATATTCAACATCATTTTTCAACCATACGGGGCCAAAACCAAAGCATATTATTGGAACAGTCCGTGGTGGAAATGTAATTGGTCCTGGCGATTTTTCAAATAATCGTCTTATTCCAGATGCATTTAGAAGTTTAATGGCCGATAAACCATTGAAATTACATAATCCTGAATCTACTCGGCCGTGGCAGCATGTTATAGAATGTTTATATGGTTATTTGGCTGCAGCAAGATGGATGAGAAAAAATAATCGAGGTGGAACTTGGAATATTGGGCCAAAAGAACCTCTTAATAAAACCACCTTGGAAATTGCAACTAAATTCCAGGAAGAGTTTAAGGCAGAAGATAATCGAATTCTAGCTTATTATCAAAACCTTGAACCGGGGGATTTGGCCAATTTGGCCAATTATGATAAAAAATACGAAGAATCCTTGATTGGCAAAGACACTAGCAGGTATAATTTAACAACTCGTGATTCTCAGTTTTATGGAATTGAGTTAATCAAGAATACAATCATTCATGAATCTAAGAAATTAGAATTAGATACAACAAAGGCTAGTGAAGAATTACGCATTGCCTCGGTTTTGTCATATGATGAGATGATTAAATCAACAGCAATTGGGTATTATCATATTGCTAGAATTAATAATCTATATGATAGTGGAGTTCGAGAAGGATTTACAGAAGACCATCGAAATGGGCTTATTCAGAATCTTCTCTATCAATTGATCTTTCAATATAGTGACAAATTTGTTAACAGTCTAATTGCAAGAATTAATAATGCTACTGAGGAAAAGAATAAGAAAGCGGACAGAGCTGAATAATAAGGATAAGGAAGAGAATAATCATGATGATTTTATCACCAAATTTATCTGATACCCCGCCAGAACCAATGGTTCGGGAAGATTTTGATGAAGTATTTAACACTGTTGATTCTTGGCCAGATGATGAACCGAGAGGGTTTGAGAAAATGGGTGGCCATAAAAATCGAGGGTATAAGGGAAACACGACTCGTGGTCGAAAGAAAAATAAAATGAAGCGGTGGAAAAGAGAAGAAAGGAATAAAAACTAAACCATGACGGCCTTATTACATAATGATAATAGTAACGGCCTTTCAGTACAGGCACGGTTATCCTCTCGTATTTGTCAAGAATCAAGAACAGGATTACCACCAGAAATACTGCCTAGTGAATTAACTTCTAGTTTATCTAGGGATTATTCTAAACATGAATTTTATGATGCTGTTATTTTAGGTGCAGGATTGGCAGGAATTGGCGCACTTAATTTTCTAGTTGATAAAAACAAGGCTATTATTCAATCAAACAAATCATATACGTGTTTAGAACGGGCAGATCGGCCAGGCGGATTTGCTAAATCTCGTTTATTTAACGGCTTTTACTTTGATAATGGCGCCCATATTTGTCACTCAAATAATGAAGAAGGGTGGCTGAATCAATTGTTTACAGATGATGTTTTAGAAGCTTCTCCTGGTAAAGCCAGTTCTGTTTACAACTATAAAGAAGGCAAATGGTTTGGATATCCTATTCAGCAACATTTACGAGAATTTGGGTTTAATAGAGCAGAAGCCGCTATTGCTTTATATGACCTACTTGCTGCTTCATTAAATGCTGATATTGATGATAAATCTCTGAATAGAAAAACCTATGAAGATTTTTGTAATGCAAATTATGGGAAGTATTTAACAGACAATTTCTATCGTCTATATACACGAAAATACTGGCGTAGAGAACTCCATGAATTGTCAACAGATTGGGTAACAGGAAGACTTATTACTGACGATCCCTTTGATATTGTCAAGAATATGATTATTGATCCTAATACTATAATGCGAGAATCAATGGTCAATTCTACCAAATTCAAGTATTTTAGGCCATCTCCTGGTGGTGGATTTGAAGGTTTGATTCAACCAGTATTGAACTATAATGCTCGATCAATGTTACCAACTAATGGCACAAGTTGTGGATTTGATGTAGAAAATAAACCAAAAGAAATCGATCCAATTCAACTGAATTCTACTATTACATCTATAACAATCCAGACTAAAACAAACAAGAAGTTGGTAGCTATAGAAAAAACACTTGCTGGGACTGATGCTCTGGGTAATAGCAAAGTTGAAAAGATTAAGAAGATTGTTTCTACTGATTATGTTCTTTCATCTATTCCCCTTCCAAATCTTGTTAATATGATTACTTTAATGGATGGGGACAATCCTAAAAATCTTCCACCATATATTGCCGCCGCGGCGTCAAAACTTAAATCATTGACACAGATTTGTGTAAATATGGTTGTTCATATTTCTGCTTTCTCTATTAGAACGGGCCCTGCCCCAGATTGGTTTTATATCTATGACAATGACATTCATCCAGCTAGAGTGTCATTTCCTCAAAGACTTTGCTCTAATCACGGCACTTTAGAATTAGCCAAAGAAGATGATTGGGTGGCCATTCAGGCAGAAATCTTCAGAGATAAATCAATCGATAAGGATTTTGACCCAAATACCTTGGCCAAGGAAACTGTTACGCAATTAAGCAAACTTCTTAGTTTCGATCCTAGTGAAGAATTTTGCCAATACGATGTCATTGTAAATGATCGTTCCTATGTAGTCAGTGATTTGGATAGAGCTGAGGCTGCTGGTATAATTATTAAGTGGCTTGAAGGCTATAACATTTATCCAATTGGAACATTTGGACAATGGAAATATATGTGGAGTGATGTTGCATATTTTTCAGGAAAGAAAGCCGCGGAGAAGGTTTTCAATTTAATGTGTCCCCCGGCCGATCAATCTGACAATAAGCCATCTAAATCTAACAAGGAAAATCAAAGCGATTAATGAAATGCAATTTCTAGATTTATCCAACAAATCTTTAGAAAGTCTTAGAAAGGATTTAGCATTAGGTTATCGAAATTGCGTCTATAAACAGTTTCGAAAAACTGGTGGATATATCTTTTTCATGGGTTGGCTAAAAGATGGCTCACCATTTGAATTTAAGTATAAATGGAAATGTCGTGCTGGATATGTGGATGAATCAGCAGAAAAAGATAATGCTTCTGGTATTGACATCTTTAATCGACGTATTAAATACCGGTCTTTTAATACAAACGTAGACCGGTCAAAGTTTATTAAAGAGAATGGGGAATATGTAAACTTTGTTGATGTTCTTCCACCTGAACAAGAATTTTTGATTGCATTGTTTTCGAAGGATGTTGAGAAGACAGAATTCAATACTATTCCAATTCGCATTCACTATATCGATATTGAAACCGAGATATCAGATTCGGGTGCATTTGAATATCCTGCTTCTGCCAGAAACAAAATCAATATCATGACGGTCTATGACACCGCCACGGAAACCTTTTATACCTGGTCGTCGGATAAAGTCAGTGAAGAGAGAATTCAAAAGACAAGCAAATTAGTAGATAAACCCTGTGTCGTATTTGATCAGTTTGCCACTGAAGAAAGCATGCTTAGGCATTATATTTCTTGGCACTCTAACAACTATCCTGATGCTTGGTGCAGTTGGAACGGGCGGGCTTATGACATTCCATACCTTGTAAGACGTATGGAGAACTTAGTGGGCCAAGAAGAATCTAGAAGACTTTCGCCAGTCAATGATTATTATATTAAGGTCCCAAAATTCTTGGAGGATTTGAACAATCCAAATTCTGCACGAATAACAGTTTATGTCAAAGGCATCCAAAACCTAGATGAATTGTTGCTATATCGAGACAAATTCAATGTTAGAGGATCTTTAGATGGTGGGTTCAATTTGTCAAATGTTGGCATTACAGAAAATCTTGGTGGAAAATACGAATTCGAAGGATCCCTAAAACATCTTTATCTAACTGACTGGGATTCATTTTATGAATACAACGTACGAGATGTTTCTTTGCTCTTCAAGATTGAAGAGAAGTGCAAACTGATTGACCTGACTAGAAAGCTTTGTGGGATTGGCCTTTGTAATTATGAAAATATCTACGGGTCAATTTCCTATATTATTGGGTCAGTTTATATCTTTGCCAAAGAGCATATGAATGGAAAGATATTTCCAAACTTTCTATATAAGCCAGCGCCTTATGACTGGAATTATGAAGGAGCATATGTATTCCCATCAGCAGAGAAATTCGTAAAGGATGGCATTGCCACAATTGACTTTAATTCTCTATATCCAAACAGCATTATCGCAATGAATATCTCGCCAGAGACTTATGTTGGGAAGCTTCCTAGCATGTTGGATATAAATGATTTGCCAGATATTGTGGATATCTATTTGCCAAATCAGCAACGAAAAGAAGTCACTAAAGAACATTTTCAAAAGCTTTTAGACAAGAAGGTTTTGGTTACAAAAAATCACACGATTTTCTTGAAGCCTAGTGCAAAAGTTGGTGTCTTGCCAGCTTGGTGCAAATACTATTATGCCCAAAGAAAAAAGGCACAAAGGGACAAAGAAAAGGCCCATGCTGCAGGAAAACGTATTCTAGAATCTCAGTTGAATACAATTCAATTAGGTCTAAAGACCGCCTTGAATAGTTTGTATGGATTGACAGGAGCAAAGTTTTCTCCAATTGGAAATCCTGATTTAGCACAATCTATTACAAAAACTGGTCGATTTTGCAACATGGAAGCTGCGAAATTCATTACTGAACACTTTGAAAAGGAATATGGCCAACAAAGTCATGACTATAAGGTTATTCTGAATGGTGATACGGATTCAATCTTTATCAATATTGCTCCTATTACAAAAGCATTACGCACAGAATTCGGGTATTCTGACAAACTAAGAGACTGGCCTGATGAAGGAAAAGTAAAACTTTGGGGCATTGTTGAGAAGTTTATTGAAAAGAAAGTAACTCCTCACGTACAAAACCTATTAAAGGTTGCTTGTTTTGCTGAAGATACTTCAATGATTCGTTATGGTCTAGAATATATTTCTAGTGCTGGTATCTTTCAAATGAAAAAGACATATGCTGTTCACAAGATTATTGGTGAAGGGCCTGAGATTATTGATGACTATAAATACGTTGGCATTGAATTAAAGAAAGCTACCGTCACTTCCAAGATGAAGGAATACTTGGCAGAAATCTATAACAAGGCCCTGTCTTTGGAATGGGGGTTCAGGGATTTTGAAACCTTTATTCATGACAGTTATGATGAATTTGAAACTTTGCCAATTGAAGATATTGCTCAATGGAAAGGATATAAAACTCCTGCACAACGGGGAGGATTTTTACAGCTTAAAAAAGGAGCAAGTGGAATTGCTAAAGCTGTAAATGCCTATAATGATATGTTAGAGGAATTGGGCATTTCTAAAAAATACGAGCAATTGCTTCTCGGCGACAAGGCACGGTTTATCTACTTGGCTCCAAACAAATATGGGTTAGATGCAATTGCCTTTAAAGACCATTGGCCAGAAGAATTTAATGAACTATTCAAGCCTGATTACAAAATTATGTTTGACAAGAATGTCTTGTCACCATTACGTTCATTTATGAAGTGTATGAATTGGTCTGGGGTTTCTATGACCCAAAATCTTCTTTTCGATATATCAGACCTTTGAAGCTAAGTCATAAGTTATTGCAATTCAATAACTTAAAAAAAGTTCACTTTTTATGCATTTTCTTGTGTACTTTTTCCGTGAAACATGGTATAATGTCGCTAAATGAAGATCACAGAATCAACAATCCAAATCCTTCGAAAGGCTGCGGAGAAATCCCCGTCTAGATATCGAATAGGCGGGATTGCTTTTTCTAAACGCGGAAATATCCTTGGTGCAAGAAGCAATACCTTTAGAATGGATAACATCGAACCCAAGCGAGGGGCCGGTGGGCACTGTGAACAGCGATTGATGCGGGAATTTGGTCGAAAAGTAAAGACCATCATTATCATGCGGATTGGAAAAAACGGGGAAATTGCGCCCATTGATCCGTGTGAAACCTGCTCGAAGATTGCAAATAAGATGGGCGTGAAGATTATTACGGTATCGCCAGAAGATGTATAATTTTTAACAAACAAAAACAACAGGAGAGAGAAAAAAACATGGCACAAAAAAAGTCAAAGAAAAACAACGAGGCCGCCAAATCGGTTAAGGTGATGGATGAAATGACGATCATCAATGTCGTCACGGAGTTCAATAAAATCATCGAAACTCTAATTAAGATTCTAAAACTGAATCCTAAAGGAAATAAGGAATTCATTTATGAAACTAAGGTGAAGACTTCTCGGCACACGGGCCTTCCCTACACTCGAACCATTGTTTACCAGTATTTCCCTGAAACTGACCAACGAATTCGAGTATTCACTCTATGCAACAATTTCCCGAATAACGGGAATGGTGCAATGCCGGCTCTGCTCACCAAGCGGACTTTCACGAAGGCAGGCACGATTATGGATTTGATTGATGCGGTTCTCTATAAGTTCCGAAACGATCGTCTCCTCTAATCTTTTTTAACAACCTAACCATTAACTAGGCCGTGATATCACGGCCTTTTTTCTGTGTATAATAGATTATGACTAAACCCCGCACAGCCCATCCCCCGGTATTCATTCCTCCGAATTCAACCTTTTTGACATTCGCTGATGCATATAGATGCATTCTCTCGGATTGCTTTGTCAATTATGACTATTCAGTCAATCCTCGAGGAATGTGGTGTCGAGAAAAACAGAATGTGATTTTTACAATTACCGATCCCCTTCAACAACTCTTTGATAATGAAGTTAGAGATTTGCCTCGACAGTATCTTGCTAGAGAATTATCACTATATTTAGGAGGAGTTAATTTAGCATATCGATTTGCAAAGGCCTCAAAATTCTGGGATAAGATTAAAAATCCAGACGGAACGGTAAACTCTGCATATGGCCACATCTTATTTTGTGAGAATATGTTTGATAAAGAAAAAAACCAACGTGTGATACCAGGAAATAGAAATCTGCACAGCGCGTGGATCTATGCTTTAGGAACCTTGGTTAAGGATCAATATAGCAGACAGGCCGTTCTTCATATCAACCAGCGAAAACATCTTATTATGAAAGATTCTAAGGATATTCCTTGCACAATGTCGCTGGTTTTTTCAATTCGAGACAATCAATTGAACCTAACTGTTCATATGAGAAGCAATGATGTTATCAAAGGAACAACTTTTGATATTCCAGCATTCATGGTGTTTCAGCAGGCAATGTGGTTGTCATTACGAGAAATAGCATATCCTGATTTGAATCTCGGCACATATACACATTTCGTAGATAGTTTGCATTTATATGAAAGCAATTTTGAGCTCGCAGAAAAGATGCTTAGAAAACCTTTCACCCCGAAGAGTTTGCCCTTATTAGATAACGGCAAAATCGTTTTAGATAAGTCAGTCACCGAAATTGGTATGTTTGGTAAATATAAAACTAAACCAACAACCAACATCGAATTTATTGAATGGTTGAATACTACTGTCGGTGATTTTGATTAACCCCTGACCAAGAAAAATACTACATATCATGACACTATCAAAAAGCAATTGGATTAGCAAGTTAAAAGCAATCATTTGTGTAATTTTGTTTTTGCTTGGTGGTCTCTTTACTGCATCGGCAGACAGCCTTAGATTATATTTTGAAAATGATACATTCTTCGAACATGATTATGGATATTCAAATGGTGTAGAAGTAAAGTATCGTTTTGACAAACCATTATGGAAGTTTGATTGGTATTCATTGTCTATTATGCAGATGATGTATACTCCGCATGAGATTGAACCAGCAGAAATTCAATATGGGTCTGCGCCATATTGTGGATTTTTAGGTGGTGAATTTGGCGGGTATTTCTTAAAACCGTTAACTCCTCGAAAATTTGACAAGGCATATTTAATTCTTGGAACTAGATTATTGGCCGGTACCATTGGTGAGAATAGTTTTGCATTTGAAACTCAACGATTTGTCCATAAGATTTTAGGTGCCAGAAAACCCGGTGGATGGGATAACCAACATCCCAATGAAATTGTTGTCAACTTTGGGTTAGATGCTTATCTTATTAATCGGGGTGTTTTGATTGATGAGCGCCTAGGCATCAACCTAGATTTAATTCCTAAAGTGATTCTTAATGCTGGCACTTGGAAAGATGATTTAACCCTAGGTCTTGGTATTAGAATTGGCAATACGCCAAATATAATGCCAATTGATGAAGGGATTGTTAGTCGATATCCTTGGCGAAAATATGGGATGTATCTTTGTGGAGGAGTTGCCGAACGATTGGTTTGGTGGAATACTCGGTATGATGGGAATGTTTTTGGTGATCCAGTTTATACTGTTGAAACGGAGCCATTAGTTACAGAATTATATGCTGGTATTGGGGCGTACTATAAAAATATAGAATTTGAACTTCTACATCATCATATTACAGATGAGTATGTTGACCAGCCTGAAGATTTTGTTGACTTCTTAACTATCTCCCTATCATTTAACTTTTAACAAAAGGGCAATATGATGAAAAAGACTTTGAAAAAACTACTCGCGCGCCTTAAATCCTTTCTCGATAAAATCTTGCCAGGAGATATTGGCAAAACCTATAAACATATTCCTTGGGACAAATGCACGAAATCGAGTTGTTGGGACGGGCCAAAGGCTTCTATCCGTTTAATGAATATCCTTAGCCCGCATATTGGTGAAAGCAAATTCAAGGAATATGTGAAGTGGATGAAAGATAGAGGGTGCAATACGGCCCAGTTGATTTTGTTAAATCTTGGCGATGGTATGGGCGCGCCATATTCTATTTATGGTGACAAGATTCTTTCTTTTGGGCGGCCGGATAAATCAATTGCAAAGATGTTTCTGAATCGAATCAAACATATCCGTGACCAAGGAATGGCAGTTATTCTTTGGTTGATGACGGATGATTCAACCGCTTGGAATAAACAAGTCGCTGCAAATGCAAATGCCTACATTAAAGACCTCCATGATACGGGCTTATTAGATGAAGACCTGATATCAATCGTGGTATTAGGCCTTGAGATGAGCGAGTATTTTTCTAATGCTAAAGATGTCTATGCCATTTTTAGTGCACTAAAAGAAAAATGGCCTGGAATGATTGGCACCCATGATGTTCCATATAAATACACTTTCCATACATACGGGGATTTAGTATTCTATCAAGTTGATCCTGGCACTACTGCCAAATCTGCGCTCTCATTATTGCAAACCGTGAAAGATAGAACTGGAAAACCGGTTCATATGTTTGAAATGGAACGAAATGCAACTGACAATAATTGTCATGCAAAGATGGTTGAGATTCTAGATTCTGGCATTCCCTTTGGTGTAGGGAATTGGTGATAATAAACGAGAACCTTAATTGCCCTTTAATGGATTAACCCAGAAATAATCAAACTTAAACTTCACGTATCTGTAAAAATTTGTATTGGGTTCGTTTGTTGGTTTTAGAATCTCAATTGCCATTGGGCGGACATTATAGTACTTAAATACTACCTCAGAATCTGGTTCATTGTAACTAGGAAATTCAATTGTCAAATCTGCTCTAGGGAAGTTTAGATTTTTAGGTCCCAATTTAGTATTTTTATACAAACACCGCTTCATCCAATCAAAAAATAGGTTATATTGCCATGCCCCATTTTTTGCTGTCAAAAAATGAATAATTAAATCATTGTCACCAGAAGCCGTCATAGGAATCATTGTTGACAATTGAACTCTAGATATCGGAGTTTTAAGATCTTGGCCAACTGAACTGATATTTGGTATCTCAACATTCTTAATCAGATGGTGAAAATCTGACTTCCATGGTTCTGATAATAACTCTTTAACCCTTCCATCTCCACTGTGATTACGAACATTATCAAACCAGATTTTGAAGTTGACAAATGGATTAACAATTACCCCAGTTTTGCTATCAGCAGTTACTCCTTGTAAAAATCCAGCAAGACCTGTGGTATTATTTGGAGAAGGGCCGTCTTGATATGAATGGATAAATTCATGAACTGGAAACAGATCATTATTGCCATCGATTAATGTCGGTTCTGTGCCAACATCAGTTCTTACAAATCTATTAATTCGATCATCCATTTGCTTTAACCCTTTGCATACTCATATCTAATACGCCGAGTATGCAGACTTAGGTTTAATTTGGCGAAATTGCCTTGGGACAAAGCATCAAAGCTATCTAATGAAACACTATTTAGTGTAGGCTTTTCAAAAATAATTCTAGATACAGATATCCCGGTTTCTCCACTAATTGACATTCCAACATTTCTGGCCGGTGCCCCTTCTGGTGGGGTAGGAACAAATTCTGTAGAATCAAGAAATGACATATAAGCATCAGCTGAAGGGCGAATAGTTTGATACACCCCCGTGAATTCCCCGGCTTCGATTAATGCCAAGATATTTCCAAAAATCTCAGCTGATTTATCTAGCAACAATGCAAATCTAACATCACCAGAAACCTTTGGTGTAGATGGCAGTTTTATCTCATGGCCGTCTATCCATACCGATCCTCGAACATGATCTACGCCAATACCTGATACCCCTATAACTCGAAAGGGTTCATCAATAAATGTCTTCCAGTAGAATTCATAAAATGATGTAGGCAAAAGAGTCAGTGGTTTAGCACTTTTCCCGCCATTTAGGAAATCATAAAGACTGTGCCATTGCTTAATCATATCTTAGTCTATTTACCGAACTTGTTTTCACGGGTATAATTATTCTAATATGGCCATATCAAAAATCTTTTCAGCAAATATATCTGCCAAGAATCAACAGTTAAAGCTATTTAATGTCAAGGCATTATTAGACAGTATTGCCGAGGATTCTAAAATCCCTCTCGAATCTGCTGTTGAGATGGTGAAAAATCCAATCAATGAAAGCATTTTTAAGAAACTTTCTAAGGATAAAACTGGCAAAATAAAGAATTCTCCGAAGCTATCTTCATGGCACGCGTTATGCACAAAGGTAATTGCTCCATTAAAATCCTCTGGATTTATCAGTAGAGAAGATATAGATACCCTTCATTGCTTGCCATTTTGTGCCTTGATTGATATGGCTGATACCAACCCCCAGAAGTCTTATGGCGTGAACATTTATGATGAAACTGGCCAGATACTTTATTGTTCGATATTTTTAATTGATCCAACGGCCGGAATGCAGGATATTGGTGAGTCAAATCCTGCCCCAACGGCCTCTGCATATTTCTTCAAACCTGATGGAAAAACCTTAGCGTCAAAGGTATATGGAAAATGGACGACTGATGTACGTCCTAAAATCCAACAATTCAATGCGACTGGGGTGGTCATTGACATCAAATCCGAGGTTGGTGAAGAGGCCGTAAAAAATGCTAAGAAAAAACACTCAGTAGTGCCTTTGAGCCCTCTGGTTATAGATGATGTAGTCAGTACATTGACAATTACAGACGTATTAAACTATATTGATAACCTGTTAGACAAGGCTTAAAATAAGCATTTGCATAAGTTATTCTCTTGCAATAACTTATATTTTTTAGACTTATTTTAGTCTATATTGGGCCTAAAGTATTATCTACCAATAACTTAGACCCAAATATCCAAGGAACTTCTAGTCCAGACAAGCACCGTTCCGATGGGGGTGTATAGTTATCATACCGTAGAAAACGGAGTGAATCTGGACACAAGGATTATTAATCCAAGGAAATCTGTAAGGCGCATTCTACTAATTTTACGCCTGAATCCTGGTTAGATTCTAAAGCAATCCCGATACTAGGACTTGATGGAGATGCATTTGGGCCAGATAATGAGGCCCCAACCCCTGGATAATTTGACGATACCCCGACCTTGTCAAATTTGTTTATAGGACCAAGAATCTTTACTACAGATCTGCCAACTAAAACAATTCCTAGAGGGGTAATATCCTGATCTTTCCATTTAGGATCAGACATTAACTTAGTATTCATTAACATGCCGGGTTTGTCAGTAACGACAGCATTGACTTCCCCTGAAGATGCCAGAGTAATTTCAGCAGACCCACCAAATTTCACCAATGTTCCTGGCCAAGATTCACTATCAATTGGAATTGGGATGTCACAAGCATAAAGTTCTGCAAGGTCCGCCCAACAGGCTGCCATTGCAGTCAGATATGATGTGCCTTTAACAAATAAATCCCCTTCAACCAATACATCATCTAAGAAATGTCCGGTATTGGCCGTTATAGCAGTTGCTTCTAATATGGTTGTCTTTAAGACATCTGATTCTAGAATACTGGCTGAAAGATTTGAAAAAGATGCCGCAGAAATATCTGCGTATTTGGCCTTAAGATAACTGCTTTCAATAGAATCTAGATTGTTTAATAATTCGCCAAAATTGATTTTCTTGGATCTGAAAAGTGCGGTGGCAGCCGGATTAGTAGTAATTTTGCCTGCATCATCATATTGAACAGATGCTTCAAACCAAAGAGCACCAGGAACATACTCAGAATCTGTTGGGTCAATAGTGGTAGAAGTAGTAATTGATGGAGTATAGATATCGTAAGTTATTGAAGCAGTTGTTTCTGCGAGCCCACTAATTCCACTAGCATACCAATTTTCAAGGCTTAATTCCCAACCGGTTGTATATTCGGCTGTTGCAGAAGAATCACCAGATGGTGAAACTTGAACAGTATAATCCTGGATTAAAGACTGACTAGATTGTAATCGGTCTAAATCTGAAATTCGTTTAAGATAAGATTGTGCTTGTTCACTCATGATTATGTTTTATTGCTTTTATGATGATTATGGTAGGGGAAATGAACTCCAATTCATAGGGGTATTTATGATCTTGTATAACGCATTTTGAGTAAATGCTTCATAATGATATGGAGGGTAATATCCACTAAGTCCCTCCGAGGTAATTGTGGATACTGTATTTGGGTATTTAATCGTATTTGTTTCAACGCCCATATTATTGATTAACATAACAGATATTTCACTATCACTTGAATCTGAGTCGAATTCTTTAGAAAATTCAACGGCGTCAATTTTTGGGTTAGAATCCAATCCATAGATTTTAATATGCGTATTTAATTCTTCTAAGGTAATTGGGGGATCTGAAGTAACATTATGTGGTATCTCCGCATTCTTATCACCCATACCACCAAAATTCTTTATCGTGATAGTATTATTATGATCAATCCAGGGGCTACTTTGACCACTAGGAACCTCTATAATGTCATTAGTAAAGCCCGAATCTCCTGATTCTCCTGATTCTCCCGATTCTCCACTTAAAGTAGAGACCAATCGTAATCCTAAGGCTCGATTTTTTGGGCTAAAGTTATTGGTCGCCGCGGAGGTTGTTGAGTAATTATCATTATAGGAAATTCGACTATCTAGATACGCCCCCAAACCTAATTGAGTAGTAACAATTTTCGGTTCATCTTTGATATGCCGCATCTGGAATTTAAAGTCAAATACTTTAGGATTTTCTCCAATAGTTGAAGATATAGCAGATATTGGGAAGCTTACTCTAATTACTTGTTTGTTCTCACTAGTTATTGAAACCGGAACTGGATCAGAAGCAATAATGTCATCGCGCATTTTAACGTAACCATAACCAGGATCACTAGAATCATCGGTATTAAGATTCTTTTCCCATGTATAGGCAGTGTTTTGAATGGCAGGACAGAAGTCTTGATAATTTGAATAGAATTGGGCGTAGTTTTCAGGAGTTGGAGTAGTTAGGGCCGTAATATCCCCTTCACAATACTCCAAAGAGTTTAGGGTTCCATCTTCCTCATTAAATCTGCGGGCTGTATATTTAAGAATGGTATTATGGCCGTCTGGATCTCCAAATAAATAGGTACCTGGAACGGATGATGTTGGTGGGCTAAATAATAAGTCATTTGGGTAGTCTTCATCCTCTGCTGGGTATGTACAATAATCTGTATGAAAATAAGATAGTGTCCATAGGTCAAAGAATGAATCGCCAGGAAAGCTGATACTGCATATTCCTCCACCCCCACTAATACTATAATCATACGCCTGTCGAATTATACCATCAGAATTAAGACCTCTATTCCATCGTTTTTTAAAGTAATCATCATTACTTAGTATAGTTTCATCAGAAGAACTTCCAGAAGAATCTGAAGAACTTCCAGAAGAATCTACCACACTAGGGTATCTAGGCGCTAAAAGACCTCTAAAATAATACAGCGGGGTATTATTTAATGGTGTTGGATTAATATCATTAAATAATTTTCGATATATGCCTGAATTTGGGAGGTCTGGATCAGTAATTGGCCGTCTAATAGTAATAGCAGAAGAAGGCGGTTCATTAAATTCCCACTCAAATGTTATAGTATCCGTAGTACTAGTTATTGCTGATAATGGAATTGCAATTCGCCATGGGACCATATTTTCTTGGCCAGTTGGCATCCCGTCAGAAGTCGATGCAACTAGGTTGACGTATTTGCTTTTGAAATAATCTGTCTGACAAAATATTGTTGGGTTAATTAACCCGGTGGAAATTGTATTAAAATACCCGGGATTGCTTTCCGGCCGTCTATCTATTGAATCCCAATCCCCAACAATCTCTACCCCTTCAGTAATTTGAGCAGCAGCTTCCCCAGTTCCTGCATAAATCTTCAACCTCCCCGAAGACTTCGGAAATACAATCGATCCTCGCTGAGAATACCCAACTCGGTTTTCATCGAATGTTCCAGAACCTAACTTAGAATCTGTTGGGGGATCGCCAGGAATAGTAGATGCATCACTTGTAAGTGGCCATGCTTTTGTTGGTCCAGACCATCCCACTGGAATGTTTTGATCGCCAACATAAACAATATCATCATAATCGATACACGTATCAGTCATAATGACATAAAGATAATTATCATTAATAAAAATCGTGGCAATTCTATTAGTAGTATTATTCGCTTGGCATTCACCGAAAATAGATACTCCGAGTTTATCAGGATCACCAATAGGCTTAATTAAATCTGGGCCGGGTATGAATTTGAGGAAGTTGTTATTAGTATCACCATCTAAGTTAAGACCACTTATCAAAAGCTTCTTAAAGGCCATCCAACCAAAATACATTCCGCCTAAAACAAAGTTATGTTTATTTGTGTTTGTTTGGTAAAAGCGTGGGGCGATGCCCATTTTATTAGTACTTGTGCCACGAGTTTTTATTTTTTTATATTCAATTGCAAATTCTCTGGCACCATTAAAACTACCACCAAAAGCGGGATTATTTTCGGAAGTTAATACTCCGAGAATGTTATTGATTACAGCGCTTGTTGAATTTGTATAGTAACTATAAAAATCTCGAATATGGCTGTGTTTATAGGGGCCGTCTTCTTGATAATCTGAATTACTTTGATAATAATCATAATCAAACAAATCGGCAAACTTTCTTGCTGGCATACATAACTGATCAACAATTATGCTTGGGAAATTACTGGTTTCTGCTTTGCTAATTGGTATGGGAGAGCGCGCCCCTGTATTTTGATAGCCGCCCTTTTCATTCATAATAAGTTTAGTAGCAGATATTGTAACCCCGGCAGATGTGGAAGTGATAGATGTGACCTTGGCATCGTGGGCGTCTTCAGGCGGCGACCAATTATTTGGATTATATGTAGACACCCTAACATTACTTAAAGAGGCCCCACCCGCATGAAAACTTACTTCTGCATTACACGGCAAATGTGTATTAATAACCTCGTTAGTATTCGCCCAAACTGGTATAGTATAAATTAAAGAATTGTTATTACCTATATTACAGTGCCGAAGAATCTTATACTCATTTTTCTCTATATCAACCGGTAATAGATTATTATCTTCTTTCTCATTCACCACGGCAGCAAAAGCTATTCGAATACCACAATTAGGGGCACTCGTTTCTAAATTATTATCACCATCACCACTGCTACTACCATATTTTCTAAGTGTTGAAAATGTTCTAAAATATGCTAATGATTTTGAGTTAGAATATGGATCACTATCAACATCTACTCCAACACCAATTTGGTCATCATCTTTTCGGTTAAACACCATTCCAGAGGAAGGTTTATCTTCACTATTGTATATCTCTTTATTAAATGCTTCGTTAATGTATTGCAATCCATGAATAAAGAGATATTTTTTCTGTAAATCTGATCTATGATCAATTTCCCCGCCGCCACTTCCTGAAGGCTTTGGGGCGGGGCTGACCGCCGCCTCAGCTTCTTCATATTCAATAAATGGAACTCTTACAGCAATTCGTTGATAGAAAGTATTATAGCCGGAATCAGAATCAATTATTGCCGAAACATTATGGTCTTGATGAAGTTGTATAAAATCATCAATTCGCCCACATTTATGTATTAATCTAGTAACACTTTCACCATTATCGTCTTGATTCCTTTTCCCATAAGGATATGTCCTAGTTAAAACAGGAATGGCCATTGTTAACATATACTTAGATTGGTTATTCTCCCCATCAGGATATGACGGCCCTGTATATTTGTTAATAAGAATCGGCTTTTTATCTTCTTCAGCATCACCGCTTTTAAGATAGTAATATGATCCTAAAATAACATTGGAGATATCACTACTGGGTCTAACCGCAATGTCATTAATATCTCCACCTAATACACCTAAATATCCTGTAAATGCGCCGGTTTCAAGTCTCCGCCCCTCAGCGTTGAAGCTTTCAACAAAGTGGGGAGAATTATTAGCATGTTCATATATTTTGCCATTCTCACACCCACCAGGCAACCCAACACTGTTGGGGTCTAAACTCCGATTAATATATCTTGCATTATCATAACTCTTTCCAATATACCCCCCATTAGAACTAGGTAAATTAAATATATCGCCTTTACCGGAAGTAGATAATATGGATCCGCCGGTGACATTATACTCACTCATTTTAACTTCAGTATTACTTTCAGCGGGTCCACAAACCTGGTCAATATAAAATGTATGTGTATATGGATATCCTAATGCAACAACTTGTCGAGGATCCATCAATAGGTCTTCAACTTCGTCTGCCGGCTTATAGACATAATAATTCCCAGACAAATCCTGTTGAATTTCTTTCTTTATATTAACCAGATCCAAGAATAATTGCAATACCCGGTCAGATGAAACGACGTTCTTTTTCGATTCACCATTATTCCAATCTGATTTACTTCTAATAACTGGATAAGAAACTGACATATTTATGGTCCTAGTGCGATTTCTTACTCTTCAAAATGTTTTTTAAGAATGTTACTAATCGAAACAACTTGTGATATTGGCTTATACATTCCATCACCCTGGTGCCAATACCATGTTGTATGATTAAGATACATGTCTGTATATCGTTTAACAATACCCGTTTGACTAAAATTAACCCAAGGATTTGATTCTATTGTAGATGGACTAGAAATCGTTGAGTAGAAACCAACATTTCCTACAACCACGCCGGTTAAAGCACTATCTGGTTGGCCGTCTAAAGAAGTGCCGTCATAAATCTTGTCGATATAAGCAGATAGGCCGTCTGTCGAAATAACATTCTTTGGTTTATCGGGGGATGCAGAAGCGTCAAAAGTCGTTGCACTTAACGTTGATACACTTTGTCTGCCTTTACCATACACGTTATTGATATCGGTATTCTTATTAGCGAATGGCGACCATGAATATCCACCTCCACCAGAAGCCGAAACGGGCGAAATGGCAAAATCATCTGTTAGTTTTCCAGCAATATCTGGGGGTGCAAATCTTCTGGTAAGAATATCATAACTAGCAGTAACAGAACTAGGGTCACCCGTAACCGTCGCTCCACTATTAGTTAAAATAAAATCTTCAAATGGAATACCAATACCAACAGCAAGTGGATCCACCTCTGAACTTGGATGATAACCAACATCATCAAAACCTAACTGAAAATAATTCTCAGCATTAGTTCCTAATATTATTGAAAAACTTCTGATATTTGAAATACAGGCAAATAGAGATTGAATAAGAGCACCAAATGAATAGGCCGCAATATAATCCCCTCTACTTACGGATCCTGCCGCAGGGTGACTCGCCCGGACATTTTCATCTTCATATATTCCATCACTATCTGAGCCATATCCTAATACAGCCAATTCCTGAAGTTTAGAAATCGTATCTCTTATTGAATCTAAAGCAGTCCCCCCCGCGGTACTAGCATTCTTTAAGAAAATATAATAATCAGCAACTGTTGAACCTGATACGGGAGTATCTTCGACGGCATTGTAAAAACTTGAAAAACTTTCGTCGAGTCGCCNGTCTTCTATCCAGGCATATAATGCCTGAACATTATCCGCAACCTCTTCTAGGAATTTGAGTAATGTAATTCGTTCTTCAGGGGGAGGAGCTTCATCGTAAAAATCTTGATAATCGGAACCCGAGGAGTCAGATATCATTACAGCCAAATTAAGATACTGATCGAAAAGATGTAGGATATTCTCGGCCCGCATAATATGGCCTTTAAGAATTTTGTTATCAGCTTCTCGAACCCCGTTAGTTAAAACAAGATTCTTCAACCCCAAAGACTTTGGGGTTTCTCCGTAAGTTATAGGAGAAGTATTATTAGGATCACGTTTAACAAGTGATCCTTTCTCTTGTTTTTGCTTAGTTTTACGGCGGGCTGTCATTATCTACTATTTACCGAAATGGGCACGGCCCATTAAATAGCAAATCTAACGACACACTCTACTAATTTCTCAGATGAATCTAGATTTGTTTCCAAGGCAATTGCTATTGCCCGAAATCTAGGATCTTGTTTCTTTCCAACGCCCGGTTCACTTGATAAAGTGACTCTATCAAATTTCTCAATTGGCCCAGTAATTCTGACCTTCGTTCTACCGGATAATACTATCGGGTTTTTATTTGGCTGACTTCCAGCATAGTTTAATGTAATTGCTGGTTTTTCAGATATGACACCATTTGGAATAGATGTAGCAAGTCGAATTTCTTGGGCTATATTATCTTGGTTATTATCATCAGCGCCAAATTCAATCAATGATCCTGGTGGATATTGTTCGTTAGATGACCCGGAATACATTTCGGCCAAGTCGGCCCAATATGTGGCAGCGGCAATAATATAAGCCTTTCCGCCAGTTTTAGCGTCAGAGCGATCAATTTGTATTGCCCCAGCATCATCTTTATAGGCCCAATTGCCTGGAGCAACCGTAAAATTTCTTTCAACTAATACATCACCGGTAAACTTATTAGTATTGGCTTTGATATACTTGAAATTGCCGATAGTGGTTTCACTCTTTACCACATTTGTAAAACCTCGGCCAGAATCGCAACCTCCTGGAAGAACTTTTATGGAATAAATCTCTCCACTATTAAACTCCCCATATATCCCTTTAATTTGTTCAGTATTAACAAAATCTGGGCTATTTAACAATGAATAGAGATTGAATCGGCGAGTAGTATAGGAATGGATTTTCTTCCTATTACTCGTTGGTTTATTATCCATATTTAAGGCTAATGAACCCTCTAACCAAATTCCGCCAGAATTAAAGTATATTCCTATTGGATCTGTATCACTAGAAATCTCTGAAGTTATTGCACTTAAAACCAGATGCTCTTCACTATAATATTCAAACTTTTCCTTAAACCTTAGGTCCCAATTAGTCGAGGCAGTCGGTTCAATTTCATCAAAACTTTCTGCATATAAAACATGATAATCAATAGTAGAAATACCAACTGAATACTTTATCCCAGAATTATCAGGATAAGTATATCCATCGCCGCTGTTTCTAGCAGGTCTTAAATCTGATATTCGGTAATAATACATAGCTTAATCCGCTTCTTCTTCTCGATAAGTTTCTACTAACAAATCTATCTTCAAAGCATCCCCACCAAATACCGCGAAATCTAACTTTACATTCCCCCCACCACTTATTGCAGCAGGAATAAAGAATCCTGTATTAGAATCAATAGGCGTAATGCATATCGGATCAAGTTGTGGAGAATCATACATGCCAACCCGTCTACGATCTCGATATTCTGAATCAGAATAAATCCCTCTTGGTGGAGATGCTAGAGAACAATGAACTGCAATGATATTCTTTATGTTAAAGTATTCAGGATTTAGAACTAGGCCGTAATTTGTATATGTAGTTGACAATAAGCCAACTATAGGATTTTCTTCTAAATTCTTTCTGTTAAATGTTGACCCAGCAAATTCTCCTTTGCTCCAACCCAATATATTATTCACATAAAACGTAAATGTGGTTGGAATATCAAAGGATATCTTTGTTAAATCACTTGTCAACCGGCTTATTCGATATTGTAAAACAGCACTGTCTGTTTTCTCTAAGGTCTCATTATCAATCACCGTGTCATAACTAGTCATTGATCCCAGATTCCTAGTTGATGATGTCGAGTATTTCGGAGTTGCATCTAACGTACGAGAACGAATCATTCCCCAGGCATTAGGAGAATTCACATCATTCTGAATCGTTTCATAATCTTGGCCTTTGGCTGCAAAACTTAGTGCAATATAAGACAACCAAGGATTGCTCGTATATACCGATTCCTCGCCGTTTCTAATTGATTTGACCCGATTTAACAGTTCATTCAAATAAGTTACTACACTAAGGCGATTATGCATTTCGCCAATATGTTCACCTAAAAGCCTTTTTACTTCTGCCTGTCCTCTGGCTTTAGCAAATCTCGTTAAATCTTCATAAGAAATAGTCGAAGAGGTAGTTAATGGTGGGGAAAAAATGGCTGTCCAAATAGATAAAATTGAATTGTTATTGGACAGGTTTTTGACAACTGAGAAAAATGCTGAGTTGTTTTGTGAATAAGTGATTGCAGACACCCAAATCTGCCCTGAACCACTTCCTGGTATAGAGGAGAGATTGATGAAATCTAGGCCTTGATTACATTCACCTATAGATGAAATGTAATAAAGCTTCTGGTTAAGAATAGCAATGAAACAATTTCCAGCAGCAACGACTTTAGAATTGTCTAGATTTGACACCGAGTCTTTGATGATAGTCTTTAATCTAAATCCATCAATTCCATTTTGATCTGTTGTTTTACTGGCTAATACCACCCCGACATTTTGCACACACATAATAAATCGATCTGATTTATTAGGCAAACTGGCTATCGATTTGATTTGATATTCTCTTAAACATTCAAATTCTGGAGAAGAATCATAATCCTTGGTCAATTCAATATTGCCAGTTGAATAGGCAGGAGTATAAATTGTGCTAGGACTCCCGGTTGTGGGGTGATATGTTATTTCAATATATCGATCACCATACTTATCATCTACAGGCCGAGTTTTTATGGTAGCGATTGTTGCATCAATCTTGCCCCAATATGATAATATAGAATTGATATTAATGCGTATTCCCAAACTTGGATATTCAACTAAACCACTAGGATGACAAATTTCTTGGTCATCGTATCCTTCAACTGGGGCAGCAATAACATTTGAATATACCTTTGCACCAACTCGATCATATTTGAATACAGTTGTTCCAAAGTCATTGACAACAACTAATCTCGCAGAATTGTCTTTAGTTTTTCTATTGATAACAATATCATGGCCAGGGCGCCAATCGATCAACTTCACGATTACTCTGCCATTTGGACAAAGATAAATCATAAAGGTTCCATACTGGCCAGTAAACACCCCAACTAAAGTCATAGTGATTATTTCTTTAGTAGGATCAGTTGATGGTGGAAGTACGCCCGTGCCAGAATCAATCCAAATCACTTTATGGATGTAATCCTTGGCGCCATTTAAGGCGGCCTGTTTTACAAATTGTTCACTATACAATCTCTCATCATCAATAACAGTCAACCATGGTCTGTTAAATGATTCTAAAGATGGCTCTTTGGTTGCTAATTCCTTGAAATTGATTCGCTTGACAATATACAATCCCGGGCAGGGTTTATATTCGCCACCATCAATATCTGGATCAAAAACAGAATTTGCCATTTCCTGAAGAATGATAATTCCATAATTGGTAGAAGCAAAGATAAAGTTCTTTGACTCGTCTGCCCATCCAGCTTTATAGATAACCTCATCTTCAAATAGGTCTAATTTTAGAGAATACTTTGGCCGGTCATCACCATTATCTTGTTCATATAAATTATTCAGGATGCCATTGTCTAGATAATAAAAGCCTGATGGAATATCTTCACTAGATTTTTGAGGGCCTATTGCAATAACATAATTGCCGATAGTTAATGTAGTAGTAGAATCCGGCAATGCCTGATCTGTTTCAAATATGCCAATAACATTTGCCTGTCCAATGGCAGTACTTTCTGTTCCTGAAATACTGATTTTCTTCTCACTAGTTAAAATCCCGCCATCTGCAAGAACAATCTTATCAATAGATTCTTGGGCGTTTTTGCTAGTTGTAATAAAATTACTAAGACTTCCTTGATTTACAGAAGACTCCTTGTTGTTTAAGTATTCTAGAACTTCGGCTAGATTGTCATTCAACCCCAGAAATACTCGGTTTATAGTTGGAGAATCGAACATAAACTGGTTTCTAGAGTCAACAAGTTTTGTCTTTGGTGAAGAATGCAAGCCCGGGGCCTTCCCATGAGAAGTCATAGCGTGTCGATACTTCTCGTTAAGAATTTCGATTAAATTGAGTTTTCTAAGAGTGGTTGCCATTTTTAATGCTCTTGGATTTTTCCATATATGCGGTAACTGATATAAGCCTGAGAAGTGTCAATCTTTTCAACTCGCCGAGTATTTGTGCTGTCTATTTTAACTGGAATAATGAATCTGCATTTTGTTGATTCTTTATACATTACCATCGGTTTGGCATTTATCTTAGTCGTATAAACCTTAGAATCCCCTTTATAGGCAATTCCAAGTGTTCCTTCAAGTGAACATTCGACAATATAATCATCTGGATCTAAAATCTGGCCAAATTCTATATTATCAGTATAGTATACAAAAATATCTCTAGGGTATTTGGTGCTTCCTGTATGGATATCTTTTGAGAAAGTAGTTGCATTTAGTCTTGATAAAAGGTATTTGGAGAAACCAATCTTTGAAAGGTCTGCATTGCTGAATTCTTTGGTGCTTAATGGGACAATTCCAACCTGCTCAAAATACTTTCCAGAAGCCGTATAAAGTGCTTTTGCAGTATAGGCAGCATCAATCTTAGGTTGATTGATTTGAAGGGGGCTGTTCCCAATGTCACTTTCTTGGATTTGTTCTAATGCAAACAACCCCTCAATCTCTGCTCGAATATCATCTTTTGGAGAAATTGGCTTTCCGGCTAAATGATAACTACTGTTTTCATGTTCATAAATAAACTCTTTAGCCAAAGCAGCAATGAGGTCCGTAAATAATGATGCAGCATTGTCTGATTCGACAACCTCTAGAATGTTTTCTAGTTGTGTAATCAAATGCCAATTATTGATATGGCCATCGGCAACTAGCCGCATTAACTCAGCATTTGAGAATTCTTTGTATCTAGTGCCGATTTTTGAGTTGGCAATTATGCCACAATACTTCTTTGATGGAAGTTTGATGAAGCAGATATTGGCTCTAGTTGGATCAACCCCAGACGGACAATACTCCCCGATATTGATATCAGGAACTGCGATTTTTACTTCTGCTAATGCGTAATTAGCAATTTCAACAAGTTGGCTAAATAGTTCTTTCAAGGGAGCAGTTGCCTGAAGAACATTATGTCCATATAGGGAGTTAGATAAAATCTTGGTTTTATCTAAAAGGCTTTTGATGACAGGGTTATTTGACATTTAAGCAACAATAATTCCAGTAAACATATTTGAAACATGATGGGCCCATCCACCACCATCATAGGTTTGGGTGAGTTCACTGAATTCTAAACGATGGCTAGAACTTGATGGAACTAACGATCTAACTTTAATGGCCTCGACCGGTCGCCATTCAAACAAATTAGAAGATTTTGCTGATGGTTCAATATAAAGTCTTGTTCGGGTTCCAGGCATAATACAAGTTTTTAGAGTAACTAGGGCGCCATTTGGACTGACTGGAATAACTTGAGAATCAACAACAATCCAATCTTCAATGACCGTATTATAGACTTGCAACATAATCGTTGCCTGAGGAGAAGCCGTGTAATGATTTGGCTCTAATGCTAATAATCCAAATACTGTATATTGAGAAACCCGGTTTACAGAATTTGTAGTTAGAATGGGACCGCCATATCGTAATACAGGAATTGGAATGATCTCATTAGTCTTTTTCCAAGAATCCGAATTGCTGGGATTTGCCAAACGATCTGTAAATGGAAACTTATATGTTGCTTGAACCAAACTTTCTACTTCTTGCCAACTATTAATTGGTCCTAAATCAAGATAGGATTTATCATATATGAAATATCCAGGAGTATCTTCTGTAGGAACCGTCACCTTTGATGGTATATTATCCCATTCAACAGAATTAACATGGGTATAAAACCCAGGATAAGTTTCTGGGTTTTTAGGACGAACATAATAACTTTGAAGTTCACCACTTACAGTCATCAAACTCGTGCTATATTGATCCAGGTTGATTAGGTCATATTTAGTCAATATAACATTATAGTGAACCGAATTAGAAGAAATTGGATTTTCAACTAAATGTGATGCTGGAATATCATAATCATCCCAAATATGATCTAAGACAATCGGGCGATGGTCAGGAGAACCAAATCGAATTGAATAATCAGTGCTTCTATCAATATAAGAGGTAACAGCACTAGGATCTACTTGGTTATATCCATCTAAAAATGATAGCCCAAGGCGTTTAACAGGGATATTAAAATAACGATATGCTGCTTGTAAGACGTATTGGTATAAAGGATACTCATCAATTATCTCAGCTAATAGGTCGTAATCATACCAATCGGCAGGTAGCAGTGGAAAAAAAGGATTGTCAATACCTATACTTTGTGACATCCAATTATGTAGTGGATCATAAGGGAATCCACCCACTTTACTAAATTCTAGTTTTATACTAAAAAATCTGTCGGCGGGAGGGATTTTTCTTGCATCCAAATCACCCAACCGAGAAACCGAGTATGGGCCCGGATTGCCATTCGGATCATATCCAATAGTCACTGGATAATCAAACAGCCGAGGAATATCAGCAATTTTGATTCTATCCTTAAAGCGAATAGTATCCACAGGATCTCGCTTTAAACTAGGCGGAGGAGTTTTTTGACGTGGACTTTTTTTCTTCCTATCTGCCTTTTTTCTAGGCTTTACTGGCGCCCGCTTATCCTTTTTTTCGGCTTTATCCTTAGCCGGCTTAGATTTTTTCTTAATAGTTGCCAAAATTGTTCGAGCCTTAAACTTGTCTATTACTTGATAACACCTATTATTTACCTCGAAGTGGGCTGCCCAAATCTCTTCGTCGGTAAATATAGTAATAAAGCAGTTATTGTTAAAATAGACTATGGCAACTGATATTACGTCATTTACGATTAAATCTGACAAGCAAGAGGTTATTGACAATCTAAAAACCTCGTTTGTCTTAGGCAAACAGGCAGTTCTTAAAGGTAACGAAACTGATAAAGATCGAGTTTATTCTCTTGCCAAACTTCCACTGACTAAGTATATTTCGAGTGACCTATCACCAGAAAATGCAAAAATTATCGTTGGCCAAATCCGAGAAACTGCTGATCGACTAACAACTCGATTAAATGAAGTTAACGATCTGCTTCCTAGAATTACAAAAATCACGAAGAAAGATGTGGCTGAAGCAAATCTGACATTAAACGCCGACAATCCTATTTCATATTCAGAAGCTATCAGCCAAATCACTGGGACATTTGTCAGCAAGTCAGAATTTCTGAAAATGATGAATGAGGTCTTTACTGAGTTTTGGGCAGAAGCCGCGGATCTGATCAATTCGGCGTTCTCTCAGAGCATGTATGCTCGTCAGTATACTGGATCTATGATCGGCCTGAATCCTGAAAATCGGGCATTCTCTGAAATCAGCATTCACGAAAACGAATAAATGTACACTGTAGTTAACATTAAAGATATTGAACCAATTGCTTCTAACAAAGCGCTGTCTAAATATGATGGTGTGTTTTTGGTTGATGATAAGACTAACAAAATCACCTTTGAAGAAAATGATCCATATGGCTATAAATCTCTAGAATTTCTAACTCAATGCAGTTCAACGATTCAATCTATTGGCGCAAAGTTAGATAATACAGAAACCGAGATTAAAACGACATATCTATTAGATATGGATTTGATTGCGACATATGTTCCTCAAGGAACGATCAAACAATATCATGTTCAAAATGTCTTAGATAAAGCGAACGATAATGGATTCCTAACAATTTCTAAGGCTAATGCAATTAAGGCAGAATTGATTGCTAAAATCAAACAGCTGAAAAATCATTATCTAAATGAATTCACGGTCTATGCGAACAATACATTCATAAAACAGCAGCAAGTATCTAAGGATTGGCAAACTGTAGATTGGGATGGTAATAAAGGCGCTCAACCGACGTCTGGGGCAAAACCCCTAAAAAGTGATGCTGAAATCAATGTCAGCACATTTATGTCAAGTATTACCGGCCTTTTATCTGACTTGACATCTATAACCTCAGAAACAAATATAACCGCTTTGGTATCAAACGCAGAATCTATTTCTACTGATGGCCTTCAAACCACGAATACCATCCAAGAATTATCTGCCACAATAATAAACAAGCTTGAAGAAGCATTTTTTAGCATTAACAACAATGTGCTGAAAAATCTAACCAAAATAGATTAACCAATGTCATATCTGATTTACATTCCAAACGATAAAACCAATGAAATCTGCTTAGTAGATCCAGAGTTATTATCTGAATATATTTTAAGCCAAGATGATGTTGCTTCTATTCAAAACTGGATAAACACAATTGACACCACTATCAGCGCGATATTGATCAATGCTAGAGCCCGAGGTGGGGTGGATAATATAACTCGAGCAGAATTAGACAGTCTGTATCTTCGTCGAGACAATCCTGATAATATCACAGAAAAAGACTATGTGAAATTAGAAGAATTTATTAGAAACCAGCTTCTTGGGTGTAATGAAACTGACTTTGATTTAGCCGAAGCTTAATCTAATTGGACTGCCGCAACACTATTGACAGTCTTAGCCAATTCAACAAACGGCACATATAAGAATCTTGATGAAAGTGCCTTATATGATTCTTGGATAATTGCTGTTAAATTAGAATACCCAACACATAATCTCATATGATTCGTATTAGTACCGGGCACTAATTCCCCAATGCAGCAAAATAGATATTTGTGAACTAAAGACTTGATTACAGTTGCTAATTTATCGGCATCCAAGAACTTATATTCTCTAGCACTTACAAATCGTTTTAGCTTTAGATTAAAATCCGGTGGGGTTATTGAATTGATTGTTGCTATTACGGAATCGATATTTGTGCCAAATACTGATTTATTGTTAATGTTTTTATCCTTATTGGCAAGCTCAAATGCCTTGACAGCATCTATCTCAATTCTTTTCCCGGTTTTTTGCCAGTACAATGCCTCGTATATTGTTGACAAAACAATAACAGAACAGGTTGGAACCGTGGGGTTTTGAAGTTTTTGCCCCAGCAAATAGTTTCGATTGTCTAAACTAAATGGTGGGCCTATAGGTTTTTCAATTGTTCGATAGAAAGCCCCGGGCATTTATTTGGCAGTTTGTTGATTGTAGATGATATAGGACAGTGTCCAATCTGACAATACCCAAACCCGTTCTTCTGGTTTATCTGGCACAATTTGAGTGCCATTAATCTCGATTTTTGTTTGGGCCGGAAAGTATACCCCTTCAAAATCATACTTCTTATGAAGTTCAACGGGCTTAGTTGTTCGACAACCTAAAATCCCAAATAAACCGGCAAATAAAACTGAATAGATAAGAATTCGTTTAAGCGTGGTCATTTTGTTTAATCCTCGTCGTCTCTTTTTTTCTTCTTTCTTTTCTTTTTCTTGAACATCAGACAGCACATCCAGAAAATAATAATAAGAAGAGTTTTGCGCATTATCTGACAAAACCTTTTGTTTTCTTGGTCTTTTTCTGATCAACTTTATCTTTTTTCTCGTGGATATTATCAATCAAATCTTCTACACTATCAGCTGAAGAAACCTTGTCTTGAACTGTTGCAAGATCATCTAATTCTACAGGCTCGTCCTTTTTCTCGGCCATTGTCTTGTCAAACTTTTTCTTGACAATAATTTGAAGAATTTTTAGAAGCAATGCGAACCAGGCAGAATTTTTAATAGCAACTAGGGCGCCAATAAATCCAGATCGAGGCTGGCTAGTATCTTGTTCTTGTTGCTCAGAAGTTTGGTCACCAGACAGATGTTGATTTTCTCGGTCTATAGAACCATCTGATGAAAGGCTAGTAGGTTTTTCTCCTCCATCTGGATTCGTGTCATATAAATTAATATAGTCTTTGGACATAGACATAGCGAATTTTCTCTTTATTTTTAAGTATGATTACGCAAGAGACGAAGACAGGCGCGAAGACGTTCACGATCACGCCTATTAAAAGGCTTTGTCGATTCTTCAGTTTTAGCACCAGATTTTCTTGCGGCTTTATCGGCAGCAGCAATTGTATCCAAAACCCATTGACGATTTGCAGGATTATCTGGCAAAAAATTCAATCTGGCTTGTAGAAATCCGGCCATCCAGGCAGCATGATTGCCCGGTTCAACAACCTCTCCGGCTCGCCTTACTGCCCTATCTAATTCACGTAGATTTTCATGCATAGGTTTTTTCACCCCTTTTTATTATATCTATTTATCATATAGAAGACCCCCGTGACGACTATGCCAAGCTAAAGACTTGGTATCTATCTCGGTAGATTTATTAGCATCAATGCCGAGAAAAGGCCGCCTTCTTCAGAGGTTGCCATGAATCGGCATCAAGTCATTCATTGCCCTGTTCTTCGATGTACTTCTGAATAGTCTTTTCATTGGCATTTCCAATACTTGCTACGAAATACCCATCTGACCAGAAAGTATGTTCTTTCCAGATAGGCTCTATCCAAATGAGCAACAAGAAGTTTTGATGAACAAGACTTTTGGTTGTTGTCGTCAAATCTACAATTTGCATCTTAATGAACGCAACGAGTATTGGAAGAAGTATTCAGAAGTTCTAAAGGAGGAACGACCGATTCTAAAGCCAACGACAGAGAAGCAATGGAAAGAGAAATTCGAGTACATGAAGGAAGTCTCATCTACTGCTCTTCAACAGGCTAGAAAAGACTGTGATACAGCTTTTGACAACTGGTTCAAGTCTTCAAAGGGAATGATAGGTGGAAAGTTCAAGCATCCAAGGTTCAAGTCAAGGAAGTCTAATGACTTTTCATATCGAGAAGTCATGATTTCCAAGAATTGCTTTGACTTTGATCATAGAACATTGAATATTCCAAAACTCAAGAAAGTCAAGTTCAAGCTTCGTTCATTGCCAAAGAATTTCATCATTAGGTCAGTCAGAAATATAACTGTCAAGAAGACTCCAAGTGGGAAGTATTTCGCTTCGCTTTGCTGTGAAGTAGAATACATTGAGTCAAGATACAGACATGAAAGCCAAATGTCTGCAATTGGCTTGGACTGGAGTCCAAAGACATTGTTTGTGGCCGACGATGGAAAGACAGGCCGCGACTACAACTATGTCGCATTCAAGCAAGAATCTTCAAAGAAGTTGCACAGGCTTCAGAAGAAGATGATGAAGAAGCAAAAAGACAGCAAAAACAGAAATAAAGCTAGAATCAAGGTTGCAAGACTTGAAGAACACATTGCCAATCAAAGAAAAGACTTCCAAGAAAAACTTGCTCTTCAACTAGTCAAGCAATATCAGGTCATAGGAATAGAAGACTTAGACTTGAAAGGAATTGCAAAGTTCCTAAGAAACGCAAAGAACATCAATGACACAAGCTGGAACAGTTTTGTGTCAAAGATTGAGAGAAAGGCAGCAAGATTCAACTCAGTTGTCATCAAAGCTGAAAGATGGTTCGCCTCTTCAAAGACTTGCTCGAAATGCGGCTATGTGAAGCACGACTTGAAGCTGAACGACAGAATGTGGACATGTCCAACATGTAGGGCAAACCACGTTCGAGATATGAATGCGGCCGTCAACCTAAAGAAAAACGCTTTAAGTACCCTGGGAAGCAGGGGAATTAACGCCTGTGGAGAAAGTTGTCACTGTTTGTGTAGCAATCAAACAACTTCGATGAAGCAGGAATGTCAGGTTGTGAAACCTGACCAGAATAGCAATCATCTTTAGTGATTGCCAGCTTCAAGTGAACTCTATACCAAATTTGTACCATTTTGCAAGTTGTTCGTCTTGAATGACTATTTTCTTGTATAATTAATCAACATTGTCATTAAATAAACGAAGGATCTAAATGAATTCTAGACGAGCAACAGAAACTATTACAAATCCAGTTTGTGAACAAACAATCAGCAAAACAATCAAAACCGCGGTAGATATTGTTGGGTCTACATATGGCCCTAATGGTTCTAATATCTTAATCAATCGAGGCGGCAGAACTCGGGTCACCAAGGATGGTGTAAGTTGTTTGATGGCCTTAAATTTAAAAGACCCGTTTGAAAATGCTGTTCTAGATGTTCTTAAAGATGCATGTTTGAAAACAAGTCATAAGGCAGGGGATGGCACAACCGGAACACTCATTTTAACCAAAGCCATCTATGAAAATCTTTTAGCAACTAAGAAGAATCTTAGTCCTATTAAAATTCGAGATGGTGTAATGGCTGCTGTAAAAGCGGTTATTGAAGTTCTTAATAAGCCTGAAATGACGGTGACTGTTGACCCAAATTCACAGCAATCTATCAATTCTCTGGTTCGCCGGGTTGCTATTATTTCAACAAACGAGGATCTTGAATTGGCCGATTTGATTACCGAGATTTTCTGTAAAATCGGGCGCAATGCAAATATCAAGTTAGAGCAATCTAATACAACGACAACTTCTTATTCAATTTCACAAGGATATAATGTTTCTTCACCAAGACTTTCCCCATACTTCGCAAATGAAGATGGGTCTGATTATGTGCTAGAAAATCCTGCCATTTATGTGTCTGAAAAAGCAGTGAATGATGTCTCTGAAATCGTGCCCATTCTAAATAAACACGGCAAAAATGGAGAACCTGTTGTTATCTTTGCACCAAGATTTGATTCACAAGTTATCAATATGGCAGTAATGGCTAAGATTCGTGGATTGAAAACTGCGTGTGTGGAAGTCTCTGTTTTTGGAAATGACCGTGATACTTTGAAAGATATTGCTGCTATTACTGGTGCAGATATTATTTCAACAGCTACGGGAGTTTCATTCCTTGGCGAAGGTGGTGGTGGTGGAAATGTTTCAGTAAACCGGGCATCTTCAGGGCCATTTGGAACCGCGGCATCTGTTACGATCAATGGAACGGATACGATTATTATTCGCAATGAAAAAGCAGACAGCACGAAACTAAATACGGTTATCGAAAATTTGGCCACTAAGATTAAAAATGATAGTGAAAAAGGTTATGACGTTTCATTTGACACCTTGCGACTAGGAAAACTGACAAATGGAATTGCTGTTCTTAGAGTTGGTGGAAATACAGAAATCCAAGTCCAAGAACGATATGATCTTGCCGAGGATGCAATTAACGCTTGTAAATCTGCATTAGCGACTGGCGTAGTTGCTGGCGCAGGGGCGGCTCTTGCATTCTTTAATGGTGAAGTAAACCGAGAATTAGTTGATAAGATTCTTAAGAAACATGGTATTGAAGGCCAGCATTTCTCTTCGTTTAATCAAACTTCTAATACCGCGTTTAAGATCGGGGTTTATGCACTCCTGAATTCTCTTGGTTCTCTTCAAGATAGATTGTTGCAAACAACCTCTGATTCAGAATACATCAAGAATTTGATTAAGACAACAAAAGAGGCTGTTAGCACAAATAATAACAAGAATAAAAACCAGGCGGCATTTATTACCTTCAATGCCAATTCAATGAAAGTTGGAGATGCCTTAGAATTAGGAGTTGTTGATCCTCTTTGGGTGGTTGAAAATGAATTGATTAATGCTGCAACTGCTGCAACCACATTATTCACAACTGTCGCTATTACAACTGAGCAACAAACCAAGGAAAATACAATTGCTGATGCAATTACGGCAATGGTTTAACCGCCAGCGACCATATAATTAATATATGTTAAGTGTTGTCGGAAAGACATTATTCTTCTCAGATTTGCATATTGGTATTCGTCGAGATTCTTTGTCTAGACTGCTTTTATCAGCAAAGGTTATTGAGGAAGTTTGTGAAATTGGAAAATCTCGGGGCATTGAAAATGTTGTCTATTTAGGCGACTATTTCAATTCTCGGGAATATATCAATTCAGTTTCTCTTATTGTTTCTCATAAACTGATTAATCTCTTGGCAAAGACGTTTAAGCAAGTTGTCGTTATTGTTGGCAATCATGATTTAGTAAGTGACAACTTGCCAGGAATCTCGCCGGTTAATATATTCAGCAATGTTAATCGAGTTACTGTTATTTCGAAACCGACACGATTTACATTTAATGGAAAGGCAGCTTTAGCCGTTCCTTGGGGAATAGAAACTAACCAACCCCTGCCGTTTAAAGACGAAGAATTCAATTATATCTTTGGCCATTTTACTCCATCCACCGCCGCAATTAGATATAATCGAATCAATACACAGTCAATTGTAAACTCAAAGACATATATTTCTGCGCCAAAAAATGACATTGTGGCATTTCTAAAATGTCTAAAACCCGGTGGGTTATGTATGTCTGGGCACATTCATAATCGAACTGGATTTGACTATAAAGGAAAACGGGTTATTTTTATTGGCTCCCCATTAGTTTTGAATTTTGGAGAAACCGATTCTACTCACGGGGTTTTTATCTTAGATGATCAAGGTGAGACCCCCGAATTTATAGAACTGGATAAAATTCCAAAATGTATGACTATCAAGATTTCAGACTTTGTAGATTTTTCTAACAACAATGAACTGAAGAATCTGGATGAATTGAAAAAGTTTGAGGGCCAAATTATCAGACTGAATAATGATACTGAGTTGAGTGTAAAACAGCGAGAAGAGTTTAACGCGGCATTAGGCCAAATTCGGGTTTTTGATATTCTTCAACCTATCACTACATTCAAACAATTCATTACAATGATGGGTGATGACAACAGCCAAGGCGATAAAAATAAAGGTGGCCCAGGCCAAGTTCGATTTACAATGTCTGGATTTATTGATAAGGTTTTAGGGCTAATAGACCCAGACGTTATCAATTCGGCTGACACGACAGTTGGTGAATTGAAAGGCCTCTTTAACAAATATGCTTTAGAGGTTTAACCAATGAACTACATTATTGAACGGGTAATCTATCATAACTTCCTTTCATTTGATGATGAGGAATTTGTGATTACGGATTATCCTGGAATCACTGTAATTAGAGGCATAAATGAAGATATTCCTGAAGCTGCAAACGGTGCTGGCAAAAGCACATTATTTATTGGTGTGGTGTTCGCGCTTTTTGGGAAGGCTGGCCTAAAGCTAAATTACAAAAACCTTAAAAACAGATACGTAGATGCTAATGAATTCTTCGTAGAGCTTCATATCATTATTAATGGCGTGAAGTTTATTATTATTCGTGGAGCAACTGCGAGCAATGCCTTCTTAAAATTGATCAGGGTAAATCCTGATAATGATAAAGAAGAACAAACAGATATATCGGGGCCATCTATTGCAATTACAGATGAAATGATTGCTAAGATGCTTAAAGGCATTACCCCTGAAATCTTTTTTAAGACGATATTTTTGACGCCGGCTTTCGGGGTCAATTTCTTTCAACAGTCAAAAACCGAGCGCCAAGAATTCTTGAATTTCATATCTGGCACCAAACATATCTATGATATCAATGGAGCAATTTCTAGAGACATCTCAAATACTCAGAATGATATCAGATTGATAGAATCCTCGATGGCCATTATTTCCAAGACATTATGTGAATTAAAGGCTCAACAAGAAGCTTATCAAGAAAAAATCAAAGCAGCTAAACAAGATTATTCTAATACCCTCAAAGAATTAGCTGCAACAATATCTGCACATAAAAGGGCATTAAAGAAGTTAGAAGATAAAGCAAATAAGAAAGAAACAGAATTAGCAAATAATCGAGTGGCCCTGGCCAATACCAATTCAGACTACTTAAAAGCAACACACCGATTAAATGAACTTAATAATTCCTTGCTTCGAATTAAAACGACTATTGACAAGTATGCCGATTTGATTAAGAAAAACAAGTCACTTACTGAAGTCTTATGTGAAGATTGCAAGCCAAAGTTAGATACGATTCTTAATACAACCAAAAATCAAGAGCAAATTGATTTGGGCAAAAAGGAGCTAGAAGAATTAAAGGAACAAATTAAGGAAGCCAAGAAAATCCAAGAAGACTTAGTAAAGACTAAGGAGACAATGGAAAAGGATAGATCGACATTATCTGATGATCTCCTTAAGTTTAAGCAGTCTATTGCTGATGAAACTAAATCTTTAACCGTTGCCGAAGTAAAACACACTAACATTAAGGCAGCAGTCAAAGATTTAGACAATACAAACCAATTTGATGGCATGATTCAGGGCAAACAAGACGAGTTGAATGAATTCGTTGAAAAGAAGACAGAATTAGTTAAGTATAGAAAACAATTGGATATCTTGAAATTCGCGACTAATGATGAAACTGTCAAGAAATTCGTTATTTCAAGGTTCATTACATCCCTGAATTCTTATATGGCCATCTTGTTAGAGCAGATGGGAGCAGATTATTCTTGTGTTTTCAATGACGATTATTCATTGTCATTTTATACTCCCGGAGGAGAATCTAGTTATGACACATTTTCTTCAGGAGAAAAGATGCGAATGACAATCGCGGCCTCGTTTGCCTTTAGGTTTCTATTGATGAATCAATATAACTTCGAGGTAAATCTTTTGGTTTTAGACGAATACTTTGATTCGAATTTAGACAAACTGGCGATTAATGGTATAATTTCTATATTGAAGAATAATGTAGGAGGAGGAGCAGCAACATCTATTACAAACCAAATAGATGATGAACAGCAAAATCTGGGACAGCTCTATAATATCTTCATTATTTCACATCGAAATGAAATTCTTGAAGCGGAGGAACCAGATATTTCTACGTTATTGATCAAAAAGAAAAATGGAATTTCAAAGATTGTTCGCGATTAAATGTGGCCATTTACTAATACAACAAAAATCAAGAAAAAGCCTGCATTAAAAGAAAGGGATAATCAGGCGGCTACTCAGAAAATCATATTGCCCAAACCTAATCCGCCTCCTGCCAAGACTATACCCCAGAATAAAACAAGGAATAAAAAGATTATGCAACCTACGCCACCAAACCAACCTCCACAAAAATATGTATTCACATTAGAAGTTTTTGAGCAAAATGAAAAGGGCCAGTTTCAATCACATATTGATGAAGGTGTTATTGGAACATCGGAATTAGAATTGGCCAAGATTTATGCACTGTCTGAACAAAAAATTCGGGTAGTCAGTAAAGTTCCTTATGTTAATCTGCAAAAATCCGGAGACGATCCAGTTGGAGCGGGATTAAGTGTCAATGATATTATTGGAGGCCCAGGAGATTTTTCTGCTTTACCTAACAATTCACCTCTCCGCGGACCTCCCCCTCAAGATGGCCCAGGCGGCTCTTTGTCAATGACTCCTCCCCCTTCCCCTCCTTCTCCTCTTCCTTCTCCTACACCAGAACCAAGAGTCACCAATCCAAGACCGCCATTTCAACCTATTCAGAAAAAGCAACCTGAACCTAAGTATCTTTTAGTTGGCAACACGAAGATTAAAATTATTGGTGATGAAGTTTATCAACAACATTGGATTCGTGCAACTGTTGAAGAGGCCGAAAATATCAGGGTTATTTCGACTAAGAATAATCGAATTGTTTCAATGAAAGACCGGCATTTTGAAATTCAAAAATGGGTGAAAGTCGAACCAGGCATTCCTTCTTCTATGACTGATGATGCCTTTGATAGTAACCCAGTTAGTAGTGAAGAATTTAATCGAGATTTTTCTTGGCCTTCTCGTTCAATACGGCCTGTAACAGATCCGATTCTTCAAGAGGGCCGAGAAAATAAAGGCGGGGTTAATGAAAAACCAACTATTCCTCTACCAACAATTCCTCCAAAAGGACAAAATCCAAAACCAACTAAACAGCCTAGGGTGAAAGCCGCAAAGCCAAGTCCTCCACCACCTAGATTAATCAAAGAAAGCAAAGACAAACCCGAATCAATTTCAGTCGAAGAAGAAGAAGAAGAAAAGGAAAACTCTCAATGACCTATATGTTAGCGTCTATTCTTGGAATTATCCTGGGGGCATTTGTAGGAGGAACCGTTGGGAGAATTCTAGGATTGCTTGCCAATAAATATATTAGTGGCATTACATAGACTTCGTCAACAGCTCACCACTTAGTCTTTAACAAGACTTGAAGTGGGAGCTTGTAAAAGCTATGGTTGACTAGACTAAGCCTTAATTGGCTACGTTATTATAGTTATCACACCCTAGAATGATACCCTAGTTTTAGGCTCTGTGTAGGCTCTCTAAACAGTTCTGATGAGTAGGAACAGTGAACCTAATGTGTATGTTCTCACATACAAGCTATAATAACATTGTCTAAGGGTAACAACTCTGAAAGGAGGACATAACTTGAGAGTATATGTCAAAAATTTAAGAGGTGAGGCATTAATGCCAACGACACCTAAAAAAGCAAGAAAATTACTAAAAGAAAATAAAGCTAAGATAATAAGCTATGAACCATTTATAATACAATTGTTATATGCTACTGGTGAAACTAAACAGCCTGTAAGCATAGGCATAGATTTAGGAGCAAAACACGTTGGCGTGGCTATAACTACAGAAGACAAAGTGTTAGCAAAAGGAGAAATTGAACTCAGAGATGATGTATCAAGTCTTCTTGAAACAAGGAAAATATATAGGCGTTCAAGAAGAGGTAGAAAGACTAGATATAGAGAGCCAAGATTTCTTAATAGAACTAAATCCAAAAAGAAAGGTTGGTTACCACCTAGTATACAAAGCAGGATAGATAACACTTTTATGTGGATTGATAGGTTTTGTAATTTATTACCTAATCCCAACTTAATTATTGAAGTAGGCAAATTCGATGCCCAGAAGATGATAAATCCAGATATAGAAAGTAAAGGATACCAAGAAGGCAATACTTATGGGTACTATAACACTAGATATTATGTGTTTGCTAGGGATAGCTATACCTGTCAAGTATGTAAGAAGAAAGGCAAGATACTTCAAACTCATCACATAATATATAAATCTAAAGGTGGAACTGATAGAGCTAATAATTTAATAACCGTATGTACTGATTGCCACAATCATAAGAATCATCAGGAAGGGGAAATATTTTATAAATGGATGGCAGATAAAAAGAAAATGCCAAGTTACAAAGAAACACCCTTTATGAATATTATAAGAAAAAGGGTGTTTGAAAAATATCCTAATGCATATATAACCTATGGCAGCATCACTACTCCTAAAAGGAAGGAATTAGGTTTGGATAAAACTCATTACAATGATGCTTTAGTAATATCAGGGGTAGAGGAAGGATTTATAGATAATGTAGGGATATTCAAGATAAAGCAATTTAGGAAAAAGAAACGCAGTTTACATGAAGCAACAGCTAGGAAAGGTAGAAAAATACCTAACAAAACGCAAAAAAGAAATAATAAAAATATTAAGTATCAAAATGGTTTTTATCTTAATGACAAGGTAAGATTGTTTGGAGAAGTTGGTTTTATAAGCGGTTTTACAAGTGGTGGATGTTATGTAAAAGATATAGAAGGAAATTATATAACAATACCAGACAAGACTTATAAGCAAGTAAGTTTCAAACATTTAGAATTTATTTGTCATAATAATAACTGGCAATTCATCTCCCGCTTATAGAAGACGGGAGACTTCTTGCCACAAATTCGTTAAAAGACGACAAAAGAAAAGCAGTCTTCAGCGCAGATTTTTTTAAGGCTGAAGAATCGTTGATCCGTAGATAATTGATGTTCCAAATCTAGGATTAGATACATCATTAACATCATCTGCATCTTTGATCCTAATACAATAGGGCGAAGAGTTAAATGATACAATCAATCCATTTGGCGAAGAAGCAATATCAGATTTAGGATTTATGGTTGAAGTTGTATTGACAATCACTTTCCGATTTGGCAATTTGCCAGAAGTTAATTGATTGTCAGGTGACGAGTAATCTGAAGAATCTTCTTGACTAAATATCTGGATTCTTTCACCTGTCATTGTATTGAAATAAATGCCAGTTGAATCACCATCTAACCAATTCCAACCAACATATTCTTGGCTAATTGATTGGCCGTGATATTGTCCGTCGGCAATTTCAGTTGACCAATCCATTGGCGGGCGTAAGTTGATAATTTCTGTTCGAAGCAACTGTCCATTCAAATTCCAAGTTTCAAAGAACAAACTCTTTCCATTAGTTGCCAATCTACTATTTGCATCATCCCCGAATTCATAAATCGAAACCAAAGGCCCAACAACTTTCTTAATTGGCTTCAAGCTGCCAATAGGCTTCCATCCTTCAGGGTGAGTCTCTTTAACCAATTCTTTATACGTATCAGAACCAAGATTTTTCTGTTCAATATCATACAAATCAACAATCAGCCCTGATCCTGGCAATTTAACTTTCCTTGAAATCTCTCGATCTAGAATTACCGCATTGCCAACAATATCAAAGAATTCCTTTGAAATAAAGAGGATTGATTTAATACTCTTATTAACAACCCGTTTATTTAGAGCGAATAATGTACTTGCATTATCTTCTAAAAATTGATCCAATACTTCTGGATGGTTAACTAATACTTGCAACCTTGCATCAGGCAAAGCAAATCCGAATTCTCCAAAAGGATAAACCCCCGCATTCAACTCTACTATTTTTTCAGGGAGTTTAGAATCAATCTGCCTATAATCTAGTTTAACAAGCTTATACTTCTCGCAAATTCTATCTGTAATTACTTCATCAAAAGTATTCTTTAACTTAAAGTACAGATCGTCTAAAGTAGATGAGAATAAAACATTATCAATTTCCCATTCAAGGCTTTGTAAGGGATCAAGAGTTTTCCAGATATTTGGCCTGTAATTATTTTCTGTAGGAATGTCTTTGGTTGGAATAATTGTAAGTGAGGTGCTTAGTGTTTGTGGAGGCATTGCTAAATCATATCCACCATAAATATCATCCTCGGTTAATGCTCCAAGTGGCCCAGAACCAATCTCTTTATAGTTAGAAGTATTTGCACCCATATTAGATGCGGCCTGATTGGCCATCTCGATAAGTGTTTGTTTATGGGCGTCAATTGGAGTTGGTGAAGTAATTTCGCCAGGTTCTACATCAGTTTCTGGAATATATGGAACAGCAATACAATTCCAAGTATATTCACCAAGCAATGGGTTGATGCCGTCTGCTGCCTTATTCTCAGCAAAAACCTCGGTAATCTCTAACTTCTCAACTCGATTTTCAACGGTATTAACTAAAACAATGTCACCAACTGAAGGCGTAAGTCTCCAGCAAAATTCGTTGTAGGCTTTAAATGGATTCTTAATGATAAAGCTGTATGTACATTCAATATCAATATATTCTTGGTCAGACGAACTTGATCCTCCACCAAAACTACTATCTGAACCCGAACTACTATCTAAACTACTGTCATCACTACCAGGCAAAGCTTTAGAATACTTTACCCGAATTTCATTATTCAAAAACAACTTTGCTGCTGAATATCTACGCTCAAAGGTGCCATATAATTCTTCATTGATAAAGCGATTTATCTTTACTCGAAAGTTCTCAATATCCGGGTTTGATATTTTTACAATACCCTTGGCATCTATATATGGAAAATCAAATTCAAACGAAACATCTTTGTCGTTAATGGCTAAATGAATTCCTTGATCAGATCCCATAGGAACTGGATAAATCCCTCGAACAGTTCCTGATACCGTAAAATTATCTCCTAATAAAAAGGCGCTGTCAAAAGCAAAATCTCGTTTATTGAAATGCATTGTACAAATAAACGTGTTTGACAGGCCAAAGTTATTGAACTGAAAAATATCATTTGAAAACTTGATATATGCCCCAGTTTCGAATGGGGGATTGTAATTTGGTTTTACAATATCCCCATAAGCATGAAAGAAAAGATCGTTTTGGGGAACGTTTATTGTAGGAAATAATGGATAGTTTTTTCTCTGAGTAACATATCCAACTCTCATTCCATAGGATTTGATAATATCGTGAGTGTAATTGTCAATTACTGCACGCTCTTGCTTAAAATCCCGTTGATGGAAAAATTGTAAAGGCTCTGCGTCAGATGTGTAAAACTTGGACATAAAATCTATTTACCGCATATATGTGAACTCGGGCAGAATTCTCTAGGTCACACCCAGAATCATTTTCTAGATGAAATATATAGGCCTATTAATGAATCGGGAGAATAATTCTGGGTGTGACCTGGTGACACCACCCAAATGATTATCTTGATTTAAAGACAATGAAAAAGGGGCCATATGGCCCCTAGGTAATGTTAATGTTAGCGTTTCATGTTTATTTAATTTGTTTCACTTTCTTGAGTTCTTTAACAACTTTAGGGTCACTAACAGGAATCAATAACTTCACACAATCTTGGTGATTATTGAATGCTGCGAGTCGAAGCGCTTCAGATTCATTGCAAAGTGGATCACTGACAGGGCGAATCAGTATAATAGATTCACAAATCAAAAACAGAAAGTTGTTGTATGACGAGTAAAAAAGACACCGATAATTCTATGTCCTCATTAACCGACGGAGAAAAACTTCAGACAAAATCTAATTTTGATTATGCCCAAGCGATCAATGATGCTACAGTAGAAGACATTGTAGCAATTCTTGAAGAAGGCGAGAATGAGAATGAGAATGGGGCAGACGGGGTGACCGATGGCAGTAAAAAGGAGGGAATTGATAACATAACAACTTTCCAAAAGCTTCGGTCTATTTTCCGTGCATTAAATTCTGCCACTGCCGAATTCACAATGTTGGCCACAAAAGTAGCACGACCTGATGAATTCTATTCTAAGAATGGAATTTATGCTGCTACCTTGTCAATTTATCTATCTAATCTAGGAGAAGTATTAGCTGGTGATCGATTTGCAGAAGACCGAGAAAAACTTGGTGAGGGCAATAACCAAGAAAAGAGGTCTTTTGATATTTTCAAGATATACGAAGAATCTGATAAGATTCTAGATATTATCTGTACTGCTGCCCTAGGAGTATTTTTCTCTAAGATACCTGAATTGGTAGATATCTCAGAAGATCGATTTTTTGATGAATTGAAGAATCTACTTCCCGGTAAACAACTTCAAGTCGCTCTTAAGGCCCATAAAGAAGTGGGTGGATTATGGCTAGGGGCTGCTGGTGGGGGGAATGTTATTGATGCTAGCAAGGAATTTAAGAAGGTTGGCGAGAAATCATCGCAGTGATAAATAATCTAGTAACCTTATCCTTAACAATTATTCAATAAGAAAAGAAAAAATGGACCAACAAGAAGCTTTATTCGTAACCTTTGACGAAAAGACTGCAACTATTCGTGATGCAATTACAGGCGGAACGGTTGGTTCTATTTCTCCCCCATTATTTGGAGACAATTATATTACAAGCGCCAATTCAGATGGTGCTGGAAATATGATAACAATTTCTACCTCTAATGGAGACGCGTTTGTCTATAAACGGGCCAGTCCGGGTAGTTATGGCTGGGGGCTTTTCCGAGAATATCGGCGCTAATTTTTAAGTCGCATTTGATAATCCAAATAAACGAACATTTACCCCCGTAATTTTCCAGGGGTATTTTTCGTTTAGTTTGAATGTAATTGATGTTGGGGTTCTAACATGGTCTTGATCTATGCATTCCACCAACGGGCTATTGTCCATTTCAACTGAGGGGCGTATCTGAGAAGAACCAATTCCAGTACATTCGACACTATATCTAGTCGAGGAAAACCCCGAAAATATATTCAGCAATGCAATTTTCTCGTATTCATACGTTGAATTAGAGAATAGATTGTTTGATCCATCTAAAAATCTGCCAGCTAAAATATAATTGTCAACTGCCCACGCCGATTTTGAATTGGCAATATCTATCCCATCCGAACAATTGATAATTCCTCGGTTTGTATTGATACATGTTGGAACAACAAATGGACTTTCTTCATTTGGGCAAAAGTCAATCTTAATATAATTCCCAGCAGTTAAATTGGTTGTATCAATTGTTGAAAAAACCTCGGTATTGCCAGAAGATCGCTTTATGACCGTAGTTTTTCCAACTAATTCTCCGTTTACAAATACAGGGATTCGAAGTGTAGATGTTGACAAATTGTTTCTATTGACTAATGTTTCTGCTAATTCACTTAAAATTACGGCAGCTTCATTAACTCGAGAATTCCCACTTTGGTCATTTGCATTAAAGTGATAATCGCGAATATGATCTTCTAGCAATGCCCCGAGAATGTCTCTAAAAACATCTGTTTGTGTCAATAACCTGGCAATTTTCTTCTTCTGAAAAATCCCAAGTTCTTTTCGATCTACATCATCTAAATTAAACCAAGATTGGGTAGTTCCTGGTGTATCAAAATTCTCGTCAATTAGAGAGATATAGACAGATCGTTTATTAGTAGGGGATAAAATCGTAATTGGATTTATTCTCAGACCGGTTTGCTCGTCTAATACCCCACCATATAGAAAAGTTCTAATCAATCTATGATCGATATTAGGGTTGGCCTTTTCTAAAAAGAGGGCAGTATAGTCAAGATTATACGAATCACAAACAACCTTAATATAATCCTTGATTGAGACTAAGGCATCTAATTCATTCGTATACAATACAACAATATCTCCAACAGAATATCCAGTTTGAATGTATACACTATTGTTTGGATTGATCCAAACTGGGGCATCTGCAACAGATTTTAATGCCCCAAGTTTTTGATTGATCTCGTCAACTATAGATACCAAATAAGATGTTGGAGATTCTCTACTCATATCTGATCATTAAGGAGAAGAAGAAGTCTTGGTGTAGTCTGTTGATAACTCTACGAAGTTAGAAATAAATTGATCGAAATTCAGGCCAGGAATGTAATATTGAAATCCTGCAATTGAGGGGAGATTTGGAGCAACGACTGCATCTTCATACTCAACCAATAGATTGTCAACATTTGAAGTCCAAGACAAGAAATAAATTCCTTGGCGCTCATAAACAATATACTCATCAGAGCCAGGTTTCTTGATCATTGTTCTTGTCGTAATGTTAGTTACCCCTTCGATGCTCATCAAATCTTTTAATAAGGCGGAAATGCTCGGGGCATTTCCTAACATAATGTTATCAAACAAATGAGTTTTTAGAATTGAACAAATCTTTGCATTTACTCTGCCGGCAATAAATGGTTTAGTTGCATCAAGATAAAACCGCAATGTTGATGGGGCATAAGCAGTTTGCCCTTTGCCAAAAACGGTTATGATATTAGTTGTAGTCCCCCCAGTTTCAGATGTAATCAATGACAAGGGGTTGTGAATAATTGGAGCAGTTGAAGAGTTTGTGATAGTAGAAGAATCAATGACAATATCAGCAGCATAAGGAACGAATCGCTTGCATAAAGGATTTAAGAAAATGATGTTTTCTGTGATTGACTTCAAGCCATTCAATCTCTCTGTAATTTCAATCAAATTGCTTACACCAGCACGAGTTGATTCTTCATATTCTAAATCAGTGGGAGAAACCGCGTTTTTCTGAAGTGCCCAGATATAAACATTGTTTGGGTCAGCGGCGTCAATCGTATTAAATCCGGCAGCAGATAAAGTATTTGGATTCAGGTATTTGGAACCATCTTGGGGAGCAACCTTCAGTCCATTTGAATATAAGAATCCATAGAAAGTTGACACATATTCCCAGTTGTTTTGAACAAAAACATCTTGTAAAACTGAATTGTTTTCTAGGATAAATGATCGATAATCATCTTTCGTAACTAATCGATTTTGTCGATTAAAAGAATTCAGTGCATTTGTCTTAATAGATTCGGCGTCATCTTGTGCCTTGAATCCAGACAGTTTAGTTACTGGCACTACATTATATTTCTTTAGGTTTTCATTTGCAACTTGCCAATCACCTTGTTCAAAGGTTAAAGTCAAGGTTGCTGGATCAGAATTAGCAATTGCATCAATTGCCGCCTGAGTAATGTCACCTAATCCAAAACTTGAAACAATATATCGGACCGTTATTGAATCCCCATTTCCTGGGGCATGAGTCATTACACCATCACCAAACCGAATCACCATATTCTCGTTTTCATCTAAGAAAAGATTATAGAGATAGGTTTGTTGGTCAGATTCATTGTCAACAACATTAATCAACCCGCCAGGAATAGATGCCCCTTTCCCACCACCAGAATTGGGGGCAATCAATAATGGGACATCCGTTTTATACCATACTTTATCGGCATCAATCGTGGCATTTGCCTTCGTTGTGGTGACATGAATATATTGCTGGGAAATGAATTTCTTGGAATTGTCTAAATCATTCCCAGAAGCAGATAATACAAATTCCTGCCAAGATTCACCGGTTCCTGTGAATGTAGCCTCTTCCCAATGGCCTAAGGCAAATCGATATTTGCTAGTGTCTCCACCAACATTATTATCGACTAAGGCAAAATCATAAGAATATGGGCCAAATCCTAGAGTTGTTTTTAAGTAATGATTGACAGATAATTCAACCGTTCTAGAATCTTGTGGCTTTCCATTCAAAAGAATGTTTGCATCCACCGTATATGGATGGCCACCTTTTGCATAATATCCAATCAATCTTGCTAAACGAGTTGCGTTCTCAAAAAGAAATGTATCTGAAAACATAGATTCAGATGCTGCTAATCTCAGATTAGCCATCAAAGTCTGATACATATAAGACAAGATATCAATAAGAATCGAGATATTTGAATTTGCAAATAACGCAGATGTCAATCCATGATCTTCAGAAAGCTTCTGAGTAATGGCGGCCTTCATTGATAGGCCATTAAAGAGGATATTTGGATTATTTGTTGCAGTTGCCATAAAATTCTCGCGCGCTATTAACCTCTATTTATCACACCGGTTAAACCTCCCTAGACATTATCCACGAATTCTAAAACAGTATTGTATATCTCGTCTCCAGTCTTAAACTTAAAATCTAGATCTATAGTTGCATGTTTTTGAGAATACTCATCTACATAGACATCAATATCGATAGATTCAACTGTAATCCTAGATTCATGGGCTTCAATATAAGACTTCACAGTTGAGAGAACAATATCCTCAGGAGCAGCTGATGTAAAAATCAGATGAGAAATTGATTCTCCTTTGTCTGGAAATAATACGTTCTCACCAACCGGAAGTTTAAGCAGGTTTATCAAACTTTGGGTAATACTGTCTTCAGGAGACAACATTGCGATATTTCCAAATCCTTGGATTGAATTGCCAGGAGATGCAGCACAATCAATATCTCTCATCGATTCTAATACATCATCCAGCACTTTAGGGCTGTTGATTGTTTTATCAGGAATGCTGCTGTCTAAAACTATTTTCTTTGCTGCCATGATTAAATCTCCACTTTAACTTGTGTGTCAGTTTCTGAATATTGGGTATGCCGTTTTTCAACGACTCGATCTGCCATTATTGTCAATGTGCCAGTAGAGTTTTTATTGACTGCATTGATATTAACGAAATCTCCATAAATATCAAACTTTCCAGTGCAATCATTATTTGTTGCATCTAAGATAATATGCGGAGATTTAATTAAGACTTTTCGGCCCGTTGAAATGGCAACTTGCCCCCCACTTCCATTTGTTGGATCATCTTTATCTGGAATGTTGTCAATGACAATTTGAGTTGCAAATGGAGTTGTATGCCCGGTAGTAACAGAGTTTACTCCTGGTGGATGCTCCATATTGATGCTTGCTCTAGTGCACCAATTGTCTGTTGGGTTATTTTGAGTTTTAGGAGGAATTTTCTCAATCTTGATATATGCCCCAGCGAATTGGATTTTCTTTGATAGTGGCTGGGGAGGAGTTGTTAGATCATTTCCAGGAGAGGGCTTTCCTTGTGAAGAATAAAGTTCAGACCACCCAGGAGTTCCAGTTGTATCTTGGGCAAATACAACCGGCCTACGAACATCACCTTCTTCAAAAAACACCCAAACACAAGCACCTATACTAGGATATTCAAAATGGCCAGAATCATTATCCTTCCCACCATATACAGGAACCGCGAGTTTTGCGGGAGGAACTGTATGAATGTCTTTGTCAGATGAATAATTGATAATTCCATCAACTGACACAATACAATGCCCATCACTGAGATTTGCACAAACTACTCCTCGGTAAAATCCGAAGTATTTTTTAGGCTGACAATTCTGTTTAGACATATTATCTTGTTAGTTTTTTACGCTCTTGATTGTTTGCTTCTACCATGGCCTTGCCCATGTCTGTAGTGAATTGTGTTCGTTTTTCTTGAGTAGATAATGGAAGTGATTGATACATGGCCGCAGCAGTAGATGTTATTGCATTGATCAATTCTTTACCAGCATGAATGGCCTGTAAAGTTTTTTCATTAGCTTGCTGATTTGCAATCAAGGCCTGTTCACCTAAGAGCTCACTATTAGGATCTAATTCGTGAGTTGAATCAATTCCTCGTTTTGCCAATTCTTGGTTAATTTCAGTGATGCTCATTCCAGCAATTCCTGGGTTATTGGCCAGCACCCGAATCATTTCAAAATCACGAATGATTGTGTCACCAATTCCATACAACTTGTTCACTAATACATCTAATTGGCCACTTGTAACAAATCGAGCAACTTCAATAATCTGTGGGATATAGCTAAGAGGTGGTGGAAGAGCAGTTAGAATGCCGGCATCTTTAAGAATCTTGATCATCTTATTGATGCAATCAAATGCTAAAGCAACTAATAGATTTGTAATATAGGGCTTAAGAATACTGATTAAATCTTCCCAGATTTTTTGAAGGAATTTGATTAATGCAGATTCAACACTGAATTTCCCAGAAGCTTTTTCTAAGGCTTTCAACTGTTCAGGTGTAAATCGATCTCGAATTTCCATGATATTAATCAACATGGAATTCAATAGGTCTAAGATGGCCGGGATGACAGATTCAATCACCATTATTCCAGCACAAGAATCTGCAATTGGTTTTAATGGCTTTAAGATATTAGTCAGATTAGATACTAATTCATGTACATTCGTTAAAACATTCGCAATATCCCCATAAGGAATAAATTGCTTGTTATTAGGAAACAGAATGCCATAAATCTCGTCGCCTAAACTCTCTATTCTATTCTGAACAGCATTAAGCGTTTTCATTAAGACATCAATGGATCCAACCATCGTGTCATTAGCAATTTTTGTCAATAGCTCTTGGCGTTCTCGTTCTATTTTTGCCCGTCTTTCAGCAGCAAGTTCCTCTTCAGACGCCAAGACATCTAAACCTGCTGATTTAGCTGTAAGCCCAATAGCAGTATCAGAATCCTTGTTTATGCTTTTTGTGGCTTGGGCAGCAGTATCTGGCAAGTTTCCATCAGATATGCAACTATTAATGGCAGCATCTTGTGTCTGAAGTCTTGCCATATCTTTAGCGACATTTTCATCTAACTTTTTCTTATTAGTAGCAGCACGATTTTCGGCAGCAGACAAGATAGTTGGGGTTGTTTTTGACACGCTCTTAGCCATTTTCGTTTGGCTCCACAAACTTCTTAAATCGAACTAATTGCAGCGATTCACTATATGAAATGCCGCTAGAATACTCCCCAAGATTTTCAACCCCAATAGTTGGTGTAATAACTGTTTTTGAACCAACTATTTTCCAAAGACCGGAGAATGTGGTTATCCAGCCTGAATATTGGCTGTCTTTAACTTTGTCTGCACTTGGTAAAAAGTCATGAATATAAAGTTGTATGATTTGGCCAGGAACATGGAGCATTTGCCAAGGAACCGTAACTGTAACCGAGGCATTATCTAAAATATCATCAACTAGATTTTGATAGGTATTGTCTCCAGGGTATTTTATCTTCACATCCTTGAAATACGCTGTAGTATATTCTTCGGTGTCGTAATAAGGCTTCTCGATAAGTCTGTCAACAATATCCTGGTTAGTAAACTGTTCCGGATCTAATCGCTTCCCTCTGCAAGAATTTTCATCATTCAATAAAGTCTTTGTTGCATAATCCCAGTATTCAGTTGGATTTACATATAACGAATGGCGTTTTGCCATGTCACTATACCATCTAATTACACCTGTAATACCAAATGAAGAAAACCTTTTCCTAAGATCGATATTTGGGCTGAATGAAAAAGATGATCCTCGGCTTTCGTCTTGGGCAACAATACAATATAGAATTTCTGAACGGTAATCAGTCTTTGTTAAATCAACTGCTGACTTGGTGTCTAGGTCAAATCGAGTTAGTTGAATCCTTTTTTTCGTAAAATCATAAACATATCCAGCAAGAGCAGTTGGAATCTTTTGAGCAGCGGCTTCTGTAAAAGATGATCGACTAATCAACGATTCATCAAATGCTGGAGAATATAGATCCTGAATTGCTGAATTGAATACATCTCCGACTTTGCTGTTCTGGGCAAATATCCTTCGCTTTAATTCTGAAATGCTGGTATTGCCAAATACATTAACAGGAATATAAAGCGGGTTTCCTAATTGGTCAGTAACAGGAGAAAGAATGCTGGCAAGGTCTGCGGCATAATCAATCTTGTCCCATTTAGTAGCAAAATTAGAATAATCAATATAGGTATCCCCCAGCATTGCCAGTATATTGACCATGCTGAATTCGACTTTAGTATTGACTGCTGTTGATCGAATCAGTTTTGGTGAATTCAGTAAAAAGTATTCATCAAATATAGGAGCACCAGAAGGGTTGGTAATCTCAATCCTGCAAAACATTGGGTGAGATCTTGTCAACGCTATAAGAGTGTCAGTTAAATCAACATATCTGATAATAGCATGAGTAACAATGCTATTCATCTTTGACAGAAGTTCTATATGCTTGATTTTTGTATTTAATAAAGCAACAGTTTCTTTGCTGCTAGGATCAGCCAGTTCATCACGTTTGCCAAATCGAACTGAAAGCCCATAGCCATTTAGATTGTCTGGATATAAAAGACTCATTACGGCACGATTGACTGTTCTTCGATTTGTCTAAGGGCATCTAAAACATTAGGATGATATCTGATATGATTAGGAGCTTTGACAGGGCTGAAAAGTGTTGGTAGATTTACTAGATTATAGTTGGCCATCATCAAAAACCAATACAGAGAAGTTGTATTGTAAATTGCATATGAGAGCTGTGACCAATGGGCATCCGTCACAACATGATATTCTGGCCATTCAGAGATATCGCCTAGAATAGAAAGTCCACCATTTAGATTATGGCAAAATAAATCACCTTTTCTAGGATCCCGATAATATGACATCACTAACTCAATATCACCTGGAGACAGTTTGACGATTGGGGAATCTGCTTGGGATATTGATAAAGTTGGAAGTTTTATTGACATAATGATAACATTATTTTTCAGCAGCATTTTCGGCCTTGGCGGCGGCTCTTGCTTGGTTTTTTTTAATTGTCAACTGTTCAACCTTATCAGAAATAAAGAATTTGGTAAACCGCCCGGATTTTCGTCTAGTGAGGTTATTGGAATACTCAGACAGCGTAAGATTGATTAGCTGTGGGAGAAGTGACTTAAAGGTGCATTTTAATCCATAGGCTTCGGGGGTTACACCGTCTCGATATACTCCACCCTTGCACGTTACAGTAAATTCCGCTTCACATAAAAACAATTTTGCAACCTTAAGATTGGACAGCCCGCTATTTGGATTGCCAAGTCCAATTGGAATTGGAAGATAGACATTAAATAGATTGCCAGGTTTTATTGTTAATCCATCCATTGCTCTTGATGGAATCCCCCCGACTAATTTTCCAAGCAGCAGCTTGTTTCTATTTGCAGATTTAAGTGTGTCATTTATTAAATTAGTTTCAAAGGAAAACGGCCGAGGGGGCTCTAAAGCCTTTGTAACATCAAATTGTGGGCCCATCATAAATTCCGCGCTAATAAAATGCAAGAATTTTTTAAGTCCGCTGATAACACCAGATNTTATTTCGNCCTTGCCTAAAATCATGTTAATTCTATCGGCTATCCAAGATATAAAAGACTCGGATTTAGACCACCCCANTGTTTGGTATGTGGCTTGGGTTTGTTCTCCCTGTATGGCCAAATTTACAACAGATTCTATTTCTGAATTAAATGATCTAAACAACATCCAAATACTTAGTGGAATATCCTTTGAATCAGATTCTCCGCATAACGTTTTTAGAATACTAGACATCTTCTCTTTAGCATTTGCATTGGGGGGAGCATTTGCATTGGGGGGTTTTCCACTAGTGCTTGATGAACTACTTTTAGATGATGCTTGGCCATCTTTAGGCTGCGACGTCGCTGCCGCCGACCCAGGAGTAAGTCGTTCTTTGACTATGCTCATCCGTTCGTAAATCGCAGATAATGTAGCACATATAGACTGGCCCATAGACTGTGTACTCAATACAGTCACCTTAACCTTAGGCATAATATCAGCTAGCACAATCCCAGAATCTTTTTCAAACTGGGTAGAATCTGGCCAGAAGTTTCCGCTTAATTTATCTGATGACGACATATCGTTTAACAACCTATAAATATTTTAACACTTATTTACCGCCGCTATGGGCCGAGGATTATTCTGGCAAATTCAGGTTGTTTAGGATATTTCTGACTGCCCGTAAGGATTTAATGACTTTGGAATTGGCACCGCCATCTCCTAAATCCTTGTTTTCCTCTACAATATCGTCACAAATTCTATCTACGAAAAATGTATAGTCAAGAACGGTGCAATGACGTTCTATTAAAAAAGGATTAAGTTTGAACCGCTTGATAAAAAGCTGTTCAGAATCTAGGACGTAGCGATAGTATTGAATACTATGCTCTTTTAGGATAGTAAAAAATCCGTAACACTTCCAATCTGGCCCCGAGCTTCGGTTCCACATTGTGGACATGTAGACTTTACAAATACCCCGTTTTCCTTGCTGATAAAATCATTCGTGATCTTCGTGAAAATCCCAGAATCATCACCTGAACTTAGAATTGCCCGAGGAAGCATTCCAATCAATTTATTGGCAACAGCAACAGGGAGAATTTCTAATTCGGCAACAATGTTGTTATTGGCTGGTTCAGATTCGCTATCAGACTTGATTTTACGAACAATAGATAGTTTCTTAATGAACGCCGTAATATATGCAGTTGCAAGTTCTAATGAATCAGAGGTGACGTTGTCTGCGTCATCAGTGTCAGCGTCTCCTTGGTTTTCAGCAGCACGTTTAACAGCTTTATTCTTTGTTGCATCTCGCTGAACAGTTTCAAACACATTAGTAAGTCGGCGGACAGTAGGAAATCCTACCGTAAATGTATAGATTCTATTGGTATCCTCAATTGTGTAATCTTTGTCAGCAATATCGATGCTTGCAAAATTATCTTTTATTGCCTCCACATCAACCGAGGCAGACCATTGTGTCGAACATTCAGGGCAATTTAATGTCCGAGGCTTATTTAGAAAAGTCGTTTGACAGAGACTGAAAAGAATATGAACTTGGTCAACATCTAACAAATCATTTATGTCTACAGATTTATCTATCTGCACATTAGTGATTAGACTATTGATAGCCTTAAATACAGTTGCTGGACGATTTGCATTATCCAGCGCCGTTTTTGCAAATGTCTTATATTCACCGACTGTAATTTCTCGGAAATTAAGAGTCCTATCAATTGACTTAATATAAACGGGAATTACGGTGCTAGAAAACTCATTCTTAAAAATAGATAAGAGATTCTCGGTTTGGTCTACTGCTGGAGATTGTATAATTTGTTTTGTCATATTAATAAAAGTATCCTTAAAAGATTATACAGCAGGCGGGGGGTTTAACCGATATCTAAGTCAATTTCCTCTTTTTCTTCCGGTTCTTGATCAATATCTATAATCAACGGCGGATCCCCCGGCCCTGTATCCAAATCAAAATCATCTAGACCGCC